>OJMH01001516.1_pt1 | contig 22861 bp, 18 predicted proteins | sample 1597111 | NCBI WGS metagenome assembly OJMH01 (sample SAMEA2452115, study PRJEB22498) | human gut metagenome | reverse complement strand
TATGTAGAGTGGCAGAGCGTAATCCGCCACATCGCGCTCTCCGAGGATTTAGATTGCGATAGGTTCTTAGATTTGAAGGCCCTTTGCGCTCGCTTTGCCGATTAGCAAGTTCTTTCGCCTTGTCTGGGGCGCGTTTCTTGCCACTTTGTTCTTCTTAAGGCCTGTCTTGAACTTGCAAAGTGCATTAAATATTAAGGCCTTTATAGATTGCAAGAAAATGAAAGCTCAAATTGGTTTCAAAAAATTGGAATTTTAGCTTTTTATAAATCCTACAATTTGTTCCTCTAAAAAAGGCCTTAAGCTCTGCAAATTGAAAGTGCGCGGGTCGGTCTTTTTACGAATTGGCTTTAATTTTTTTCGCAATTAGGCGCTTTTTTTATCTTCCAAACTCTCGCTTTGATTCGGCAAAAACTTCCACATAATTAGGAAAATCAAAGTGAGAAGCGCAAGCGAAAGGTAGCCGGAGCTTAAGCCCGCAGAGCCGAATATTACGCGCTGGGTTTCCGTAAAACTAATGCTGAAGAAATGCCTGTAAATCTGAATCGCAAGCACAACGCCGGCATGGAAGCCTATGGACGCCCACAAGTGCTTTGTTCGGACATAAAATAGAATTAGAAGTGAACTTAACACAAATAGCGTTAAAAATTCCGCGAGGTTAAATTCGATAAATACGCCTATCGAGTCGTAGAAAGCCACGATAAAGCCTGTGTACCAGTCGGCGTGAGTGACGCCGCCTTGAATATTTTCCCATATAGAATTGGGAACTTTAAAGTGTTTGTAGGCAAAGAATGCTGAGGTAAAAAGCGCGGCGGGAATTAGGCTCCAAGCGGTGTAGCAGCACCTAAAAATTAGGCCTCTAAAAATCGTCTCTTCAAGTAGGCCTACTATTGACGCTCCCACTACTGCGCCTGCAAAAAACTTAACAAGCGAAATAAAATCAAATTCCGCTCTGGGGTTTACCTTTATTTCGCAACATGTGGCTTGCAAGGCAAATATGAAAAGCGCAATTCCGATTCCAAAGCCTAAAAACTTGAAGAATTGCCCGAGGTTTCCCTTAGAGTAACCCAAGCCCAAATACTCTATTGAAAAGAGCCCGCAGACCTTCATTAAAAAGGGCAGAGATACGACGATGGGAACCCACCTGATTCTATCGAAGAAAACGTCCACGCCCTTACGCACGAGCCATTCTGTGGTTTCTGTGTGGTATATAGAATTTATGTATTGCGCAATCCAGTAAATGGGAGGGGTAAGGATCGAGGCAATTAGCATCGCGCCCACATATATAGCCACAAAAAGCAGGAAGCCTTTGTAGGATGTTTGGTCGGGCTTAAGCCCAAAGAGCATAAAATTCTTTTCTCTTGTCTGCATATGTGCAATATAAAATTTGATACTATACTTGCTAAATTAAAGGAATTTCGCAAGTTTTTAATTTTTGCCCTAAGCAGGAGAACTTTTATTTTCTAGGCAATTTTCTTGAATTGCTATGTGCTCTTTTAAGGGGCGTATTGAAATGGCCTTGGGCGCTGTCGGGCAGAGGTAGGCGCACTTGCCGCAGCCTATGCAAAGGCCCCTTCTAACTTTGGGAAATTTGGGGCGCCTTGAATTGCCGCGCGGGCGCCATTCTATGGCTTTTTGCGGACAAGCGTCTATGCAGACCGTGCATTCCTTGCCTTGCGAGGTCACAAGGCATTTGCCGTAGTCGATTTCCGATAGCCCTATTTTTATTTGAAGCTTTTGTTTTTTTGTTAAAAAGCTTATCGCCCCACTCGGGCATACTTTTGTGCAGTTGTGGCAGTCGTCGCGGCAGTAGCCCGCAGAGTTATCCATATATGGAACCATAAATCCGCGCAGACCCCATTGGCTTATTGAGGGCTGCAAGACGTTTCCCTTGCAGGAGGCAACGCACAGGCTGCAGGCTGTGCAGCGCGACAAGAACTCATCAATTCCGACCGAGCCTGCCGGCACGCAGTAGAGCTTTTTTTCGCTACCCGATTTAGCGGCTAAGGCGAAGGCGGCGGAGCCCACTAGGAGGGTCTTTGCAAAAGCCTTTCTTGAAATTTGACAGCCGAAACTTGATGCGCTTATTCGCGCAGTTTCAGAGTTTCCATTCAATTTTGAAGGATTTTTTTGCGCTTGTTTTTCTAAATTCGCTTTGGGCTTTAAAAATTTTTCTCCCACTGCTTTTAGTTCAAAATTTGCCTTGGCGGCGCTTTCCGCTTGGGACTTGTTGTTAAGAGCTTTAAGTTCATAGGCAAATTCAAGTTTCACAGCCGATTTGGGGCAGCCTTTGAGGCAGTCGCCGCACATCACACAGCGCGTGAAATCGAGTTTTTTATTTTTTAAATCTATGCACTGGGCTCTGCAATTTCTCGCGCACTTGCCGCAGGCGAGGCAAGACTCGCCGAGCTTAAGCTTAAAAAGCGAAAACTTTGAGAGAAATCCCAGCCATGCGCCCACGGGGCAAAGCGTGTTGCAAAATATTCGCCCGCGCAGTACGGAAGCCGCAAAAATTGCAATAAAGAGCGAAGTTCCGAGTGCAAATGCGCCCAGCGACACCACGCTTGGGTCCTCCACTTTTGAAATTATGCTTGCGCCGAAAATCGAATGTAGAACATCGTTAAAAAATAGAGCCACAGGCCTAAAGAAATCCGAGGCGATTTTACCGAATAGCGAATATGGTTCTAGAAGTCCCAAAAGTGCGCTAAAGCCCGCTGCGTAAAAAACTATGGCAAGTGCAAGGCAACTTGCCCGCAAGAAATTCCTAGCTTTTGCAAAGGGCAGGGCGTTTAGTTTTAAGCGCAGATTTTTAAATCTTGCGGAATTTTTTAAAGGCGGAAACTTAAAGAAAAGTTTTGCGCAGAATCTTGATATATCGCTTAAAATTCCGAATGGGCAAAAGCAGGCGCAGTAAATTCGGCCGAAAAATAGCGCGAGAACGCTAAATGCGATAAATGAAGTTGCGACAGTTCCGCCCACTATCCACTTACATAGCGAAGGCGCAATCTCAATCTTTATAGCGCCAAGTTGGTAGAAGGATTTGGGCAAGCTGTGGTGCAGGTCTAAAAAGTAGCAGGATATCAAAATAAAAATTATTGCCGCCACCAAAACTCTGAGCCTAAAAATATTTTTTAAAGTGCCGTGCATACCAGTTAGAAACGCGAGTATTCTTGCAAAAGTTTCATTTTGCTAGGTTTAATTCAATTTTTGCGATTGTAAAATTTTTTAAAATAAACACTCTCTTGCACTCACAATGGAACTGGGATTGCAAGAGGCACTGCTTAGGCGCTCAAAGCGCATAGAACACCTTAGGGAGGAAATTTTAAAACTTCCCTCTAGCGCTGGTGGAATAACTTTCGAGATAGGTTGCGGCAAGGGGCACTATCTGAGCGCCTACGGTCAGGCGCACCCGCAGGAAATTTGCGTGGGTATAGACCTGATTTCATCGCGCATAAGAGACGGCGAGCGCAAAAACGAAAAGCGCGGCAACCGGAACGTATTTTTCTTGAAGGCCTCTTGCGAGGAGTTTCTGGAGGCTATGCCCGAAAGCGTAAAAATTGCAAAGGTCTTTGTATTTTTTCCGGATCCCTGGCCAAAGAAGCGCCACCACAGAAGGCGCCTAATGCAGCCGGAGTTTTTGGAGAATCTAAAATCGAACTGCAAAAATGGCGCAATTTTGTATTTCAGGACAGACCACGACGAGTACTTCCAGTGGACGCTAGAGCTCTTAAAGAGCCGCAGCGACTGGCTATTGCAAGCCGATAACACTCTGCCTTTTGAGGAAGTTTCGCAGTTTCAGAGAATTTTGCCCGTTTTTTCCACTCTAAAGGCGGTATTGAAGGGCTAACTTGCCGCTTAAAAAAGCTTTACAAAATGCACTAAAAGTTGGATATATTATAGCTTTATGAACGAAGAATTGCTAAAAATAAGACACAGCGCCGCCCACGTTTTGGCTGCGGCTGTACTGCGCCTGTTCCCCGACGCCAAGTTGGACATAGGCCCCGCAACCGAAAGCGGCTTTTATTACGACTTCGACCTCGACCACAAGTTCACAGCCCAAGACCTAGAAAATATTGAGGCTGAGATGAAAAAAATCATCGCCGAGAATCAAAAATTCGAGAGAAAGGAACTCACTCGCGACGAGGCTAAGGCACTCATAGAAAAGAACGGTCAGGCCACATACAAGTTGGGCAGACTCGCCGACATTCCAGAGGGCGAGAAAATCACATTTTACACAAACGGCGACTTTTGCGACTTGTGCGCGGGCCCCCACGTTGATTACACAAAGCGCATTAAGGCCTTTAAGCTTCTAAACGTCGCGGGCGCCTACCACAGGGGCGACGAAAAGAATAAGCAACTCCAGCGCATTTACGGAACGGCCTTTGAAAATAAAGAGGCCTTGCAAGCCTACCTCACGCAACTTGAGGAGGCAAAGAAGCGCGACCACAGAAAGCTCGGCAAGGAAATGGGGCTATTTGTGATAGACGACAAGGTCGGCCAGGGGCTGATTCTCTGGAAGCCCAAGGGCGCGATCCTCCGCCAGAGCTTGCAGGACTTTATCTTGGAACTCTTGCGCGAGCAGGGTTACAGCCAAGTGTTCACGCCCCATATCGGCAAGTTGGGTCTGTTTAAGACAAGCGGACACTTCCCCTACTACAAGGAGTCGCAGTTTGTTCCGATTGTGGAGCGCGAGGACTTGCAGAAAATGGCAAAAAAGAATATGCCGGTTTCCGAATTTGAACATGAAATCGAAAACGGTGATGTGGCGGGTTACCTGCTAAAACCCATGAATTGTCCCTTCCACGTTCAGATTTACAAGTCCGACCCGCACTCTTACCGCGATTTGCCAGTGCGCTTGGCTGAATTTGGCCAAGTATACCGCTGGGAGCAGTCTGGAGAGCTTAACGGCATGACGCGCGTTCGCGGCTTTACGCAGGACGACGCCCACATCTTTTGCACACCCGAACAGCTCGACGACGAAATTCAGGGCTGTCTAGATTTGGTAAAGAAGGTATTTAACACCATAGGAATGTCCGACTACCGCGTGAGAATTTCTCTGCGCGACCCGGCGAGCGACAAGTATGTTGGTAGCGACGAAAATTGGCAAAAGAGCGAGGATGCCATACGCAAGGCGGCTCGCACCTTGGGTGTAGAATTTTCAGAGGAGCTTGGCGAGGCCGCGTTCTACGGGCCAAAAATTGACTTTGTAGTAAAAGACGTAATCGGCCGCGAGTGGCAGCTTGGAACCGTTCAGGTTGACTACAATTTGCCCGAGCGCTTCGACCTAAGCTACACGGGAGCCGACAATAAGCCCCACCGTCCGATAATGATACACCGCGCGCCTTTCGGTTCTCTGGAGAGGTTTACAGGAGTTTTAATCGAGCACTTTGCGGGCAATTTCCCGACTTGGCTTGCGCCTGAGCAGGTTCGCGTAATACCTCTAGGCGACGACGTAAAAGCTTACGCCGACGAAATTTTTGCAAGGGCAAAGAAGGCCGGCCTGAGAGTCGGTATAGACGACTCCTCCGACAAGCTTGGCGCAAAGATTCGCAGGGCCGAGACCGACAAAGTTCCGCACATGTTTGTGATAGGCAAAAAGGAGGCGGAATCGGGCAATGTTTCTATTCGCTCGCGCCTTCGCAAGGAATTTGAGGGCGTAAAGTCGGCGGACGAGGCCATCGCTTTGATACTTGAGGACGCAAAGAGCCGCAGGTTGTAGCGATTTTTTTGTTATGCGAAGAGGACGCGTGTGGCACGTCCTCTTTTTTCGCTTATTTTACAGGCTAAGGAAATATGAATTGGAAAATCGGACAGTACGACAAAAAGCTAGCTGAGGACTTGGGGGCATACTTGGGGGTAAGTCCCATACTTGCGTCGCTTTTGCTTGAGCGCGGATTTTCCGACCCAATTAGAGCCGAGATGTTTCTGAAGCCAAAGCTAACAAATTTGGGCGATCCATTCAGGGTTAAGAATTTGAGGGCTGCAGCGCTCAGGCTTATAGAGGCTATTTCAAAAAAGCAAAAAGTAGTTGTTCTCGGAGACTACGATGTGGACGGAATCACCGCCACAACGCTCTTTGTAAACGCGATGCGCCACTTTGAGCTAGAGCCCACCTACTTTGTCCCGCGCAGAATGGACGAGGGCTACGGCCTTAGCAAGGCGGCCTTAGAGAGGGCCTTTTCAAACGGCAATCCAGACCTGCTAGTGGCGCTTGATTGCGGAACAAACGCAGACGACGCCATACGCTACATACTATCAAAGGGCATAGACCTTATAGTGGTCGACCACCACCAGTCAAAGGAGAGCATTTCCCACGATAGCGACTACATCTTGGTAAATCCGCACGTTTACGATATGGAGGCGGCTCCGTGGAAGAACCTCTGCACAGTCGGTCTTGTATTTAAGCTTGTACACGCGCTTTTAAAGGAGATGCGCCTGCGCGGCGACGTCCGCTCTTGGTCGCTGAATCTAAAGGATTTTCTCGATCTGGTGGCTCTTGGCACGATAGCCGACTTAGTTCCGCTTGTGGACGAAAATAGGATACTGGCGCGCCACGGCATAAAGCGCCTGAAGTCGACGAAGCGCAAGGGCATACAGGCGCTTATTCAAGCAAGCGGCATATCGCTTGGAGAGGAGATTACGCCCATAGACATTTCCTTTAGGCTGGGGCCGAGAATCAATGCAAGCGGGCGCCTGGCTGATGCGTCTTTGCCGCTTGATATGCTCTTGGGAGACGATTTTACAACCTGCTTTAGAGCGGCTTGCGAGCTAAACGACATAAATAAGGAGCGCCAGGAGATAGAGCGCGGAATGTTTGAGTCGGCATTAAAGCAGATTGAGGATTTGAAGCTGGCTGACGACCCCTGCATAATCGTCTTTGACAAAACTTGGCACCCTGGAGTTGTGGGAATTATTGCCGGCAAACTCAGCCGCGAGTTCAATAGGCCTGTAATTGTCTTTGGCGAGACTGACCAGGGCTTTAGCAAGGGGTCTGGCAGGAGCGTTGCGGGCTTGGACTTGGTCGATTGCCTTTCGCACTGCACGGAATTTTTGGGCAGTTGGGGCGGGCACCCAATGGCTGTGGGCGTGGCGGTAAAAGACGGGAAAATAGGTGAATTTAGAGATAGGCTAAACGCAGTAATCAAAAAGAAAATGGACGAGGGCTTCAAGTTTGAGCCCGAGGTAAACGTATCTTTGTTTTTGGCTCACGAGGATATTTGCTTTGAACTTCTCGACGAACTTGAGATGCTCCACCCATTTGGCGAGGGCAATAGAGAGCCTGTGTTTGCGCTAAAGGAAATTACGCTAGCAAAGCCCGTTGAAATATTTGGAGGCGGGCAGAATTTCAGATTCCAGCTTCCGCTCGTAACGGGTGGGTGGATAAATGCGGTTGCTTGGCGCATGGCAGACAGAACGCCGCCCACTGGGCGCAAACTAGACTTTGCCATGCACCTCTCCTGGAATAGGTGGAACAAGCGCAAGACTCCGCAGGCAACTTTGGTAGATTGGAAGTTTTCGGATTCTTAGTGCAGATGCGTTGCTTGCTAAGCTTAGTGTTTTTCCAAGTTTGCCTTTGCGCATCTATCTTTGCCTCTGAGGAAGCAAAGCTTGAGGATTCCGCCTTCATTTGGGATTTCAACTATCCTAGAAACGTTCATGCGGCAAATATTTGCGAGGTTTCAAGGGGGAGTTTCCTTGCGGTATTTATGGGGGGAAGCTACGAGAAGTGCCCGGATTTTTCGATTTGGCTGAGTTCACTGAAAGGTACTTCTACTTGGTCTAGGCCGGTGGAAATCTTGAAGGGCTTGGATATGGAAACAGGAGAGCGGCTGCCGCTTTGGAATCCGATTCTTAGTAAATTGCCAAGCAGAGATGTAGTGCTCTTTTTTAAAAAGGGAAAGTCTCCTCGGCATTGGAGTGGGCTTTTTTGCCTTTCAAAAGATTTTGGTAAAACTTGGTCTGAGCCCGTTGAATTGCCCCATGGCTATTTGGGGCCTACAAAGTGCAGGCCAATCGCTTTGCCTGACGATTCGTTGCTGTGTCCATCGAGTGTTGAGCTTACTTCGCGTGGAGCGTGGTTTGTGAAATTTGAGAAATTGTCGGCCGACCTTAAAAAGTGGAGCGAGGGGCTACCTCGCAAAAACTTTAGAAATTTCTTCTTTTTTTCAACGGGAGTAAGTGCCATACAGCCGGCTCTGATAAGGTTAAAAGACGGCAAGCTTCTGGCGCTATGCAGAACTAGGAATGATTTTTTGTACGCCACAACTTCGGAGGACGGAGGCAAGACTTGGTCCGACTTAAAAAAAACTGCAATCCCCAATCCAAATTCCGCCATAGATGCGCTATCGCTCGAGGACGGCAGAATTTTGCTTGCCGGGAATTTCGACCTAAAAAAGAAGCGCGGCAAGTTGAGTTTGATTGCAACGCGCGATTTGACGAGTTACTCGGAGCTCTTTGTCTTTGAAGACGACGATAGCGGCGAATATTCATACCCCTCCATAATTCTTGCAAGCGACGGCAGCTTGCGCGCGCTTTACACTTATAAGCGCAGACACATAAAATATGTGAAGCTCAATTTGAAATGAAGAAGCTAATTTTATATATTGCATTTTTTTCAGCCTTGGCGCTCTCATTTGCGGCGGGCTACTTTTTCTACGAGCGCACGCGCGGTTTTACTTGGGTTGAGAGTGAGGGTAAATCTGTGGGGCTCGTCCGCGAGCTTTTAAGCGAGCTTAAGAATAGCCGCGATTTTACTTCGCTAGATTCCCGCAAATTTTTTGGGCGCAATTTGGATTCGCCGCGCATTTATGAAAGTGACGCCGAATATATGAGCGTTTTGCGCAGGGTATTGGGCGGGCTTTTGGAGTCGGAAAATAGCGAATTTACATTGTCTTGCGGCGTCTCGGAGGCTTCAAATTCCGCAGATTCAAGCTTCTCGCGCAGAGCTTACGATGAGCGCGTTGTTTGCGTAATTGAAAATTTGTCTGCAACGGGCGGGGCAAATTTGGGCGGCATTGCGCGGCAAGTAGATATCATATTATTTTCGGTAGAGCCCTACGACGGGATTTTGCGCACAAATATATATCTAAACGGCAAACTAATCTGGGAGGATTCTAAAGATTAGTGTTGCCAAATTTATTTGTCGGAGTATGTCGGTACGCTTCAATTTTTGATTTTGAAGATGAAAAAGAGACATCTCGAAATAGTCGTGGGCTTTGCTTTATTGTGCGCGCTCTACGAGCTTTGCGATTTATTTGTAAAGCTTGTAGGCTTGCCCTTTCCGGGAGCACTGCTTGCGATGTTGATTTTATTTTTGCTGCTTAGCTTTAACATATTGCCGCTTAGATTTGTGGAGGAAGCTTGCAAAACTTTGCTGTACCATATGCCGCTTTACTTCGTCCCGATAATGGTAGGCTTGGTGGCGTACAAGAAAATGCTATCTTCAAATGCCCTTGGAATTTTTGGGGCGGTTATGGTAAGCACTGTAATTACTCTAGTATCAAGCGGAGTTTTGGTTCAAAAAATTCAGGATTACAGGTTAAAAAGGCTCGAAGAATCGGAGCGCAAAGAAAGGGGCGAAAATGTATAAAACGGAAATTTTAACGGGCGCTTTTATGCTTGCGCTGACTGTGTTTGCGTACCTTATCTCCAGGCGTTTTGCGCGCGTTCGCTTCTTAAAGGCGATTCCCACAGTGATTATTGCTTCGGCTATGATAATCGCGCTAATTGAGCTTAGCAACTTCACTTACGAGGACTACGCCCTGGGCGGGGATATCGCAACATGGCTGCTTGGTCCGGCAACCGTCGCTCTGGCGTATCCGCTCTATCAATTTTCATATCTTCTTAGGGAAAACGCCTCCGAGATTGCCCTTGCAACTATTAGTTCAAGCACGGTGAGCATAGCAAGCATGCTAATATTGGGAGCGATGTTCGGATTAAATAGCGATATAATTTTGTCGCTTCTTCCAAAATGCGTGACGACTCCCGTAGCCATAGAAATTTCAAACATATCTGGCGGCATTGCGGGCTTTACCGTTTGCGGAGTCTTTATAAGCGGGCTATTCGGAAGTGCGATAGGGCATGCGCTGTTAAAATTTTGCGGTGTAAAAAGCGACATAGCATACGGGCTTGCAATAGGTGCTACAAGCCATGTAATCGGAACTTCAAAGTGTCTGGAAGTTAACGATAGGCAGGCTGCTATGAGCGCGCTTGTGCTGGTTTTGGTCGCGATATTTACAACACTGGTGTTTTCGATTCTCACTCTATTTTAATAAGCTTGCGGTGCTTTTTTGCATCTGCTTTTATTTGCCCTAAATGCAAAATAAAAACAGCGCGACTTGGCTTTGGCTTGCCCTGCTTTACTTTATGGAGGGCTTGCCGAATGTTCTTGTATCGCTTGTGGCAGTGGTCTTTTACTCGAGTATGGGGCTTGGCGATGCGGCGGTTGCGGCGCTTACGAGCATGCTTTATCTGCCCTGGGTCATAAAGCCATTTTGGAGCCCTATAGTCGATTCAATTTCATCAAAGCGCAAGTGGATTTTGGGGCTTTTAATGACTTTTGCGCTATCGTTTTTCCTAATTGCGCTAGCTCCGCTTTGCGAGTCTTGGATATTGCTGTCTATAATCGGCTTTTGGCTCTTGGGCTTTGCATCTGCAACATTTGACATAGCAAGCGACGGCTTTTACATGATTGCGCTTTCAAGGCAAAACCAGGCCTTCTTTGTAGGTATAAGAAATTCATTTTATCGAATTGCAATGGTCTTTGGGCAGGGGGGGCTTATCTGGGTAGTGGGTGTCTTGACAGCTAGAGCGGGGCTTGAGCAAAACAGAGCTTGGGCGGTGGCGTTTTTCCTATGTATGCTTCTGTCGCTCTTTAGCCTTTTTGCGCTTAAATTTTTGCTGCCGAAACCGTCGGGCGACGATTGCCGAAGCGTGGATAGTGCAAGGGCTTTGTATTCGGATTTCAAGGCCTGCTTTCTGGGCTTCTTTTCAAGGTGTGGGATTTTTCAGATTCTTATATACATACTCTTCTACCGCTTTGCCGAGGCTCAACTTTCAAAGATTGTTCCGGTATTTTTAAAAGCACCGCGGGAACTTGGCGGACTGGGATTTTCGCTTGAGAAATTCGGAATGCTGCAGAGCTTTTCGGTTGTTGCGCTATTTACGGGCGGCATACTGGGCGGAATTTACATCTCAAAAAGGGGACTTAAGGCGAGCTTTCTAACTATGGCTTTGTTTATGAATATCCCGAATTTAATATATGTGCTTCTTGCGTATTTTAAGCCTCAGAGCGCTATGCTTGTCGGCTCAGGACTCTGCCTTGAGCAGTTCGGCTACGGCTTTGGCTTTGCGGGGTATATGATGTATCTTATAAGAGTTTCCGACGGCGAATATAAGACCGCCTTTTACGCAATATGCACGGGGCTTATGGCGCTCGGCTTGGTTTTGCCGGGTGCGCTCTCGGGGTTAATATCAGAGAGGGTGGGCTACTTAAATTTCTTTATTTGGGTGCTTGTATCCACTTTGGTTTCTTTTGCTTCTACAATCATTGCCCGAAGAACTTTGAGTGAGGATTAATCTTCCCTTATAAATTAGCTTAGTTTAGCTAATTCTTTCATTGAAGAAATTTTAAGCTGTGGCAAAATAAGCCGCGCTATGGTGAGGGGAATTATTGCCGGCTTACTTGCCTTTGTGTGTTTAAATTCGTCGCTTTGGGGAGGCTCAAAGCACTCAAAAACGCCAATGTTTGATGGCCTTGAAAACAGGGTTGTGACGGGCTATCAGGCTTGGTTTAGATGCCCGGGCGACGAGTCCGGAAAAAATATTTGGGTACATTGGAACGGCCCGCGCGGATTTAATCCGAAAAGTTGCACTGTGGATTATTGGCCGGATACTCGCGAATACAAAAAACTCTACGATACGGGTTTTAAAAACGCCGACGGGAGTGTCGCAAAAGTATTTAGCTCCGCCGATAAAGATACGGTTGACGTGCACTTCCGCTGGATGCGCGAATACGGCATAGACGCCGCCTTTGTCCAGCGATTCTTCGGGCTTATAAACGATCCTGTTTTGCGCGATTCCTACATAGAAATCCTAAGGAACGCAAAGTCTGCAGCAAAGGCGAACAAAGTGGGATTTGTCGTTATGTACGATCTGTCTGGAATGCCCAGAAAAAATGCCGCCCGCACAATTATAGAGGATTGGAAGTACTTGGTCGATAATCTCGACATAACAGGCGGCGAAAATTCGCCCTACCTTTGCTTAGACAAAAAACCGCTTGTAGTTCTCTGGGGTATAGGCCTTACCGACAGGCACTACTCGCCTAAGAGTTCCGATATAATTAAGGCGATAGAGTTTTTGAAAAACGACCCCGTTTACGGGGGCTGCTCGATAATGGTTGGCGCTCCCACAAATTGGCGAACTTTGGACGGCGATTGCGTTCGAGATAAGGATTTTCACGAGTTTTTGAAGAAGTATGCCGATGTAATTTCCCCGTGGTTTGTTGGCAGATTCAGAATGGGCGAAGATGGAGTTCACAGAGATGTAAACGGCCGCGACTTCAAGAGCCAAGTTTCCGGAGATGTCGCTTTGTCGGACGATATGGGGAAAATCTTTCTGCCCGTAATTTACCCCGGTTTTTCGTGGCACAATTTAATGAATAAGAGAAGTCCGCTTGGCGACATTGCTCGCGAAAAGGGAAAGTTCTTTTGGAATATGGCAAGCCAGGCGGTAGAAGGCGGCGCAAAGTGCATATACGTTGCAATGTTTGACGAAGTGGACGAGGGGACGGCAATATTTAAGTGCTCGAACAATCCGCCCTCGAGCGCCGAATGCCCCTTCCTCACTTACGAGGGTTTGCCGGAGGATTACTACCTGACTTTGGCGGGCAAATTTAAGGATATGCTAAAGGCCGGCAAGCCGCTTCCTCAGCCAAAGCCGATGGCAAAGTAAATAGATTTTTAATCGATTTGCAAATAAGCTTCTTTTAATCGATTTTTTTCTCAAACCCGCGCTTGGCAGGTCTTGCCGCACGGGTTTGCGTTTTAGTTTTAGATCTTAGCAAAGGCTCTAGGTTTTGCCGCCTTAGTTTGCTTTAAAAAAAAGCATTTAATTAGATTTTTCGGCAGCTTAGCTTGTCGTCTATCGCAGTTAGTTTCCTCAGAGCTTTTGTCTTTAGACTTTTAAAATTTAAGCTTCTTAAAAGGCTCAATTCCAAGCTTTTTTCTAAAATGTCGCAGCTAAGAAATCAGAGCCTCTCAAAGACTAATTCTCATTTGAAAGCAGAGTGGATAGAGAGGCAAAGTTACCGCCAACTTAAGGCTTTAGCGAATTCCCCAATGCCGCTATTTTTTATTTGCAAACTTCTTCTTGCGCTTGCGGGCTAGGATTTTTTTTAGCTTTACCCTGTCTTCAACCGCCACTATGTAACCGACGCAATTCGGCTTGCCGCAGCGGCAGGGATGTTCAAAAAAGTGCTCTAGGGCATATCCGTAGTTATAGAGGATTTCCTCGCCCTTTTTAATGTCGCAAGTTGCCACTATCCAGATGTGGCCGTCTATGTTTTCGGCTTCGCAGTTGGTCTCGCAGGCGTGGTTTATGAAGCGCGCGTCATTGTAGTCAAAATTTCCGTCTATGTCGTATTCGTCGTCCAGCTCAAATATGTAAACTGCGCCTTCTCCCGTCTTTTTCGATTTCTCCTCCTGCTCCAAGCCGCGCCTATTCGACTCCTCTTTTGTAATTTTTTCGCCGAGATACTCTATTATGCGCTCGCCCTCCTTAATGTCGCGGGCGGCGAAAACTCCGTTTCCGTGTATGGTTGATTTTTTGATTACGTAAGGCTTCATTGCATTTTTACTAATAGAACTTTTTATTGCGGGAACTTGGAAGCTCTGACTTCTTCAACGTAGTCGGCAAAGGCCTTTTGCGAAATTGCCGCAAGCTCGCAGTACTTTTTTGCAAAGGGAGGAATCCAGTCGCCCAGCCCAAGGATGTCGGTCGATACCAAAATCTGCCCGTCGCAATCCTTGCCCGCGCCTATGCCTATTGTCGGGATTGATATGCTCTTAGTTACAAGCGCTGCGGCCTCGGGTGCGGTCTTTTCTATTACAACGGCAAATGCGCCGGCTTCTTCAAGTGCCTTTGCCCCCCTTACGAGTTCCGCTTGCTCTTCGGCAGTCTTACCAAATGTCTTGTAAGCGCCGAGCTTTAAGAGCTGTTGCGGCATAAGGCCTATGTGCCCCATGACGGGAATTCCCGCATTTGTAAGGCCCGAAATTTTCTCGCCTAGATTTTTTGCCGATTCCAATTTTATTGCGTCGGCCCCCGCCTGGATAAACTTTGCGCACTCCCTTAGTAGCGTATCGAAAGAATAGTGGGCAATCGCAAATGGAACGTCTGCTATGACAAGCGCCCTGGGCTTTGCGCGGGCAACCATAGATACGTGGTGGAGCATGTCGTCCATAGTTACGGGCAGGGTGTTTTCAAAGCCCATAAATGTATTGCCGACGGAATCGCCTACAAGTATTGCGTCAACTCCGGCAGAGTCCGCAATCTTTGCGAAAATCGCGTCGTAGGCCGTGACTAGCGCGAGCTTTTCAAGGCCTTTTTTTTGGACGAAAGTTTTTGTCGTAATTCTCTTCATACTTACAATTTCTTAAGACTTTTTAGGAAGCCTCCGAGGGCGTTAATTCCCTCTTTAACACCTTCCGATGCAGAGTCTCCGGCATCGCCAAGCGAATCCTTTACAGATTCCAATATTACGTCTCTCAAATTATTTTGCGGGCTGGCCAGTTTGCCGTAAACCTTAAATGACGGGCCGTTTGAATAACCCTTAATGGTCTCATTTTCGTCAACAAAACCGCAGGACTTCAGTAGTTCTGCAACGTTGCCGCGCTTTGCGTAGATATTTACGGGCACATCTATCTGGCTTTGCATAAACTCTATGGATTCGTCGTAGCTAAGTTTACCCTTGGCTTTTATGAGGAAGTCGTCGGTTTCTATCGTGCAGTCGCTAAGCTCAATATTGAGGTCTTCGCCGCGCTTTGCACTCAAATTGATTTTGCTGTAGTTGAGAGTCTGCAACATTGAGAGCAAATCTCCGGCCCCCGACAAGCCCTTAACCTTGTCTCCAAGTATATCGCCAGTTGCCTTTAGCGCGATGCTGCCAATGTTTGTGCCTATGCCGGAAATCGAGTTTTTATCTAGGAGTGTAAGCGTGCCCGAATCCGAGCTTAACTGCACCTCGGCTTGAATGTTTTTTGCCAGAGTTTGGAGATTTCTCGATTGCGCCTTAACACTCGCTTTTGCGTCGAATTTGCCGACAAGTATGCGGTCTCCCGATTCATTCGGCTTTAGGAATTGCCCAACTTCCAGACCGGACATATCAAAAGTAGTATCCGATAGTTCATAACCCGAATTTTCCGCAAAGCTTAGCTTTGAAATTGCCGCAATGTTTGCCCCATACGCTGTTGCCGACAACTTAGTTAACTTTAATTCTCTTGGGTTTAGCGATAAGTCAAATTTTAGAGCGTTTACTACGTCTTTGCCGCCCAGCAAAATCTTACCTATATCGCAGGTCAAATTCACCGATTTTGAGAAATCCCACAGAGCCTTTTTATCGGGGGTGTAGCTTTGGGTAGAGGCAGCAACAGCCGAGCTTTCGCGCGCGGCCTTTGGCCTGTAAATTTCTTTCTTTGCCTCTGGATTCTCGCCTTCAAGAACCGTCTTTTGCGGTTGATTGTCCGACTTCGTAAAGGCCTTTGCAAGCGTTATAAATTCATCTGCGCAAATCTCGCGCGCGCTCAGTGCAAGGTCTATAACTTCGCCTAACTTCACAGTCAAGTCGGCATCGGTAGCGCCGCTTGTTCCGCCGGTTTTTAGAGTGGAATCTATAACTTTGGGCGTATTATTATCGAGTTTAACTTTTGTATTTAGCTCTAACTTTGCAAGTGTCTGGTCGTAAAAACGCGGAGCTATGTTGTGCAAGGTGAGGTTTAGCTCTGCCGATTCGGGCTTGTACTGGGCTTCAACTTCCGCCATTCCGCTTGATAGATTGTTGAACTTTTCAAGCGCAGGCTGCCTTAAAAGCGCGGGGAGTGTTGCGGAAATTTTAGCGCTTGCGCTTTTTAAGATTTCTTTACTTTGCAAGTCGGCTTCCGCAGTTGCCGCAATTTTTGCAAATGGAACATTTTGCCCATTTAATTCAAAATCCTTAAGCTCAACTGAAATTTTATTGCCGTCGAGTTTTGCCTCTATTAGCGCGCTTGTGTTTAAGTCTGACACAAGAAGTTCGTCTGCATTTTTAAACGATAAATTTACAAGCGAGATTTTAGCACTTGCAGTTGCGCTGTTCTTATCGGCAACCTTTGCAGTCAAATCAATATTCAGGTGGTCCGCATCGGCGCCCTTCGCGTAGGGCTTGATGATTTCAAATGGAAATTTCTCCGCAATCGCCCTTATTTGAAGATTCTCCGACAAGAGCTTCTTTTCGCTTATATCTATTAGGATTTTGTCGCTTGCGCCCAGTTCGAAAATCTTGGCGTTATTCTTTGATAGCAGATCCACTCTAGCCTGCGATATTTCAAGCAGTTTTTTATTTGCAGAAATTTCTATTAATGCGTCTAGTTCCGGAATATCTCCCTTGTTAAAGTCGCTCGGCAGAAAGGCCGCTATTTGCCCCTTTAATTCGAGCGAGGCCTTTGCCGACATTTCCGCAAACAAGAATTGCGAAAGCTTTAACTCGGCGCTCAGCCCCTCTTTGGCCGATTCCGGCTTTAAGCTTAAATTTAAATCGGCGCTTGCGGATTTATCGTTGATACTTGCAATAGCAGATAGCGTCAGGTTTAAATCTCTCACAAATTCTGAATCTTTTGACGATACGCTTGCCCTTAGTATGCTGAAGGGCTTTGAGGTTTTTATTTCAAATTTATCCCCACTTTTTGTGAGTATTATTTGCGTAGATATTTTTGAACTTTTAAGCGTAATATCCTTCAAAAATGGATTTATTAAAGAATCGTCCACATTCAAGATATCCAGTGTCAAAAGCTCTCCGTCCGGGACGTTTGATATATCTTTCGCACTAATCTTGAAGGCCTTAGTGTTTTTTAAATTGAGAACTTGCAAGCCGTTTATCGAACCTAAGACTTGGGCATTTGCCACAGAGAGTTCGTCGCCTCTTTTGTTTGCTGATACTTCGCCGGATAGGGATATATCGCTTATGGGCTTTAGAGTTTCAGATAAGATGTCCAAATTTTTCGCGTTTAGCTTGAAGCTACCGTTTAAGCCGGCGTCCTTTAGGTCGCTTGAGGCGCGAATGTCGCAGAATATGTTTGCGTCAAAAAATGGAGTGTTTTTTAAGATGTTTTCAAAGTCGCGCGAATCGGCGGTAAGTTGCACTTTGCCGTCTATATTTGAGTATTCAGAGTCGAGTTTTGCATCGAGTTTTAGGAGCTTTTTTTCGCCCTTTTCAAGGCTTGACTTTAGCGATAGCCTATTTCCGTCCGGGGCGAGAGTCGCCCTCAGGGCAATGCTGTCTTTTGCCTTGCCAACTATGTCGAAATCGCAATTAAGCGAGGCGTCGAGGGCGTAGGCCTTAATTAGGTTTTTAGTTCTGAAAGTGTCAACCTTAAGTTTGGAATCAACTTTTGAACCGTCCTCCAAAATTACGAGTAGCTCCGCATTTAGATTTTTTACTATTATGTCAAAATTCGGAAGTTCCACTGCCTCTTGCGCGGGCTTATCGGAGCCGGAACTTGCGGCGATTGAATCCGACTTTGCCTTGGAAATTTCACTTTCACTTTTGCTTGCCGCTACACTTTGCTCGGAGTTTTGCCCTGCATAATCTGGCAGCTTATTGAACTTTAAGACTGCATTTTTTAGGCTTGGATTTGTTACTCTTATTTGCCTTGAAAGCAGGCCAAATAGCGATATTTCGCTATCGAGGCTATCGGCGCTAAAGTCCTTGCCAGGGGCTACATTTTTTATTTTCAAATTTTCAATTCGCAAATTGGAGGGAGTAATCTTTACAAGCTCTACCTCGCTGCCGGGGAAAGCATCTTTTAGGTACTTGTTTACAAGCGATGTCTGAAATCCGGAACTAGTCAGAACAAAGTAGGCTGCAATCAGAACAACTGCCATGGCGGCGACAAGCGCCAGTAAAATTTTTTTTATCTTCATAAAGGTTTCCTCATTTTATGGATTCGTAGAAAAGCTCTCTTTTAACTTGCACCCGCAAAAGCAGATTTTCGCGCAGCCCGAAAAATTCGCTTATCCACTCTTTTTCAGGGAAGGCGCGAGATAGGGGCGCATCAAAATTTGCATCGTAAATAACTATGTCAAAGTCGCCGGGGTTAAAGTTTTGCGGAAGCGCCTTTGCGTATGTGACGGCGTCCAACTTTAAGGTTTGCCAGGGCAGCGGCCACGGGGAATTGTTTGAAATGCATATGGCCTTAAATTTGTCGCCCTTTACTTTTGCGCAGTCGTAGATGCGCTTTACAAGCCCCTCTTCACTCTTGAGTGTGTGAACGTACAAGAATGGGTTTCTTGGGTCGCTTGCGTAGTTTCTGGAGGCGTTTTTGGCCTCCTTGTATTGCAGGTTAAATAGGGCAAGCACAAATATTAAAAGCCCAACTTTTAAGGTCGCGGCAAGAATTTTGTTTTTTAAATCTATGTGTGAAAATACCGCCGCAGAGACTGCATATCCCGCAGGCAGCGCCAGCGCCGTAATGGGGGCAAGTAATAGCCACGGCGTCTTGTAGCCTATGAAACTCAGCGCAAGAACGTTTAGCCAGCCAAAGGCTGCTGTAAATTTGATAAAGTCATTTTTTCGCAGATACGCTAAAATAGTGCCGACTATCGCGAGTATAAAAATCGCGCTCTCTCCAAATATTGCCCCTTGGCTTCTCAAGCCCGCGAGTAGCTCAAAGTAGTAGCCGAAGCCCTTTGTGTGCACTTCGGAGACGGACTTGCCAAAGAAGTGAGCGTAGCTTTTTATCCCGTCTAATATACCCGCAGGGTTTGTGAAAAATGAAGAGTAAAATAGGCAGTAAATTAATGCAAAGCCCGCAAGTGCCGCAAGGGCGAAACTTAGAGACTTCTTTGAAAAGATAGCCTTAATTTGTGGAGCCGGATTCCTTAAATTTAAAAGCGATAAAATCCACGCTCCAACTAGCGCTGCAAATACTATTATGGAAGTTTCCTTTGCGCTTTGCAGCAGCCCCGCGCAGAGGCCTACAATTAGCGCCGCGGTCAGGCTCGGCCTCTTTATGAAGGCAAAACTTGCAAAGCATAGTGCAAGCGAAAATAGCGCAAAGAAGGGCTCTTGAATAAAGTAGCTTGAATATATTTGCGATAGGCTTGAAAGCCCAAGGAAGATTGCCGCAAATACACCACCCGCAAGCTTTCCGAGCGCGGGATTTGCCTTGAGTAGCAATTCCCTTGCGTCGTAATTTGCTCGCGCTAGCATCGCAAAAAATACGAGCGCGCAAGTTGCAAGGAAAATCGGAAGCAGTGTGCGCCTTAGAAGGCGAGTGTCGAGCGTATCTGCAAAGCTTTTATCCACAAGCTTTAGCGGGTAGTAATACAAAACCGGCCCGTGTGGACCGTTTGCGTTATACTTGTAATCTCCATTAAAATAAAGGCCTGCAAATGTGAAAGACTGCTCGGATTCGTCCGCGTGAAGTGCCCTGTTTTCGAGATTGTAAAGCCGCATGTCGCAAGCTTTGAAAATTCCGAAGCAAAGCAAGCCCAGCAGAAGAATTTGAATAAGCCTATTCATTTTTGTCGAAAAGCTCCCGCAGCTTTCTTAAAAAATCGGCGGGCGGCTTTATGGGAACTCCCTTTTCATTTACAAATGCGTGCTTTGAAAAGGCCTCGCAGAGCTTCTTTTCGCCGCAAAAAACTTCATACTCGATTTTTATTATCACTCCGGGGCGCTCTTTTATCGAGGCCTTTATCGTGAGAATGTCGTCAAAGTGCGCAGAGTGCAAGTATTTTGCGCCCACTTCCAAGACGGGCAGGTGTAGCCCCATTGCATCAAGCTCGCGGTAGGGCATGCCCATGGCATCGAGCATATCTATGCGTGCGGCTTCAAACCAAGCAAAGTAATTGCCGTGGTAGGCAACGCGCATAGCGTCGGTCTCGGCAAAGCGAACTCTTATATTTGTGCTTGAAGAAATCATTTCAGTTACACTTCGTTTTGTATTATCTGCTCCAAGCTCTGGCGCTTTCTGATAAGTTTAAAAGAGCCGTCGTCTTCGAGCATGACTTCAGGGGCCTCGGGGTAGGAGTTGTAGTTTTTGGTGGACATCGCACTGCAGTAGGCTCCGGCACCCTCTATCGCGCATAGGTCCCCTATCTCGGCCTTAGTAAGCAGGCGCGGCGAAAGCGCTTCGGGGTCGCCGCTTGCGGGGGTCAGAATATCTCCGCTTTCGCAGCAGTGGCCCGAAACTATGTACTCTTTTATCTCTGAAGTTTCCTTTGCGGGAATCACAACTATCGGGTGTTGCGCGCCGTATATGGAGGGCCGCAAAACTTCAGTCATTCCCGAATTTAGCTTTAGGAAGGTATAGCCGCCCGCACCCGTGTCGCAAATATCTTGGACTGTCGCAAGAAGCGAGGCGCAGTTTGCCAATAGGAAGGTTCCTGGCTCAATTTCAAATTGGAGCTTTCTGCCCGTGCGCTCGGCAAATTCTCTAACAAGCTCTGCCACGGGCTTGCCAACAACTTGCAGGTCTGTAGAGGGCTCGTAGCTCATTCTTCCAACTTTAAAGCCGCCGCCCATATTGAGTATGCGCACGTCCGGGAATTTTTCCACCGTATCGAGGCTCATTTTTGCGACTTTCTGCCAGACTGCCGGATCTGAACCCGAGCCTATGTGCGTGTGTATTCTTATGATTTTTAAGCCGTATTTCTTTGCTATTTCAAAGATTTGCGGAATGTATTCGTGCCATATTCCAAATGACGATGCCGGGCCGCCAACGTTTGTTCTGTTTGTTCCGCCGGAGCCTAGCCCCGGGTTTATTCTAACGCCAAGTTCCGTATTCGGCATTGCCTTGCCGTAAACTTCGAGCTGGTGCAGGGAGCAGGCGTTAAATTTTACGCCGAGTTTTACAAGCTCTGCTATATTTCCCGGAATCTGTTGGGTTGAAAGCGAGATCTTTTCGGGAGCTATTCCAGCGAGCATTGCGCGCTTTACTTCGTAGGCGCTCGATGCGTCTATGTGTAGCCCCAGCGAATCAAAAAGCTTTAATATAGCTGCGTTTGAGGAGGCTTTCATCGCATAGCGCGGCGTAAGCCCAAAGGCGTTTGGAAAATCCAAGACTTTTTTAGCTTGGCGCGTGAGGGCTGCCTTGCTGTAAACGTAGCAGGGGGTCGATACTTCCCTCGCTATATTTCTTGCTATTTCGGGAGTTAAAAAATTTAGCTTCTCTATTTCCATATCTTTATTAAAACCTTACACTATTGTTTTGCTTTGTCAATCGCTTCATCTATCGCTGCGGGCGTTAAAATTGTTGGCAGCACTATGGGCTCTCGCGATAAGTCCGCGGGGTAAACCACGTTTAGCGGAACTCCCGAGCGATTGAACTTTGCAAGCTCGCGCGCTATTGCGGCGTTTCTATTGGTCCAATCGGCAACTAAAAATGCGACGTTATTCTTCTCAAAGATCTCGCGAGTTGAGCTTAGGTCTAGGGCTGCCTTTTTGTTTGCAAGGCATGTGAAGCACCAAGATGCAGTGAAATCTACAAAGACGATTTTGCCCTTTTTGCGCAGCGCTTCCACCTTTTGCGAACTCCATGTATTATCGTTTAGATCTACCTCTTCGCCGCCTATGGTCTTGTCAAAGCTCGATGCGTTTATAGTGAGAAAGACGGAAAGAAGCGCAAAGACTAGCAAGCCTACATAGGCAAAGATTCTAAACTTTAGCTTGTTGTAAGGCGGCGAGTACTTGCCGAATATCCAGAGCGCAAATGCTATCGATAGAACGGCCAAGAGAAGCTCCGCCATGGAATCGGCACCGCACTGCTTTGTAAAAATCCAAACTAGCCATATTGCGGTTGCAAATAGCGGGAAGGAAAGTATTTGCTTAAAAGTCTCCATCCACATTCCGGGCTTAGGCATAAGCTTTGCGGCCTGTGGAATAGCTGAAATTAGAACGTAGGGCAGCGCCATTCCCACTCCCAAGAATACGAAGATTAAGAGTGTTGAAAACCACGATATCGAGCTTGCTAAAGCTACGCCCAAAGCTGAGCCCATAAATGGGGCAGTGCAGGGGCTTGCAACTGCAACTGCAAGCACGCCCGAAAATAGGGCAGCCTTTGCGCCCGAACTCTTTGTGGCGGCTGTGCCCAAGTTTGCAAGTCCGGCTCCGATTTCAAATACGCCGGCAAGCGAGAGCGCCATGACCGTAAAAAGCAGGGTTAAAAAGCCCACAAAAATAGGTTCTTGCAACTGGAAGCCCCAGCCCAATTCCTTGCCCACAGATTTTAGCCACAAGAGCAAAATCGCCAGAAATACAAAACTTAGGATTATTCCCAAACTGTAATAGAGAGCGTTTCTTATGGCGGATTTTCTCGATTTATCGGCATCTTTTGCAAAAGATAGAACTTTGAGGCTTATTACGGGAAAGACGCAGGGCATCAAATTTAGTATCATTCCTCCCAAAAATGCGCCAAAAATCGCAATCCAAAGCGAGTTTGAATCTGCCGTTTTAGCTTGCGGTAGGACAATCTCAAAACTGCCCGATTCAGACTTGCCGTCACTTTCGCTTGCTATCGGCTCGCCTTTTGATTCGGATTGCGACTTGCCTAATTTTGAAAATGATAGCGTAATTTTAGAATTTGCGCTTTCCGGAATGCAGAGCTTGCCG
>OJMH01001507.1_pt1 | contig 22929 bp, 19 predicted proteins | sample 1597111 | NCBI WGS metagenome assembly OJMH01 (sample SAMEA2452115, study PRJEB22498) | human gut metagenome | reverse complement strand
GGCATCGTTTGGCGCGTGCCGCAGTCGGTGATCGAACTCGTGCAGATGGCCTGGAACGGCCAGACTCCGGACGGAACGAGCTTCAAGCCGGTGCAGCTGCTGCTGTTGCTGGTGGTCTTCTGCGTGGTGACGGCCGCGACGATCATGCTGTCGCAGGGCTATCGCCGGGTTCCGATCCAGATGATCCGCAAGACGGTCGGCAAGCAGATGACCGGCGGCGCGACCTACATGCCGCTCAAGGTCAACTTTGCGAACGTCATGCCGATCATTTTCGCCGGCGCGATTCTGATGCTGCCGGAGTATATGTTCCGTTATTTTGCGAGCCAGCCGGACGCGAGCACGATCTGGAATTCGCTGGCGCTGTCGTTCCAGAACGGCGGGACCGGCTATATGATCGCCTATGCACTGCTGATTCTCGCCTTCAGCTTCTTCTGGGTGGCGAACCAGTTCAACCCGATCCAGATCGCGGACAACCTCAAGAAAGAGGGCGCGTTCATCCCGGGCATCAGCCCCGGGCAGCCGACCGCGGATTTTCTGGATACGGCGATGACGCGGGTTACGGCGGGAGGCGCGGTTTTCCTGATGGCGCTGGCGCTTTTCCCGATGTTCCTTTACAGCAGCTTTAAAATTCCGTTCATGGTCGCCCAGTTCTTCGGAGGCACGTCGCTTCTCATCATGGTCGGCGTGGTCCTCGATACGATGAGCCAGCTGGAGTCTCATCTGACCATGCGGCATTACGAGGGATTCCTCAAGAGCGGCAGACTGCGGAGCCGCAGCGGGAACTGATTCCGCGGCGGACGGCGCAGAGTGATATTGTCGGACTGGTCCGACCGGTTGCGGCTGGTCGAATCAGTCCTTTTCATTTTGGATGAAACATATGAGCAACTGTATTGCAATCGACGGACCGGCCGCGTCCGGCAAGAGTACCATCGCGAAGCGGATCGCGGAAAAACTGAATATCGCTTATATCAACACCGGCAGCCTCTACCGGGCCGTGGCGCTCGCTGCGCTCCGGGCGGGACGTGATCTTGCTTCGATCGACCGGGGTTTTCTCGATACACTGCAGCTCGAATATGCGAAGGATGCGGCGGGCGGCTATGAACTGAAGCTGAACGCTTTTCCGGGTCCGGCGCTCCGGACGCCGGAGGTTGCGGCCGGGGCGAGCCTTGTGGCGACCCGGCCGATCGTGCGCGACTATCTGCTGGATGTCCAGCGCGGCTTTGCGGGGGAACGGATGATCGTCATGGAGGGCCGCGACATCGGAACCGTCATCTTTCCGGATGCGGCCTTCAAGTTTTTCGTGACGGCCACGCCGGAAGAGCGGGCGCGCCGTCGGCTTGCCCAGGACGGCGAAGCGGCGGACGGCGCCACGCTGGCCGAGGTTGCCCGGGAGATTGCCGCGCGGGACAAACAGGATTCGGAGCGTTCGGTCGCCCCGTTGAAACCGGCGGCGGATGCCGCCGTGATCGATACGACCGGTCTTTCGATCGACGAAGCGGTCGACACCATCATCGGGCGGATGACCCGGCAGCAGGAGGAGAAGTGAGGATGTTCCACGAAATCGAGTACCGTGTTCCGTATGCCGACACCGACCAGATGGGGGTCGTCTATTATGCGAATTATCTGGAATATTTCGAGCGCAGCCGGACCGAGATGCTGCGTTCGGCCGGGCTGCCGTACAGCGAGCTTGAGAAACGCGGCGTGTTTCTGCCGGTTTCGGAGGCGTACTGCAAATACCATGCGCCGGCCCGTTACGACGATCTCCTGACCTTCCGTTCATACGTGAGGGAGATCAAGGGGGTCCGCATGGTGATCGCGTCCGAAGTGCGCAGAGGCGGAGAGCTTCTGGTTTCCGGCCATGTCACGCTGGTCAGCGTCAACGCCGACCGGAAGGTCTGCCGCATGACGAATGATCTGATAGAATCCTGCAAACAATTTTTCTTCGAACCGGAGAGCGAGCAATGAGCGATTTTCTTTCCACCAATTCACTTTATCCATTGAAATTCACGCCGATCTATCAGGCCAGAATCTGGGGCGGCACCCAGTTGAGCGACGTTCTGCACCGCGAGGTTCCGGCTTCGGAGGACCCGATCGGCGAATCGTGGGAGCTGGTCGACCGCGAGGAGGTGAACAGCGTCCTCGCCAACGGGCCGATGGCCGGCCGGACGCTGAATGAGCTGCTCCGGCATTACGGCCGCGAGCTGGTCGGGCGGCGGGCCAAGTCGATCAGCCGCTTTCCGCTGCTGGTGAAGCTGATCGACGCCGGCGACCGCCTGAGTCTGCAGGTGCATCCGGATGAGGCGGCCTGCGCGCGCATCGGCGGCGGCGCGGAGCCGAAGACCGAGATGTGGTATATCGTGGCCGCCCGCAAGGGGGCGCAGATTCTGGCCGGGCTCCAGGGCCGGGCGACGCGGCAGCAGCTGGTCAGCATGCTGGATTCGCCGGAGGTCGAGAACCTGCTGCAGGTCTATCCGTCGCTGCCCGGCGACGCTTATTTCATCACCTCCGGAACGCTGCATGCGATCGGCGGCGGGAACCTGATCCTCGAGATTCAGCAGAACAGCGACACGACCTACCGGGTCAGCGACTGGGGACGGGTCGATGCGCACGGCAATCCGCGCGAGCTCCATGTCGAGAAGGGGATTCAGTCGATCAACTTCATGAACCGCACCTCGCCGCGCGTGGTCGGCGTCACGGACCAGGTTTCTCATAACCGCAAATTCGACGTGGTCAGCAACTGCCCGTTTTTCACGGTGACCGACCTGCGGCTGACCGAGCTTTGGACTGACGACACCGGCTCCTTCGGCAGCTTCCATATGATCAGCGCCGTGAACGGTCCGGTGACGGTCGGCAAGGCGGAGAACCCGGACCGTTCGGCCCGGCTTGCGGCGGGAGAGACCGCGTTGATTCCTGCCTGCTTCGGCAGTTACGTCATCGTGCCGGAACAGGCCGGCGAAACGACCGTAATCAAGACGACGCTGTAAAAAGGAACCGGAGAGATGGCATATCAGTTTGTTGCGGACCTCGAGAATTTTCTGCGGGGAAAATATGAGAAATTTCCGGCCGGAACGGTCATCGTGCCGGAGGCGTGTCCGCCGGGCATGACCGGAGATCTGACCGTCAACTGCTTCCGCTTTGCGAAAAGCTGCGGGAATCCGATGGTGGTTGCGGCCGAGACGGCGGCGTTCCTGAAGCAGCATGCCGATGTCGAGCAGGCGGAGGCGGTCAAGGCATTTGTGAACGTCACACTGAAACCGGGGGCGCTGCACCGCGATTCGGTTGCGGATGTGCAGAGGCTGCTGGAGGCCGGGAGGCTGCCGGAGAGCGAACGCCGGCGGATTCTCATCGAATTTTCCGCGCCGAACACGAACAAGCCGCAGCATCTCGGCCATGTGCGGAACAACACGCTCGGCATGTCGCTGGGGTCGCTGCTGAAGCGGGTCGGCCACGATGTCGTTGAGATCAACCTCGTCAACGACCGCGGCATTCATATCTGCAAGTCGATGATCGCCTATGAACGGTTCGGCAACGGCTGCACGCCGGAATCGACCGGCATGAAGGGGGATCACCTGGTCGGCAAGTTTTATGTCGACTACAACAAGGCGCTCTCGGAGGAGATCAAAGCGCTGAAGGCCGCGCGGCCGGAGCTGGCGGAGCGGGAGAGCGAGGAACTCTTCCTCGAAACCGAGCTTGGCGCGGCGACCCAGAAGATGCTCCAGGATTGGGAGGCCGGGGACCCGCAGGTGCGTGCGCTCTGGCGCAAGATGAACGACTGGGTCTTCGCCGGATTCGCGGAGACGTATGAGCGCATGGGAATTCATTTCGATCACACCTACCTCGAGAGCGAAACCTATCTGCTCGGCAAGGACATCATCGCGGCCGGGCTCGAAAAGGGCGTTTTCACGAAGCGCGAGGACGGCGCGGTGATCTGCGACCTCGGCAAGCTCGGGAAGAAGGTCGTGCTCCGCAGCGACGGCACCAGCGTTTACATTACGCAGGATATCGGCACCACGCTGCGGAAGTATGAGGATTACCGCCCTGAATCGATGGTCTGGGTGGTCGGCGACGAGCAGAACCTCCATTTCCAGATGCTGTTTTCGATCATGGAGAGGCTCGGGTACGACTGGGCGAAGAATCTTTTTCACCTGTCGTACGGCATGGTCAATCTGCCGACCGGCAAGATGAAGAGCCGCGAAGGGACCGTCGTCGATGCGGACGACCTGTTCGACGAGATGGCTTCGCTCGCCATGGAGGCGTGCAGGGAGCGCGGCGCGGAAGAGCTGACGCCGGAGGAACTGAAAAGGCGCGGCGAGATTATCGGCCTCGGGGCGTTGAAATTCATGCTGCTCAAGTTCAACCCGAAAACCACGATCATGTTCGATCCGGCGGCGTCGCTGAGGTTCGAGGGCGATACCGGCCCGTATGTGCAGTATGTGGCGGCGCGGATCAACTCGATCCGGCGCAAGGCGGCGGAGCGCGGCATCGACTTCAACCCGGAGGCGGTCGACTGGAGTTTGCTCGGGCATGCGTCGGAGAAGCTCCTGGCGGTGACCGCGTCGTTTTATCCGGCTGTGCTGCATCTGGCGGCGGAGCGGAAGGACTGTTCCGGCCTGGTGGAGTATCTGCTGAATCTCGGCAAGGCGTTCAACAGCTTTTATCGGGAGTGCCCGGTTCTCGCGGCGGAGACGCCGGAGCTTGCGGCGGCGCGCCTGGCGCTCTCCGGCGCGGTGCGCGAGATCATCGTGGACGGCCTTTCGACTTTGACGATTCAGGTCCCGGAGGCGATGTAGGCTGCCGGATTCACAGAGAGGTGTCGTTATGCGCATGATTCCGGACATTTCGTATTGTTCCGAAGCGGGGGACCGCGGCTGCGGCGACCTTTATCTTCCGGAGCGGGTTTCGACGGATACGCCGGTCGCGCTCACGATTCACGGCGGCGGCTGGGCGTCGATGGACCGCACGAGCTTCGCCGGGGTGGCGGAGTTCCTGTGCGGACTCGGTTTCGCGGCTTTCAACATCAATTACCGGCTGCTCGACCGGGGACCGTGGCCGCTCTGCGGCGACGACTGCCTCCGGGCCGCCGATTTTGTGCTGAACGGAACATTTCCGGGACTGGACGGCTGCGACCGGCGGCGGCTTTTCATCATCGGCGCTTCGGCGGGCGGACACCTCGCGCTGATGACCGGTTTGCGGCTGCCGGAGGAGAAGGTATCCGGCATTGTCTCGCTCTCCGGCGTGGATGACATGGATTTCTATCCGCCGCCCGGCGCGGAGGAGTTCCGGCTGCGCTTCTTCGGCGGGAAGCCGACCGCGGCGCAGGCCGACGCGGCGAACCCGGTCAAACTGGTCCGGGCCTCCCAGCCGCCGGTGCTTTGCACGCACACCGTGTACGATACGGTGGTCTCCTGCGATGCGGCCGAGAGTTTCGTCGCCCGGTGCCGGGAGGCCGGGGCGCGGATCGACTATTTCCGTTACGACCGTTCCGGGGACGGCCACTGCCTCTGGATTCCGGGGAGTTCGCCGCACAGGCTGCTGCCGGAGCTCGAAAATGCGGTGGCCGGATTCGCCGCCGCCTGCGGCCTCGCGGGAGAACGGAAGTGATCATTCTCGGCATAGACCCCGCGATCCGCACGACCGGCTACGGTGTGATCCGGACCGAATCGGTTTCGCGTTTCGAGATTCTCGACTGCGGCATCATCGCGAATTCGGCCCGGCTGCCGCATACGGAGTGTCTGCGCCGTCTTGCCGGCGGCATTCGGGAGCTGGTCGGCGCGTTCATGCCGGACTATGCGTCGATCGAGGACCCGTTCGTCGGCAAGAACGCTTCGACCGCAATCATCCTCGGCATGGCGCGCGGCGCGATCCTGGCCGCGCTCGCCGAGGCGGCGGTGCCGGTTCACGCTTATGCGCCGAGTTCGGCCAAGCGCGCCGCCTTCGGCAGCGGCAAGGCGACGAAGGAACAGGTCGCCATGATGGTCTCGGCCGAGACCGGCATCGGCATCGAGCGCATTCCGCTTGACTCGACCGATGCGATCGCACTGGCCATCTGCCACGCCCAGCTCGTGCTGCGCCCCGGGCTTGCGGCCAAGCTCGGGAAACCGCTCTGATGGCCTCCGACTTTCACTCCCACCGGCCGAAATCGGCGGCGCGCACGCTGGTTTCCTGCCGGGCGGAGGAGTTGCCGTATTACCCGCTGGCTTCGCTTGAGCTGCATCCGTGGTTTTTGCCGGAGAGATTCGAGCCGTTCTCCGCCGCGTTCCGGGCGGCCGCCCGCACGGCCGCGGCCATCGGCGAGGCCGGTCTCGACCGGCTGCGCGGGCCGTCGTTCGAGGTTCAGGTGCAGTATCTGGACGCATTGCTCGAACTGGCGGCGGCGGAAGCGAAGCCGGTCGTGCTCCACTGCGTCCGGGCCGTGCCGGAGCTTCTGGCGGCGGTGAAGCGGCATCCGGGAACGCCCTGTCTGTTTCACGGCTTTCGCGGAAAGCCGGAACTGCTGGAGGAGCTGCGGAGACACGGCTTCTACGTTTCGCTCAATCCGGCTGTGCTCGGCAGCATGCCGCTTTTCGAACATCTGAGGCGGACCGGCCTCGACCGGATCGGCTTTGAGACCGACGACACCGCCGAGACGGTCGAAGCCGTTCTGGCCCGCGCCGCCGCGCGGCTTTCCATGCCGCCCGCGGTGCTGGAGGCGGTCACCGATTGCACGTTCGAACATTTTCTCGGCAGGTAGGCTCTCGTCCCGCGGCCGGAAACGTCCGCCGAAGTCGGGAAGCCGGAGCGTAAGTGCGCCGCCGGCTTGGTTTTTTCCGGAAAACGCGATGACCGGTGCCCGGGCGAGGGAGACTCGTCCGGCGATGGAATTCAGGGTGAAACAGAAAGAGGCGGGATATGTTGCAAGCGGCCGCGGTGCTTCGCCGTGGCCGCTTTGCGCGAAAAATATCCCGTCAGGCGATCGGGGCGGTAAATACCGCCGGACGGATGTAGACCAGATCGGCCAGATTGTTGTCGAACGGTTTCCAGGAGGCCAGCGCCAGCGCCTCGGGACGGATCGAAGGAAAGGCCGTGATCCGGGCCGCGACTTCCGGCTCCAGAAGTTTTTCGAGCGCGGGGAGTTCGGATTCGAAGGCGGTCAGGCGCTTTCCCGCATAGTCCGCAAAGAACGCTTTCGCCTGCTCCGCGTTCAGCACCTTTTCGACACCGGTCGGAACCGCTTCGCCGTTCCGGATTTCCAGCTCGAAGAAGATCAGTTCGCGGTTGCGCCCGTCGCAGAGAGCGCCGATGCGTTCGCCTTCGGCCGCATCAAGATTCGCGGCCAGCGCCGCAGCGGTCGGCACGCAGCGGGTTTCCACTGCCTTGCCGTAGGTCCAGCCGTTGACGAGCGCGGCGGCGAGGCGCATGCCGGTGAAGCTGCCGGGACCGGAACCGACCGTCCAGCGCCGGATCGACTCCAGCGCGATTCCGGCCTTCCGGAGCTCTTCTTTCACCCAGGCCGCCAGCTGCGCGGAATCGCGCCCGCGCATCGGACGCACCAGGGAGAGGACCACCTTGCCGCCGTCGAGGACGGCGAAACCGGCCTCCCGCCCCGAAAGGTCGAGCGCCGCCGCATAATTCGTGCTCATAGAAATCTGCCTTCTCCGAGAATCCGGCCGCAAAGCTGCTCGGAGGTCAGCCGTTCGCGGACATAAGTGACCTTTCCGCCGGAGACAACCACTTCGGTCGGCATGGCGCGGAGATTGTAGACTCCGCCCATCGAGTAACAATATGCGCCGGCATTGCCGATCGCGAGGATATCGTATTCACGGATCTCCGGCAGCTCGCGCTGCTCGGCAAAGCGGTCGCCGGTTTCGCAGATATTGCCGCAGACGTCGTAAATCTGCGGCTTCCCGTCCGGATTGCTGAGGTTCCGCACCTGGTGATAGGCGTCGTAGAGCACGGGCCGGATCAGCTGCGGAAAACCGGAGTCGCAGCCGGCGATGACCCGCGTCCGGTTGTGCTTGATCGTGTTGACCTCGGTCAGCAGCATGCCGGCCTCGGCGAAAATATATTTGCCCGGTTCGAACAGCATATTGAGCCGGCGCCCGTAGCGGCGCGTGAACGCTTCGAAGAGACGCGCGATTTCGGCGCCCATCGCAACGTAGTCGATGCGCGCCTCATCCGGCTTGTACGGCACCTTGAAGCCGCCGCCGAAATCGAGAAATTCGAGATCCGGGAAATTCTCCGGCACGGCAATCGCCATCAAATTCTCCATTGACCGGTAGACCGATTCGCACCGCTGCAGGCCGCTGCCGGTGTGCTCATGCAGGCCGACGACCTTCAGGTTCCCCCGGCGCACGATCTGTTTGACCTCTTCGACCGCTTCGAGCAGGATGCCGAATTTGGTCAGGTCGCCGCCGGTCATGGTCTTGACGTTGTCGCCGTCGCAGACATCCGGATTGAAGCGCAGGCAGAGCCGCATGCCGGGATGCTTCTCCGCGATCTTTTCGAGGCGCGACAGGGAACCGATGTTCATCAGGACTCCGGTGGCCAGCACCTCCTCGAACTCCTCATCGGTCATGTTGTTCGCGGTGTAGATGATCCGCTCCTTCGGAAAGCCGAGTGCCAGCGCCATATGGACTTCGCCCGGGCTGACCGTGTCGAGCCCGGCTCCTGCATCCCGCAACAGGGTCAGGAGCCCGGGGTTGTAGTTGGCCTTCATCGCACAGCAGACCTTGAGCCGGTCGTACGGAATAAAGCGGTACAGATCGCGGTAGCGTTCGACGGCCATGTCGCCGTCATATACATAAAGCGGCGTGTCGTATTCGGCCGCCAGCTTCAGCAGAAAATCGGAATTCAGCACGTTTCCCTCCGAAGGTTGGGTCAGTAGGTCGAGATCACCGCGATGAGCTCGAGCGGCTCGTCGCCGACGCAGCGGATCGCGTGTCCGTCGCCGTTGCCGGTCAGGATCGTGTCGCCGGGGCCGAGCTCGACGATGTCGCCGTTGTCGTCCGCTTCGGCGCGGCCTCTGACCACCACGAAAATCTCGTCTTCGGCATCGTGCGGATGAAAGCCGATCGAGCAGCCCGGATTCAGCGTCAGGCGCGAGAACATGCGGTTTTTCGAGCGCATTTCGGTCTTCGGCGCCCAGAATTCTTCAAGTTTGACGCTGCCTTTGCCGCCGCGCATCTCTTCGCGGAACTCAGTCTTGTATTCTCCATTCCGACGGATCATGATATCCCTCCTTGAAACTCTCTGTGATTTCCGGTGTTCCAGCCGGCTACCGTATACCCGGGAAACCGTTTTTTCAAACGGGCCGGAAGTGAATTTACAGAAAACTCACTTCTGGAGCGCTCCGAAAATATTCCCGTATTTCTGTTCGTTCAGCGCCTCGATGTAGGCGGAAATCTTCGTTTCGGTGCTGCACGGATCGATGGTCGGGTCGACGCAGTCGCCGTCGAGCACGAGCAGCGGAATCGCCGCCTTGTTCAGCTCTTCGCGCAGATGTTTGACGAACGAACTGTCCGCCATCGAACAGCGGCCGAAGCCGTGGTTGTAGAGGATGCAGCCGTTGTAATGCACCTTCGACGCATGATCGACAATGGTTTTGACCCGCAGCGCCGGATCCATGAACCCGACCGTCAGGATCTTCCGCGCCAGCGAACGGTACGGATCGGCCGGGTCGAGCGGCTCCCAGCCGACGAAGTTGACCTCCTCGAAGACGATCGGCGCTCTCCGGTTGACCTCGATGTAGTCGAGCAGCGAGGTGTCGTAGAAAGGCGGCAGATGCAGCCAGAGCAGCCGGTGGGTGTCCTCGATTTTGACCGAGTCGCCGATCTCCTCGCGGATCTGCAGCAGCTCCTCGTACAGCTTCTTCTGAATGTCGACCAGTTCCGGCCGCCCCCAGAGCTGGCTGAAGATCGACGCGAAATAGATCGCCTGCCCGCCGCGGATGAGCGGCGGACTGTTGAAACGCAGCTCGTTCGCCAGCTGCGAATAGTGACGCGCTTCGTTGGAGAGCTCGCACGCTTCGGCGAGCCGTTTCGGGTCCATCTTCAGATTGAGCGCCTTTTCCATGAGTTCGACCGAGCGCTCGAGCTCCTCGGCCAGATGCTCGACCGCGAGCGTATCGTGCGCGCCGACCGCCGGGGTCTGAAGCGAGAAGAAACGGTCCGAAAGCCCGTAGTTGCGCCCGAGGTCGCGGAAAATCCGTTCGCCCTGCTGGCACGGCTGTGAGGTCGATACCCCGAAGGCCGGCCGCGGCAGCTCGGTTCCCTCCAGCACGCGCAGGAAGGAGCAGGTTTCTCCGGAGAAGCCTTTGCAGGCCGCTTTGTCGAACGCCTTTTTGATCTTATGCTGGCTGCGCGCGAAAAGCGCGGCGTAGGTCTCGAGCGTGAGGGAGCGCGTTCCGAGCGCGTTCAGAACCTCGGTCGGGAAAAAGAGGTTGCGCCAGACCAGCGGCTCTCTGCCGCGCCCGAGAAAATCTTTCCGGGTCGCTTTGGCGCGCAGGTTGATCGAGTCGAGATGGCGCTCCATCGGCGGCAGCCCCGAACCGGCGTTGAGCTTGCCGCGGAGCTGGTGGTACTGGCGGGCGAGACAGGCCGAACCGAGCGCGCCCATCACGCCGTGCAGTTCAGGCGTGATGATGTTGTTGCCGGTGATCTCCTTCAGATAGTGCGCGACGGCCCGGTTGTAGGCGACGCCGCCCTGGAAGACGATGTCGCCGCGGTAGTCGAGGAACAGTTCGCCGACGCCGGACATGATCGTCCGCGCCTGCGCCCGGCAGGCTCCGCCGATGATGTCGCCCATCGGAAAGCGGTTCTTGAATTTGTTGATGCTGGTGGCGGAGAGCACGGCGCAGACGCTCGAGAATTCGAGGTCGCTGCCGTAGTTGGCGCGGTCGGCCATCTCTTCGACCGGAACGTTGAGCTTGATCGCCACGCTGTCGAGGAAGGCGCCGGTGCCGGCGGCGCAGATGCCGCTCATCTTGTAATTCCACATGTGCATCTGCTCGTTGAATACCATCGCCTTGCTGTCCTGGCCGCCGACGTCGAGAATCGCCTTGCAGTCCGGGTAGTAGTGGCGTGCGCCGGCCACATGGGCGGTCACTTCGCTGACCTGGAAGTCATAAGGCAGGAAATCGTGGGTATCCTCGACGATCTGGCTGCCGGTCACGACCGTGCAGGTGATTTCGCCGAGTCCCTTCACGCCGGCATCCATCAGGAATTTATCAACGGTCTGCCGGAGCTGGCCGAAGTTGCAGGCTCCGCATTTGGCGCAGACGCCGGAACAGCGGACCCGCCCCGTATCGACCGGGCGCGTACGCCGGTAGAGCGCCTGCCGAACCTGGCCGCGTTCATTCAGCAGGACTGCCTTGAAAGTGGTCGACCCGATGTCGATCCCGAGATATAAATTTTCCATAAATATAATTCTGTTCTGCGTTGTCGACGGGGGTTGTTCAGCCTCCGGTCTGGTCTCTCTTTTAATTTCGTAATCATTACTATACACCGTAAATACAAATTTTTCCAACTTGGCGGCGGAATAAACTGGAAAAACTGCCTGGATGCGGCTATGTTAAATAATTCATGTTCCGATTTGCCGGAGGAGTGGTCGGGATTTTGCACGGTGTATATGCAATTTGGGGAACTGATGAAAAAAAGTTTTGAAGAGAGATTGCAGGAGATTTCCGGCGCCGCCGAGCTGAAGGCGGCCAAGGGACTGCTGAAAAGCGGCCGTCTTGCCGGCGCCTGGCGTGACCGCGAAGGGAGACTTTGCGGACGTTTTCATCTGACGGAGGGTTCCGCCGACACCCGGGTCCGGACCGGGGAGAATCCGGCCGGCAGCTGCAGCTGCGGACATGCGGCGCCCGGCAGGCTCTGCGAGCATGCCGTCGCGCTGATTCTTTATTCCGGCCGTTTCAATCCGGCCGCGAAGCGTCCGGCCGAGGAGGAGGCGCCGGCTTATTACGGCGGTCTCAAGCAGGAGAATCTGCCGAAGCTCGTCGAACGGGCCAGAACGCCGCAGGCCGAGCTTCATATCGATGCGGTCTCGGCGTTTCCGCACGTGCCGAGCAAGTGGGAGAACGCCGCGCTCGCCGTCAAGCTCAAAGGGGCCGGGCGCGATTATATCGGGAATTTGAACAACCTGCGTCAGCTCTATTTCGACAAATCCCTGACAGTGACGCTGAAGCTGGACCATTTTTCTTTGCATGAGCAGCAGATCATCCGGTTTCTCGCCATCAACGGCGAGGCGGAGAATTCGCAGATTCTGCTGAATTCGGAGATGACCGCCGAATTCTTCCACTGTCTCGTCGATTTTCCGCGCTTCACGCGCGAGGGGCGCAAGCTCCATGTGCGCGGCGGTTTCGCCGAGGCTGTGCTGCTGGTTTCGGGCCGCGGGCCGAAGAGCGTGATGTCTCCCGGTATCCGGGTCAACGGGGCGGTGCTGCCGATCGCCGGCGCGAAGGTCATCACCGGCCGTTCCGGCTGCTGGATCGGCCGCGAAGGGGAGTATTTCTTCGTCCCGGCGGTCTGCGAGATCAGCTGGCTGCGCAACTTTTTCCGGTCGGGCATCCAGCCGCCGCCGCCGGGGGAGAGCGTCGAACATTTCCTGGCGGAGTTTCCGCTTCCTGTGATCCGGACCGACGGATTCGATCTCGATACGCGCCGTTCCGGGCTGCTGCTCGACGGTGCTCTGACCGGGCCGGACCAATTCATGCTGACGTTGCGCTATCTGTACGATTCGGACGACCGCCGGGTCAGCGTGCGCCCCGAATCGGGGCGGCTGGTGCGCGAGGGCGACCACTTCTGGCGGCGCGACGAGGAGGGGGAGCGCTCGTTCGAGAACGATCTGGCCATGTTCGGTTTCGCGCCGGAGGAGGGCGGGTATGTCCTGACCGGTTCGGACCGGATCGGCACTTTCCTCGACCGGGCGCTTCCGGAATATCTGGCGATCCGCGATGAACTTGTGCTTTCCGGCCGGCTGGCCGGGCAGCTGCGCGGCAATGCCGGGCTGCCCGGGCTTGAATTTTCCTGCCGGATGTCCGCGCGGCTGCCCGACGGCTGGGTCGTCGAATACAGCCTGACCGGGGCCGGGGCCGTCGCGGACTGGAAGAGCTGTCTCGACGCCGCGAAATCCGGCAGCGGCTTCCTCGCATTGCCGGGGGCCGGCATGGTCAAGCTGTCGCCGGAACTCATGCGTTTTTTTCCGGCCGCCGCCGGCGCGATCCGCAAGCTCGATCCGATCGGCCGCACGTTCGAGGTGCCGTCGTATGCGGCGGAGTATTTCACGTTTCTGGTCCGGGATATTCCGGGCGCAGTCGTCCCGGAGCTTGCCGGCGGCGGAATCGGCGATGTCCCGTCCGGTTACGATCTCCAGCCCGATTTCCGTTTCGAGGGGACGCTCCGCAAATATCAGGAGGAGGGCGTCCGCTTCCTGCAGTACATGACCGACCGGAATTACAATGTGATCCTGGCCGATGAGATGGGGCTCGGCAAAACCGTCCAGCTTCTCGCGCTGCTGGCTTCCCGCAAGAAGCGCGGCATGGCTCCGGCGCTCATCGTCTGTCCGGCCTCTCTGACCGACAACTGGGCGCGGGAGGCCGCAAAGTTCGTCCCGGAATTCAAGGTCGCCGCTCCGCATGATGGAACGGAACGCGGCGCGATCTGGAAGAGCCTGCCGGAGTACGACCTGGTCATCCTCTCCTACGCCGCGGCCCGGCTTTCGGGCGACAAGCTCAAGCATTACAGCTTCAGCTTCGTCGTGCTCGATGAGGCGCAGCACATCAAGAACCCCGGCTCCTCCAATGCGCGCCACTGCAAGAGTCTCGATGCGGCGCACCGGATTGTGCTGACCGGCACGCCGCTTGAAAATTCGCCGGAGGACCTCTGGAGCATCTTCGACTTCCTGCAGCCCGGCATGCTCGGCAATCTCACTGCATTCCGCCGCTATTACGCGGATATCCGGAACGACTCCGCGCTGCAGCACGACCTTGCGGCCCGGATCGCTCCGTTCGTCAAGCGGCGCACGAAGGCGATGGTGACGCCGGACCTGCCGCCGAAGCATGAGCGGACCATCTACTGCGAAATGGAGCCGGAGCAGCGCCGTCTTTACGATGCGGTGCTTGAGGAAGGGCGCCGGGCGCTCCGTTCCTTCCGGCAGGACGACGCCCGCAGCAATGCGGCGATTTTCACGACGCTGCTGCGGCTGCGCCAGATCTGCTGCCATCCGGCGCTGCTCCCGGACGGTGAGGGAAAGGGGGTGCCGTCGGCCAAGATGGAGCTTCTGCTCGAACTTTTGCACGAACACTTCGACAGCAATCACAAGGTGCTTCTGTTCAGCCAGTTCACGAGCCTCCTGTCGCTTGCGATTCCGGAGCTTGAAGAGAGCGGAATCCCGTTCGAATACCTGGACGGCGGGACCCGCAACCGGCAGCAGCGGGTCGATCACTTCAACAATGATCCGTCCATTCCGCTCTTCCTGCTGAGCTTGAAGGCCGGCGGAACCGGCCTGAATCTGACCAGCGCGGACACGGTCATCATCTACGACCCGTGGTGGAATCCGGCTGTCGAGCTTCAGGCCGCCGACCGGACTCACCGCATCGGGCAGACCCGCCCGGTCAGCAGTCTCAAGCTGGTGGTCAAGGATTCGATTGAAGAGAAGATTCTCGAGCTGCAAAGCAGAAAGCAGGAGATTTTCGATTCGGTCATCGATTCGCCGGAGGCCGCCGCCGGGGCGCTCTCCATCGAAGAGCTCCGGTTCCTGCTCGACGCCTGACGCCGGCGCGCCCGGTCGGAAAATCGCCGGTTTTTCGATCGGGCTATTGACTTTTCCAAAAATCCCGCTATACTTAAAACAGGACAACTAAACGATTGGTTTGGCGGGATGCAAAAAACGGCGAATGTCACATTGAAAACGGTTGCCGCGACGGCGGGGTGCTCGATTGCGGTTGCTTCGACCGTGCTGAACGGGTCGCGCGGGAACACGAAGGTCAGCGACGCGATGCGGCGCCGGATTCTGGAGCTGGCGGCGGAGCTCGGTTATCATCCGAACTTCGCGAGTCAGAGCCTCAAGACGCGCCGCTCGATGACGCTCGGGATTTACGTTCAGCCGAAGAGCTGGCGCAGCCTCAGCAACGATTACGAGATGGCGATCTTCCGCGGGGTCGAGCAGGCGGCGCGCGACCGGAACTACGATCTGCTCGTCCTGAATATCAGCAGCCGGAATCTGCCGGATATCTGCGCGGAGAAGATCGCCGAATCGCGTATCGACGGCGTGATTCTGATTCACTCCGATTCGAACGCGGACTGGGTGGACCGGCTGCTTGAGGTCAGCACGAATATTGTGGCGATCGACCAGCCGGTGCCGCAGAGGACGCTTTCGCGCGTGATTTTCGACAACCGGGCCGCGGTGGAGCTGGCCGTGCGGACGCTGCGCGAAAGCGGGCACCGCCGGATCGGGTTCATCGCGGACTGCGTGAACCGGGACCAGAGTGATTCGCAGATCCGGCTGGAGACGTTCCGGGCCTGCCAGGCGGCCGGGACGGTCGATCCCGACCCGGCGCTGGTGTTCGACCGGGCGAGATGCGTTCCGCCGCCGAGCGTGGAGGAACACTACTGCCAGATTACGGGGGAAAAGGCGCTGCGCTACCTGATGGCGCTGCCGGAGCCGCCGACGGCGGTGATCGCCTACAATTCACTGGTCGGGGTGTCGGTTCTGCACGAGGCGCGGCGGATGCGGCTGGAAATTCCGCGCGATTTGAGCGTGCTCGGCATCGACTGCTGCGAATTCATCGATCTGGTCGATCCGGTGCTGACGGTGATCGACCATGTGCTGCCGGAGATGGGGCGTGCGGGGACGGAAATGCTGATCGACCTGATCGAGCGGAAGGCGGCGGCGCCCGTGGTGAGAAGCTTCTCCCCGCTTCTGCGCACGGGCCAGACGGTCGCTCCTCCCCGAAAGCCGGGAAGCGAAGCGGCCCGGGCGGAGGCGGACGGGATCAAAGGGGCATTGTCAGTCTCAGGAGACAGGGATTGACCGGACCGCAGGCAGTGCTGCCCCGGCTGTCATATTGAGACCGCGCGCCCGGTTTTCCGAAAGCCGTCTCTTTCCCGCCGCCGGCAGACTGAAAAAGCCCCGCCGCTGCATTTCTGCAGAAGCGGGGCTTCGGGAAGCTGTTATGCCGCAGTTCAGTTGTACTTCGGCAGCATATCGCCGTGCGCGGCGATGAGTTCGTCGCACATCTTGACGATATCGTCGACCGACAGTTCCGAGCTCGTGTGCGGGTCGAGCATCGCGGCCTGGTAGATCCGCTCGCGCTTCTTCGTCAGCGCGGCTTCGACGGTCAGCAGATGCACGTTGATGTTCGTCATGTTCAGCGCGGCGCACTGGGTCGGCAGCTCGCCGACGTAGCAGCCCTGCACGCCGTTGCCGTCCACGAGGCACGGAACTTCGACCACCGCCTTCGACGGAAGGTTCGGGATGAAGCCGTTGTTCAGCACGTTGCCGCCGATCTGGAACGGCTTGTTGGTCACCACCGCCTCCATGATGCCGGAGCCGTACTCATGCGACAGCTTGTGCGACAGGTGCGGATCGCTCGACAGTTCGGCATACTGCTTCTTCCAGTCCTCGATCTGGCGGATACATCTTCTCGGATACTCATCGAGCGGAATGTTGTACTCCTCGATGAGTTCCGGATATTTCGCCTTGATCCAGTAGGGCTGGTATTCGGCGTTGTGTTCGCTGGACTCGGTCACGTAGAAGCCGAAGCGGCGCATCATCTCGATGCGGATCATATTGCCGGACTTCTCCTTCGGGTCCTTCGCGGCGCGCCACTGGGCGATCTTTTCGTCGGCCAGCTTCTTGAGTTCCGGGTAGAGGTCTTTGCCGTTCTCGGAGATCGAGAGCAGCCATGCCATGTGATTGATGCCGGCGATATGGGCGCGGAGGTTCGCGGCGCGTTCCTCGCTGCACTCCATGCCGAGCGTTTCGAGCAGGCTCTTCGCGCAGACCTGGACCGAGTGGCAGAGACCGACGGTCTTGACCGAGGTGCCGCGCAGCATCGCGCCGGTCAGCATCGACATCGGATTCGTGTAGTTCAGGAACCAGGCGTTCGGCGCAACCTCTTCGATGTCGCGGGCGAAATCGAGCATGACCGGAATCGTGCGCAGCGCCCGGAAAATACCGCCGATGCCGAGCGTGTCGGCGATGGTCTGGCGCAGGCCGAACTTCTTCGGAATCTCGAAATCGATCACGGTCGAGGGCTCGTAGCCGCCGACCTGAATCGCGTTGACCACGAAATCGGCGCCGCGCAGCGCCTCCTTGCGGTTCTCGACGCCGAGGTGCGACGTGATGGTGGCGCGATTGTCGTTGATGTTCGCATTCAGGGTCTTCAGGATGAATTCCGACTCCTTCAGCCGCTGTCCGTCGATGTCGTACAGCGCGAAGTGGGAATCCTTCAGCGCCTCGCGGCACATGCAGTCGCCGAGAACGTTGCGGACGAACACCGTGCTGCCCGCCCCCATGAATGTAATCTTGGCCATCTTTCTCTGTTCCTTCCTGTTTCTCCGGCCGCCGGAATCGCCCTGCGGCCCGCTCCTTGACTTGAGGATGCCTTTCCTTATACAATATCCCGCTCCGCTGAAAAGTAAATGAGAAAAATATGCTATTAACAGTAATTTTGTGCTCTGATTTCAGGAAATTGCAGTTGAAAATCGATATTCCTGTGGTAAATTCTGAAAAATGGGGGATGGAAAAGATGCCGGATCTGATCCGCTACGGGAAAGTCTGTTTCGAATCGTATACGCCGTTTTACACCGAGCGTACCGAACGGCTGCACTCCATGCTGCTGAACTGCGGCCACGAACTGGCCCGCAGCCCGGAGTACCGCTTCGACGGGCTCAACCGCGGCAACCACAATCTCGTGATCTGGCAGTACACGCTGAACGGCATGGGGCGGGTCAGCCACGGGGGGCGCGAGTATCCGGTTCCGCCCGGCAGCGCGTTCGTCCTCATGGTTCCCGAACCGCACGTCTATTTTCTGCCGCCCGATTCGGCGTCGTGGGAGTTCCTCTATGTCACGGTCAACGGTTCCGAGCTTGTGCGGCTCGGCACGGAATACCGGCGGCGCAACGGCATCGTGCGCCCGTTTGCGGCGGACTCCGCCACCGTTCGCATGGCGTGGGAGCTGCTGGCGGTCTGCCGGGAAAAACGGCTTGCCGGACGGTATGACGCCAGCGCCCGCGCCTATTCGTTCCTGATGTCGCTGATGGCCGAACCGGCCCTTTCCGCTCCGGCCAGGGGAGAGGATTTCATGGCCCGCGTCCACGCTTTCTGCCGGAAAAACCTCGACCGCCCCATCTCCGTGGACGAGCTGGCCCGGGTCGCCGGATGCAGCCGCTGGCATTTCACGCGCCGGTTTCAGGAGATCGAAGGGGTTCCGCCGCACGAATTCATCATCGCCCAGAAGATGCGCCTCGCGGTCCGCATGCTGCAGACCACCGCCGCTCCGGTCAAGGAGATCGCCATGCAGTGCGGCTTCGAGGACACCAGCTATTTCTGCAAGGTGTTCAAACATCACTACGGCACGACGCCCGGCGGCTACCGCAGCGGCGGCGAAAGCGCCGGCTCCCCGCGGCGGGAGCACGGTGCCGGCGTCTGACGGCGCGCACGTTTTTTTTCATATTCCGGAGGAGCGGACGCGACATCTGCCGATCTGCTGCTATATTATAACGAGTGCCGTATGCAAGTTCCCGTCAGGAAACTTGCATACGGCGTCAATGATAAAAAAATTCATTCACGCATTCGGAGAATCCATCATGTGGTTCGGCGTCACCGCCGGTTTCGTCAGCGCGCTGCTGCAATCGACTTCCTATCTTTTTTCACGCCGCTTTGTGCTGAAGCATCGCAATCCGGGGCTGCTGGTCGTCTATTCGCAGCTGGTCATGTTCGGCTTCGGGCTGCTGACGCTGGCCGCGACGCTGCCGTTCGTCCGCGTGCCGCTCAACGGAACATTCTGCATGCTGCTGGTGGTTTTCGTGGCGGCGAGCTGCTCCGGCTATTTCTGTTTTTTCCAGGCGCTGCGCGAGATCGAAGCTTCACGGCTGAGTTCGCTGCTCGGGCTCAAAATCGTGGTGCTGGCGGCCATCACCGTCGCAATCCTGCACCAGCCGCTGAATGACCTGCAATATCTTGCGATCGGCTGTTCGGCCGTCGCGGCGGTCGGCATGAACTTCTCCGGCGGGGCGCTTTCTCCGCGCGGCTGCCTCTTTCTGCTGCTGACGCTGCTGACCTATGCGACAGCCGACTTCGTCGAAACCGCCATGATCCTCATGATGCCGGGAGAAAGCCTGCTGCTGAACTCCGTTGCCGTGACCGGAGTCGCGTTCTCTGTGCTGGGCTGCGTCTCAAGCCTCGCCTTTGTCCGGCTGAAATGGAACCGGAGCTGCTTCATCGACGCGATCCCCTACGCCGCGGCATGGTACCTCGCCATGCTGTTCCTCTTCACGTCGTTCGGAGCGATCGGCGTGCTGTTCGGGAACATCATTCAGGCCGGCCGCGGACTCATCTCGGTGCTGCTCGGGCTTCTGCTGCTCCGGTTCGGTTTTGCCGGGCTTGAGCCGCGGGTCGGCGCCCGGGCGTGGACCCGCCGGGCGGTCATGGCGGTTCTGATGCTGATCGCCATGGCCCTCTACTCCTGTGCGGGGCGGCAAAGCTGAGCGGTTCCGGGCCGGAAACCGCGCTTAAAATGCAGCCGTGCGCTTGAAATTTCCGGCTTTCGGGGTTAAATTAACGTAATTATGTTCAAACTCAACTGATTGGAGTCAAAAATGTCCGGGCACAGTAAATGGGCAAACATCAAGCACAAGAAAGAAGCCGCCGATAAGGTCAAAGGCAAGGCTTTCTCCCGAATCGCCAAGGAAATCATGGTCGCCGCCAAGATGGGCGGCTCCGATCCCGATGCGAATCCCCGGCTTCGTTCCGCTCTCGTCGCCGCCAAGGCGGTCAACATGCCGAACGCCAACATCGAACGCGCGATCAAGAAGGGCGCAGGCGAGCTCGGCGACGTGGTTTACGAGGAGATCGTCTACGAAGGGTATGCCGCCGGCGGCGTGGCCGTCATCGTCGAATGCCTGACCGACAACCGGAACCGTTCGATCAGCGACGTCCGCATGGTTTTCGACCGCAACGGCGGCAATATGGCCGGTTCCGGCGCGGTTGCCCGCATGTTCAAGCGGCAGGCTCATTTCACGATTTCCGGCGACTGGGCCGACGAGGACAAGCTCATGGAAATCGTGCTTGACGCCGGTGCGAACGATCTCTCCGTCGAGGACGGCGTCGCCGAAATCTGGGCCGATCCCGAGAATTTCGAAGCGCTGGTCAAACTCTTCGAGGAGAAGGGCATTCCGACCGAAGAAGCCGCGGTGGTCCGCAAGCCGGAAATGGTGACGGAGATCACCGACGTCTCCACCGCGCGTCAGGTCATGCGCCTCGTGGAGCGTATGGAAGACCTCGACGACGTTCAGGAAGTGACCGCGAACTACGAGATCGCCGATGAAATCGCCGACCAGCTCGAGGAAGAGTAAGAGCTTATCAGCGGATAAGCTTTAAGTCTCTTTTCTCACCCGATGCCAAAGGCGGCCCGGAATCAACGGGCCGCCTTTCTCTTTTGCCGGGCCGCCTTTTCCGCAGATGCATCCGGAAATCCGGCCGTACCGTTCTGCCGGCCGGCTTTCGTCCTCCGCATCATTTTTTTGTGAAAAAATCATTGATACATCTTGTACCACTGTATCAATACTGACATAATATGATACAGATACACGAAGGACAAAGAGCGCGAAATTATGAAAAAGAGCAAGGCTGAACAGATCTACGAGAGCATCCGGCAGGAGATCGACCACAATCCTCCCGGCACCCGGCTCGGTTCCATTCGTTCGCTGATGCGGCGTTACCATACGAGCCAGTTCTCCATCACCGGTGCAATCCGCAAGCTTGAGGAGGACAGGATTCTGCACCGCACGCCGAAGGGCGAACTGCTGGTGCGGCCGCAGGGAGAGCCGGCCATGGAACGCATCGGCATCTGGATGCCGGACTGGCCGAGTCCGGTCCACCTTCAGCACGAGGAGAAAATCCGCCGTGAAGCGCTTCGGCACGGCCTTGAAGTCGTACGTATCAATTACTCGCGGGGCTATTCGTTCCGGCAGCTCGAAACCGAAGGGCTCAGCGCAGTTATCGCCATCCTGCTGCACCGGCTGACGCCGCAGGAGGTTTACCACCTCGGGAATGCGCCGATCCCGGTTCTGATCATGGGACGGATCTTCGACAGCATCGAATTGAATTTTGTCAGCACCGATCCGTTCCAGAACGGCATGCTCGGCGCCGGATACTTTTTCCGGCGCGGCCACCGGAAATTCGCCGTTGCGCTTTCGGAGCCGCGCAACGCGATCTGCGACCGCCGGCGCGACGGCTTCCTGGCTTTCGCCCGCGCCACGGGCTGTTCCGTCGAACTTATCGACTGCAAAGTTCACGAGGGGGAAAACTCCGCCATGACGACTCATCTCGTCTTTTCGGAACGGCTACGCACGAAGACCCCGGAATTCACCGCGCTTTACATGATGAGCAGCGCGACCGCCTTTTCGGCGATTTCCGCGCTGGCCGATTGCGGTTTCCGGGTGCCGGACGACATCAGCGTGATCGCCGCCGACAACGTCGACCAGGCCGCCTATTTCCTGCCGCCGGTCACCTGCATCGACGCCGATGCGGAGGTCTCCGCCGGCAAGGTCATCGGCGCGGTCCTGCGCCTCCTCCGGGAGCCGGGACTGCCCTGCATCCATGAAATCATCGATTCCAGCGTGGTCGAACGCGGGTCTGTCCGGACTCTCCCGCATCCGGCCGGTGCGCTGACTTAAACGAACCCACAAGGAATGGAATAAAATGAAAACGAACCGATTCACCCTGATCGAATTGCTGGTCGTTATCGCGATCATCGCGATTCTCGCCGCGATGCTGCTGCCCGCGCTGAACCAGGCGCGCGAAACGGCGCGGCAGTCGAGCTGCCTCAACAACGTCCGCCAGCTCGGAACGGCGATGATGCTCTATGTCGACGCCGGCGACGGCTACTACCCGTCCGAAAAAAATCCGGACGGCACCAACAACAATTACCTGAGCTGGCACGCGATGCTGCTGCCGTTCCTCGGCCGTCAGAACGAAGGCGTCTCAAACCGCAAGGCGGACATGTTCTGGTGCACCTCCGACCCGAATATCCGGAACGGAAAAAATAAGGAGACGCTGTTCACCGACTGCCGCATCAGCTACGGAATCAACTTTTTCCATGTTCCCGGCAGCAAAAGCGTCCGGGCGGTCAAAGCGAGCACGACCGTCGGCATCATCGAGGCCGACACTGATTTGAACTCGGAAAAGCAGGCCGGATACATCCGCGCCCTGAGCTGGGCTGATCCGGGCAATCCGTGTGCGACGGTACGCCACAACGGCGCCGGCAACGTGCTCTGGCTGGACGGGCACGCTTCCGCGGTCCGCAGTCCGAACCGCCTCTGGGACGGGCTCTATCACGAGGGCGTGCTCTACAACAAGTGGTGCGACAACAACCGCTGGACCCTCTCGAACATGAAAGAGTAGCCGATGATCCGGAAACCAGCAATCATCGTATCGCTTTTCGCCGCGCTGGCCGCCGGAGCGGCCGTTTATCCGATCGACAGCTGCCGTTCGGCCCGGAACTGGGTCTTCATTGACGGAGCCGAGTTCGGGGGCGCCAGAGGCGGCGTCGCCGAGGCGCCCGGCGGACTCGCCCTCAAATATGACTTCACCGGCGGGGGCGCTTATGTCGGGATGCGCCCGGCCTTCCCGCTGCCGGACCTGCCGGAATACCGCATTACCGTTGCGGCGGACCGGGAAAGCTCCGTCAATTATCGCCTGACCGACGCCAACGGCCGAACCTTTCAG
>OJMH01001503.1_pt1 | contig 22978 bp, 10 predicted proteins | sample 1597111 | NCBI WGS metagenome assembly OJMH01 (sample SAMEA2452115, study PRJEB22498) | human gut metagenome | reverse complement strand
GCACGCTGCCCCGTCTCTGCAGTCATTGAGCTTTTTCCGTCATCGGTATGACGGGAACGGATATCGATCTGCTTATGTACTTATCGTATGCGACGACGATGAACGTTCGGTTCTGCAGTTCCCGTATATCGTCGTTCGTGATGAATTTACGCGAATGTATCCTTTCTCGTCCGTTGTCGGAAAAGAGATATGTCACGCGGGTCTTGAGACTGCCCGGTATGACCCGCAGCACGACCGCACAGTGCAGACCTCCTTTCTCGAATACCGTATCGCATTTCGACGCCTTGTTTTTATAGTATGCGGGAACGGCAAAGCCTACTGCGCCGAGCAGCGCGACGAGCGGCAGTATCGTCAGGAATGCAGGGTCGAGGACTATACCGAGGACGATCACGGAGATCGCCGCGATGACGGAAAGAGGTCTTGCGGCTGCGATCGCCGCCGCGTCATAGCCGTCGATAAAGAAATCGGCGAATTTTCTTTCCCTTCCCGCGAGAGGAGCGACGGATCGGAGATACTCGTCCGCTTCTGCGAGAGAGGAGAATTCGCCGTTTTCCGACGGGATGAACGCCAACTCTCCGCTTCCGTAAACGGCGGGGCCGAATTTACCGACCTCCGCCGCTTTTGCTCTTTTTTTGTTACCGTGTGTCAAAACTTGATCTTTTCCGCTATATATCCTTCGAGTTTATCTGCGGATATGCGGATCTGCTCCATGCTGTCGCGATCGCGTACCGTGACGGTACCGTCCTTTTCAGTGTCGAAGTCCACCGTCACGCAGAAGGGAGTGCCTATCTCGTCCTGGCGGCGATAACGCTTGCCGATGGATCCGGCTTCGTCGTATGTGCACATGAATGACTTGGACAGCTTTTTATAGAGTGCGCGTGCGCCTTCTGAAAGATTCTTCTGGAGCGGGAGCACTGCCGCTTTGTATGCGGCTATCGCAGGACTGAAGTGCATGACGATGCGGGTCTCTCCGTTTTCCAGCGTCTCCTCGTCGTATGCTTCGGTGAGCGCCGCAAGCATGAGACGATCTGCGCCGATCGAATACTCGATGACATAGGGGATGTATTTTTCGCCGGTAGTCGGATCCGCGTACTCCATGTTCTTTCCTGAGAATTCGGAGTGACGGCCGAGGTCATAGTCCGTGCGGTTGTGTATGCCGTTGAGTTCGCTCCAGCCGATGGGGAAGAGATACTGGATGTCGCACGCCGCTTTCGCGTAATGGGCGAGCTTGTCGTGATCCTTATAGCGCAGATGCGAAGGGTCGAAACCGAGATCGACGAGGAAATCCCATGCGGCTTTTTTGAAGTACTCATACCACTCTCCGTCCGTGCCTTTCTTGCAGAACCACTGATGTTCCATCTGCTCGAACTCTATGGTACGGAATATGAAGTTTCCCGGAGTGATCTCGTTGCGGAACGCTTTGCCTATCTGTCCGATACCGAAAGGCACTTTGGCGCGCGTGGTGCGCTGAACGTTGAGGAAGTTGACGAATTCGCCCTGCGCCGTTTCGGGACGGAGATATATGGTGTTCTGTCCCTCTTCGGTGACGCCGCGGCTGGTCTCGAACATGAGATTGAACGTGCGTATGGGAGTGAAGTCGCTTTTGCCGCATTTGGGGCAGGTGACGTGATGAACGCGGATGTACTCTTCCATCTCTTCGTTTGTCATCGTATCGGGATTGATCTTGCCTTTCGAATGCGCTTCGATGAGATTGTCCGCGCGATGACGGGTCTTGCAGAATTTGCAGTCCATCTTGGGATCGGAGAAAGACGTAGTATGTCCGCTTGCATCCCAGACGCGGCTGTTCATGAGTATCGCCGCATCGATGCCGTAGGAATTTTCGCTTTCCTGAACGAATCTCTTCCACCATGCGCGTTTGATATTGTTCTTTATCTCCACGCCTACGGGACCGTAGTCCCACGTATTGCCCATGCCGCCGTATATCTCGCTACCGGGGTAGATGATGCCTCGGCCTTTGCAGAGATTGACGAGCTTATCCATCGTAGCTTTCATTATACCGATATCTCCTTAAGTCTTGTCGCGTTATATGATAGCAAAAAGAGCGGGCGCTGTCAAGCGCGGCGGCGGTCGGAACGCGCCGGGCGATAAAAAATTCCGTTCCATGGCGATTTTGCGTAACATTTCCGTGACGGAACGAGTAGTATGAAGTAGGATATCCTCACGCCGAAGATGAGCATGCTGGTGTACCGGAGAGAAAAGCCCCCGCTGCCGCTGCGGAAAAGACGTCGTCCGCATGCGGCAGGTAAGGGCGGATATTCGATAAGACGAGGCAATGTCCGAATAACAAAAGGGAGGGAAACGCGGATGTTCAATCAGGGATGCGGCTGCAATGATATATTCGTAATCCTGCTTCTCCTTTGCTGCTGCGGCGGCTCGGGAAGCGGCTGCGGATGCGGGTGCGGCTGCGGATGCGAGAAAAAGATCGATTGCTGCGATCTGGTGTTCTTATGGCTACTCATGTCCTGCTGCTGCGGCAAGAACGACTGCTGCTGCAAGTAAGGTACATAGCGTAAAAAGCCCGTTCTTCGGGCTTTTTGCGTTGTTTCGACGGGGCGGCGCATAGCCGCCCTGAGATCGCGTCGTACCCCGAAAAAGCGTATTTCGCTCGATCGCCGCGGAAACCAAGCTGCCGTACTCTTTATATCCGGTACTGCAATGAGGAAGACCGGCAATGAGAAAGCCTTTTTTAGAGCTAAAGGAGAGCGTGAGTCATCGTTTTCCCGAAATAAAAGAATAAGGTTAAAAAAGAATAAGGATAAAAAAGAAAGAGAATAAATTTATTTTAAGTTTCTTAGCGGAAAGGGGTGAGGGGGGAAACCCCCTTCTTTTCAAAGAAGGGGGTTTCCCCCGCAAAAATTGCTTCTCGCGCGCAAGGACGGGCGCGGTGCGCAAGGAAAATCCATGGAAAACAGTTGCAAAACCCATGAAAAAATGCTAAAATATTCGGGTATGCGGGCTATGCCGAGATGAGGCAAGTCCAGCGCTGTAATAAAAACGGAAACTGCGGGCACCCTTTTGCCTGAGGGGCTCGACAAGGAGACTTGAAAATGCAAAGAAGAAAAAATGCGCGCACTGTCGCGACGCTCGGCATAATGGCGGCGGTCATCGTCGTCGCCGTCCTGATCGACAATGCGTATTCGTTGGGGCTTGTGGCTCTTGGCGGAGCAAAGCTTGCGATATGTTCGCTCATAGCCGTAACGCTTGTCGCCATGCTTTACAATAAATTTCCGTATGCGATAGCTGCGGGGGCGATATTCGGGGTGACGAGTTTCGTTCTCGCGTATATATTTCCCAGTCCGATATTCCAGAACCCGCTCGCGTCCGTTCTTCCGAGACTGTTTATCGGCGTCATCGGCTTCGGCGCTTACAGGCTTGCCGGATATGCGGCAAAAGCGCTCGGCGCCGCCGCGCGCCTGACGCGTATCCCGGGTCCGCTTGCGATAGCCGTCGCCGCGCTTGGCGCGGGCGGCGTGGTAACTTATATAATATTGCTTAACGGCGTTATCGGCAGCGTGACGTATTTCGTGCTCATGTGGCTGCTCGTGCTTGCCGAACTGTTTCTTGCGGGCTTCGCCGTCGCATGCATGATCGTGCGTGCGGGCAAAGGCGGCGAACGCGCGGCGCAGCACTTTGCGCTGTCTCTCGGCTCGTTCTTCACCGTGGTCGCCAATACGGCGCTCGTTCTGCCCATGATGGTACTCGTGTCCGATTCTTTCGGTTCTCTTGCCGAAGTGTACGCGACGCTCATGCTCATAAATTTCCTTCCCGAATTGCTCGCGACGACGATACTTTCGCCGTTCGTGATCATGGGGGTCAGGAAGGGGCTTCGTCTGGATACCGACGGCAGACCGCGCAGAAAGCGCGCTTCTTCCGCGTCTGCGGAAACGGAGAGCGCCGGGCGGGACGTAAACGGCGGCGACGGACAGGTCGATAACGTAAAAGAAAAGGAAGAGGAGAACTGATGCTGCTCGCTATAGATATAGGCAACACCAACGTTAAGATAGGAGTTTTCGACGGAGACGAGCTCAAACAGTCGCTTCGCCTGTCCACAGTGCAGGGCAGAACGGGCGACGAATACGGCATGGATATCGTCAGCCGGCTCAAGGACGACGGGGTATCTCCGCGCGACGTGACGGGGGCGATAATGTCCTCCGTCAATCCGGGCATGAACTACACGTTCGAGCATGCCTGCGATTACTACCTCGGCGTAAAGCCGCTTATCGTCGGCTCCGGCATAAAGACGGGACTGAACATCAAATACGACAACCCTCGCGAAGTGGGAGCGGACAGGATAGTCAATTCCGTCGCGGCATATTACACATACGGCGGCCCGTGCATAACTCTCGACTGCGGCACCGCCACTACGTTCAACGTGATAAGCGAAAAGGGGGAATTCCTCGGCGGCGTCATAGGACACGGACTGAAGAGCGCGGCGGAAGCGCTTTCCATGTCTGCGGCAAAGCTTCCCGAAGTGGAGCTTGTACTTCCTCCGACGGTCCTCGGGCGCAATACGATAAACAACATGCAGTCCGGACTGATACAGGGGTATATCGGCATGGCGGAGCGCATCGTGCGTCTGCTGCGCGAAGAAACGGGCTATCGCGACGCAAGGGTGATCGCGACGGGCGGACTGAGCGAGCTGATATACGGCAACAGCGACATCATAGACGTGATGGACAGGACCCTCACGCTGAGAGGCCTCAACATAATATACAAAATGAATACCGAGAATGCGGGCAAACGCAAATGAGCGTCCGCGCTCGGATGATAAAAAGAACGGAGAGTGTATCGAATGAAGAAAACAGTAAACGTAGCCATCATGGGCATAGGCACCGTAGGCGGCGGGACTTACGAGATACTGACAAAGAACCGCGCGTTCATGCAGCGCACGCAGGGTATCGATTTCAACGTCGTCAAGGTGCTTGACAAGAATATAGACCGCATAAAGTCCTTCGGGATACCGGAAAGCGCCGCTGCGGCGAGCGTCGACGAGATCGCCGCGGACAAGAGCATAAGTATCGTCGTTGAGACGATGGGCGGCGTGGAACCCGCAAAAACGTTCATCGAAAAACTCCTTCTTGCGGGCAAGAGCGTAGTTACCGCCAATAAGGAGCTTGTGTCCAAGCACTGGCCGGCACTCGAAGAAGCCGCGAAAAAGGGCGGGGCGGGGCTGTATTTCGAAGCGTCCTGCGTGGGCGGCGTTCCCATCATACGTGCGCTCCAGGAAGGACTGCAGGCAAATCACATAACTTCCATCGTGGGGATCATAAACGGTACGACGAACTATATCCTTACCAAAATGACGGAGGAGGACATGAGCTATGCGGACGCTCTTAAAGAGGCGCAGCAGCTCGGTTACGCCGAATTCAATCCGACGGCAGACGTGGAGGGATTCGATGCCGCATACAAGCTGTCCATCCTTGCGTCGCTCGCGTTCCATACCTGCGTCCCTTATCAGACGATATACCGCGAGGGCATAACTCAGATATCCAAGGCAGACATAAAGACCGGTCTCGAGCTCGGTTACAGGGTCAAGCTCCTTGCGATAGGCACGCGTAAGGACAACGTCATCGAAGTGCGCGTGCATCCGACGTTCGTTCCCGCGTCTCATCCGCTTGCCGGCGTAGGCGGTTCGTTCAACGCGGTATTCGTGCACGGAGATTTCGTGGACGATCTGATGTTTTACGGCCGCGGTGCGGGTGCGCGTCCGACGGGCAGCGCGATAGTCAGCGACGTCGTGTACGCAGCCAAGGCTTCCGCGCCCGTGTATTCCGATTTCGTAAACAACGGCAAAGTCGCGGACGACGTGACGATAACGGGCGACTTCAGCAGCAAGTATTATCTTGCCGTATCCGTCAAGGACGTGCCCGGCGTGCTTGCCGCGGTAACGGGCGTATTTGCCCGTCACAGCGTCAGTATCGAGAGCGTTTCTCAGCGTTCTTCGGGCAGCGGAGCGGCCATCGTGTTCCTCACTCACACGGCTTACGAGAGCGATATCAAAGCCGCTGTGGCGGAGATAGAGGACCTTGACGATACCAACAAGGTCGAGAGCCTGATAAGAGTGCTCGCCTGATAGGGAAAATAATAATTAAAATTCGCATATGAGCGAAAATTCGTTTGACAACTCCGCGGGCATTATAATATAATTAACGGAGTATTGTAACAAGTATAAACCGAAGGAGACATCTGATGTCAAGAATCACAAAGAAGACCGTTGCGGTGATGATAGCTATCGTACTTGCGTTTGCTCTTGCCCTGACGACGGTCATGACCTATGTCGGACCGCTTTCCGCGAACGCGGCGGGCGTTACCGCAGATACAGTCATCGATACTAACGTAACGAGTTATGTCAAATACGGCGGCAGCTTTACCGTAGCTCAGCCGGAATCCGGCACCGTGCTCACCGTGGTCACGCCCGGCGGTATCGAGCTTACGGCAGAGAGCGGTCTCGGCGAACTCACCGGCAGTAATTACACTATCGCAGCGGACGAGCTCGGTGTATATAAAGTGGTATATACGCGCACCGCGACGTCCGGCGACAGTCAGGAATTCAGCGGCAGCTATTATTATAACGTCGAGTGCTATAACGACGTCGAATATATGCTTATCGTTGACGGTTACGGCTCCACGATACCGACGTATATACAGAGCGGTACGGATGTTTCCGTGACTCTGCCCGACGCTACGCTCTATTACTATGACGAGGACGAAGATGAGTGGTTCCCGGTCAGCGATGACGACGGCAGCACCGTCTATTGCAGGATAACTCGTCCCGGTTCCGACGGTACGGTCGTCGAATCGGAAGTCGACGTCGACGGTTCTACTTGGGCAAGTGATAGTGAAGTGGCTGTTTCGGCAAACGGTACCTACTTCTTCACATATTACGCGAAGCTTGCCGGAGGCAAGAACGTACTTTCCGAAGAATATACGATGCAGGCTCAGCGTTCGTTTACCGACGATACCGATCCTACGCTCAGCGTTTCCGGTATATCTTCGTCCGAATCCATCGGCACGGAAGTGACCCTTCCCGCTGCGACTGTGAGCGATAACTACGACGCCCGCGTGCAGACGATCATAACCGTAATGCACGACTACGGCAACGGTCTCGAACCCGTCAAAGCCGCCGTGATCGATCCCGCTACGGGTTATGTCGAGAGAGACAGCGAGGGCATGCCGCTCTATTATCTTGCCGATGAAAACGACGGCAGCTATTCTTACGACGAAAACGGCGAGCGCGAGACTACGACCGATGTTTCGGCAGCAGTCGAGGTGACGTTCGATAACGACAACTTCATGAGCTTCTATCCGACTGAAACGGGTACGTACGAAGTTTCGTATCAGGCGAAAGACACTTCGGGTAACGATACCGTGGCGCATACTTACCGCATCAACGTTTCGGATACCACCGCTCCCGTTTACGATGAGTTCGATACGAGCATCATTCCCACGAACTGGGGACTCAACAGGGTAGAGCGCGCGGCGACGGTGGAGGACGGTACCACCGATCCCGTATCCGTGGCTACGACCGTAGCGTTCCCCATCCCCGAACTTATCGATAACAACGATACCGACGAGAATCTTCGCGTCTCCTTCACGATGAACGATCCTCAGTCCAACACGCTGCTCTCTTTCTCCAACATCTATGCTACGGAATATGGCAGTGCGACGAGATCTTCGCTCTCCAACTATGATAGCGGCGCTACCTATGCTTTCTTCAGATATTGGGAAGCGGTAAATGAGGACGGAACGCCTGTATATACTGTCGGCGATGATTTCAAGATAACCGGCACCGGCATCACCGGAGACGTATATGTCCTTGTTAAGTACGATACCGCGACGGGCGAGTTCATCGGCAATTTCGATTTCGCCAAGGGCACGAAGAGGACGGGTTCTTACTCGATCACTTACACCGCCCGCGACGCGATAGGAAATAACAGGTCGCAGTCTTTCTCCGTCGAGCTTTCGAGCACGCTCAGCGATCTCGGCGATCCTACGGTGGACTTCGATGCGCCCGATTACCTTGCGTTCAGATATTATGAGACCGAGACGACGATAAACGACGTGCTCATCACCGATTCCCAGGATACCAGACTCGACGCCGAATACTACCTCGTATATGCTCCTGCGGCTGACGGAGATGACTTTGAAACGGTCGTCGGCAACCTTGCGGAATACGGCAAAGGGGAAGAGGGAGAGACGGAAGGCTATATCGAGCTTGATTCTTCCTCCGGATCCAATACTCTCACTCTCGTCAATGAAGACGGCGCGAACAAACTCACCGTCACTAATGCAGACGGCGACGAAGTTACCGTAGACGTGACGGCGAACACCGTTTACGTCGCGGCAAAGGCGACGGACGACGTCGGCAATACGAGCGAGATGGTAGCTCCCGTTACCGTGCTTGCACCGGACGCGTTCGATGCTCAGAATCTTACGGTCGCTTTCGGCGGCTCGAACGGCGAAACGCTTGACGTGGACGGCGTTGTAGGCGAGGAGATACTCGTCGGCTCCGCAGTCATCAACTACGGCGACGCTCAGTTCCGCGATTACACCGGATTCGAGCTTTATGTACAGCGTGTGCTTAACGGCGAAGGTACGGCGGTCGACGAGGATCCTCTCGGCAGCGTTTCCTTCGAGACATACAGCTACGTAGGATCTACGTCCACCGAGAATATGATCCATGTGGATAACATCCGCTTTACTCCGTCTAATGCCGGCGTATACATGGTAGTTCTCCGTGCGTTCAATGTTATGGGCGCAAGCAGCGTCAAGATGGCGTTCGTTGAGATCACCTCGTCCGGCAGCAACGGCGGCATCACCACTTCGGCGAACATCAACCTTCCCGATACCCTTGAGGTCGGACAGACCTATACGCTCGCAAGCGAATATACGGTAGATCCCGGCGACTTCACCGGAAGCACCGATGATTCCACCTATGGTATCGTGCGCAGCGTGCAGGGCGGCAGAATGGCGATCATGGGCAATGAAGTGACCGTATACTCCACCGGATTCTATGAGTTCACCGATTATACGTATATACGCGATGCCGTCGGTGCCGGCGAAAACGGTATGAACGCCGTTTTGGGTTACGATTATACGGATCGCAGTACCGGTGGATCGGAGTCCGGCAACTACGCGGGAGTGACCACGAGCGGAGCCGATTATGAATTCGCAGGCATGCGCCAGGGTCTTACCAAGGAAGTAGGAAGCAAGATCGTCAATGCGTCGGATACGACGGAAGCGGTGTTCGAGCTTCAGGGCGCTATGCCCGTGTATACGAAGATCAATAAGTACGTCGTTCTTCCCAACATCTCGGCGTATTCCTCCAACGGCGCGGCTACGGAGATCGAGCTGACGGTTACGGATCCCGACGGTAACGACGTGGCAGTGATAGAAGCGGGCGATACTCTTCCCACGGATTTCCCCGAGAGAGAGACGCTCGAAGGTAACGAGTTCGCATTCCTTGCCGACGATGACGGTACTTACACCATCGTGTATACCGCGACGCTCAATAACAGAACGTCCACCGTGGAATACACGATCAAGTCCGGCGACGTTATACCTCCCGATGTTACCGTGAATCTCGGTTCCATCAACAGCACGACGATCGAAACCGGCGCTTCGTCCTCGACGTCCGCGAGAGTGGGCAATACGTTCGACTTCGCCGCCATAACCGTCAACGGAGAGAGCACCACGGGCTTCACGTTCAATAAGGAACTGAGAGATCCCAACGGCTCCACCGTTGCGACCGTGACCTCGCAGAATCTTGCAAACAACGGCAGCTCGTATGAACTCAGCGTTGCAGGTCAGTATCAGGTCATCTATACGGTGACTGACGATGCGGGCAACTCCACCGTCGTAAGATATACGATAGTGGTGTCGAGCAGCGACAGCACGAGTCCTTCGTCGGGCGCAGTAACGACGCTTGCCGTAGTGCTCATCATCGTAGGCGTGCTTCTGATCGCGATAGTCGTCATCTACCTCGTCAGATTCAGACGCAGAAAGCCTTCCAAGCGCGGCTGATAAATAATCGATACATTAAGCGGAGAGCTTGCTCTCCGCTTTTGTATTGTCGCTTAAGCGCAAACAACCACCACTTAAAGTGGTGGAAATAAAGATCTTCAAGATACAAGAAAAATCCTCCTGTGGTATACTTGGAGTTGAGGTTATCAGCCGCAACGAAGAAAAAACCACAGGAGGATTTTATGAATAGTGACATAAGTAGTTTATCACATTCAAAATGGAATTGCAAGTATCACATAGTGTTTGCACCGAAATACCGCCGTCAGGAGATATACGGGAAGCTGAAAGCGGATATAGGACAAATACTGAGGAAGTTGTGCGACGCGAAGAGAGTAGAGATAATCGAAGCGAATGCGTGTCAGGATCACATACATATGCTTGTGAAGATCCCGCCGAATATAAGCGTGGCACAATTCATGGGATATCTGAAAGGGAAAAGCACGTTGATGATCTTTGACCGACATGCGAATCTTAAATACAAGTATGGGAACCGGCATTTTTGGTGCAGAGGCTACTACGTGGATACTGTCACATATTTTTATGGACAGTTTTTATCATTACGTTTATATAATGTCGTAAGTGCGAATTCGACACAAATTTACTCAATCAGGGAACACCCAAACATTTTTGCAAATGTGCGCTTAGGGTTATTCTTTTTTACAAAACTGCCATAAGCCTCAATAACTTGGGCGCATTCATCATCAGACAAATTACAAATAATGAACAAATCCAACCGCGCTCTTGATGCTCCTACATAGAATAATTTATTTTGATCGCAAATAGTATCATAATCGACGTCAATCAAAACGACTGCATCAGCCTCAAGCCCTTTAAATTTTCTACATGTAGTAAATGCGATTTCGGTTTTTCGGTAAAGATAGTTGCCATTAGTTGTTAAATATTCTTGTACGGAGCTGCGACCCGCAGGAGCACAACTTATGATTTGTATGTTGGTTATACCATTATCTAAGATATCATGTATTGCTCTATTCAATGCAATACTTATTTCGCTCTCTGCAAATATGATTTTGGGCAAAGTTCCTGCAATCGCCGAATCGAATAGTTTGGGCTCTGTTTGTAACGGTTTAAAAGATGTTTCAGCAATTTTTCTTGTATTCCTGCAATTTTTATATAACGTCAAACGACAATCCGCTTCATCTATAAAAGCAGGCAGTTTTGTGCTTTGTACAAGTTGAAGCTTGTCGTAAAATACATAAAAGGTTCCGTGATCCGATGATAAAATGATATCTTCAAGTTGCTTTAGTATATTTGCTTCTTCAATTCGGCTTTGCCCAAAGTCTTGTCCTTCATCGATAATGACATGTTGATATGGAAATGATCGCGCTTCTTCCATTTCGAGCAGGCACAGTTCTAAATCACTAAAATCAGCTGTTTGTGTATTGCAAAGTTTACAGGCAAATCCGTCTATCGTATAAAAATCAACATTCGGATAATTATAGTTTTTTTCAAGAAATTCTTTTAACTTTACGTTAAAACACATAAAGAGAACTTTCTCGCCTTTAACCGAATGTCGACGGGCTTTTTCTAAAGCAATCATAGTTTTGCCTGTTCCCGCAGCTCCATTGATCACGGCACTGCGCTGTTCTTCCAAATAGTTTAAGAGATTGCATTGTTCGGAGATCAGCGAATTGAATTTTTCCCGTTTATAATCTAATTCCAGCGTCTTTGAAGGAAGAATATTGAAAGACGGGCAAAGTATATTATGCAATAAAGACTTTGCTTCTTCTTTGGTTAATTCGGATTCTACCGGAATCATTTTCCCATATTCTTTAACTGATGTATGAATAGAAAATATGCGCTCAAGAGAATTTTTTGGGTCAACCAAATCTTCCGATGTCAAGATAAGTTCTTTTGAAGCATTGGTGGGAAGGACAATTTTTGACAAGGCGCTAATACTAACTGACGGGAACCAAACGGCACTTAACATTTTACAGTGCTTCAAAATTTCGTTGTTATGGTAGAAATTATAAATCTCATTGTTTAATTTCCATTTATTGCTATTGGCTTGTGCAAACGGATCGCGCATTTCTTTCCCGGAAGAATAGTACCAAATGCCTTCTTCACAGTGGACATGTCCTGCTTTTGCTTCCAAACAGATAATCCCTTTGTTTCGATTGAAGATAACGAAATCTATCTCATTTTCTTTCCACTCCGAGTCAATTATATTTATGATACGAAAGGAATGAAATACATAGTAGTCATCGGGCAATTTTTGAAGGCTGAAAAACATATCGCCTTCACGGCTTTCTGGAGCAAAATCATTTGGTACATGTGGGATCATAATAGCCATTTCATTTTTCCTCGGTAAAAACTATTTTTAACTTTTCAATATCTGCGGCAAAGTCATCGCTTAGCAATATACAAGTATATTCCGAATCTTTTGCAACAAGATAACTTTCTCGGTTTTCTTGGCAGAAGAGCAACACCTTCTTTTCTATCCATGCTAAATCGGCATACCCCTTTTTTCCGTTGGCTTCAAACCCGATAGCATTATAGTCCGGCTTTTCAAAAATATCATTACTAAACACATTTTCCAATAAAGCCTGTTTTTCTTCACATAAATCATCTAGTTGAGAGAAGATGTAATGATAGGTCTCTGTTTTCGTAGATAATCCGTCATTCAGCAAGCGTATTTTATGCTTACCCTCAACCTTTGCTGCCTCTATTTTTGAAATTTCTCCGATATAATAGATTAAAAATTCATAGGCTTTATACCTGTCAAGTTGCTCATGCCAATGCTGGTTATAATAGCTGCGCAGGCAATTATAGCACGACGTATCACAGGAACAGCCTTTCATGCGATCACACGCCGCCGCAATCACATTTTCTAATACAGTTTCGTTGAGCAACCGTCTCACGTGGCCTGCGCCTCCAGCGACCGTATCAAACAAAACAATTGCATAGTCTACAGCAGCTTTTTGCTGATTATATACGCCCTTCAAGCATCCGCTTATATCATTGAAGTCAATTCCTAAAACATCGGACATGGCATTTAATAATGCATAGACAACGGAGATCATGGTAGCTTCATCGCTGTTGTATTCTTGGAAATCGATAACAACGACGTCTGTTTTGTATATGTGATTTAATGCATCTCGATATAATCTTGTTCCGTTGCAAATATGGCCCAATGCGTTCCTATGCTTCCGCTTTACATCGATATATGGAGCGCTTTTTGAGATTGCGTCATGTGCTGCTTTATCTTTATTTCCTTTTTCATCTTTGACGATGTCATGGAGTCCATATGTAAAGCCACAGACTTTGCAAACGTAAAATTTTGTATTTGACGTAACCATGATGGAGTCATTTTCACTTGACTTTAATGAAATGGTTCTTCCATTCACGCGATAAAGATATTCATCGATTTTTGTTCCGTTTCCAATATAGGAATCTCGGCTGCGATAGATTTTATCAGGGCGCGACATTGGCACCTCATCTATTTTGGATTCTGAGACAAACCCGCCGCGAGGCTCGATAGCCTCCTGCCAACTTCCGAAAGTAATGGCATGACCGCAAGCTACACATTTCTTTCTTTCAGGTAAATCTTTGGGGTTTTGCGCGCTATAATTCCACGTCTTACATTCCGGACACTCGCAAACAAAAGAGTAGTAATAATCCATATGATTATTGAAAAAAGATTTTTTAATGTACCTGCTCGTGTACATTTTGTTGTTTGCGATGATCTTTTCTCCGGGGGCATATTCTGAAATCGCCATCTTTAAGTCTCTTGAAAGCTGCAATTCTTGTTTTTGTCGATCATCGGCAGTCGCTTCTAATTCAACTGTGTCGATAGGGAAGCCGTATTTCGGCAAGACATTGTTGCGCACAAGGAAGTCGATCATCTCTTTTGCCTTATATCTGGTTAAAGAGCGTTGCAATCTGCTTGCTTTATCATAGTCTTTTTGATCAGCATATTCCTTTATCATCCCTTCAAGCTGCTCTACGGTTTGCTCATATTCGAAAACGGTGTTATGAAGCAGACCGTTTTCGCCAATCAACTTTTCCTGCCAATCGTATGACTGAATGCTGGGAATCGATTTTTGCAGCAGATTGTTCAATTCGGAAGGACTATTTTTCACCAAATCCACAAAAACATCATAACCGCCGTTATCAAGAAATTCTGTTGTCCGATTGTTTCCAAAATAATTTGGATATTGCTTGAAGAAGTAGCTTAAAACAACTGCATAAATATGACGCAAAACTATTTTTTCGTTATCCGTCTTAAATACGGGCGGTTTGATCTGTCCTGTGATAATTTTTTGAGGTTCATTGAAGAAATTGAAGTCATGGGAACTTAATTTTGCGTATGTCAAAGAATAGGCAGACGCATTTTTGCTTCTGCCGGCACGTCCGGCTCTCTGTGTATAATTAGCCGCCGAAGGCGGAACATTCCTTAAAAATACAGTTTCCAATTCGCCGACATCCACACCCATTTCAAAGGTAGTAGAGCACGATAAAGCATGTATTCTGTTTTTCTCGAAATCGGTTTGATACTTTAACCCCTCCTCTCTTGATAATTGAGCCGTATGTTCACGAATAAGGAGCGATGTATATTCTTGTTTATTATATAAGCTTAAATAATGGTTATCCTCAAAGAATTGAACGGGATCTATTTCTTCCAAACATCCGTCGCATCCGTTCTCAACACAATGTCCATCGATATTGGTTGTGGAAATTTTACCACATTTTGCACACCGATACCAATGTGCGTTTTGATCCCCGCATACCCGAACGATATAATATTCCGCAGGCATGCAATAAATATCGCCATTCCCTTTTTCAAGTTTATAATCTCGATTTCGAGGAGATATCAGCCAATTATTAAAATAATCTTCCAAAAACTCATTCGCTCGGCGTTCATCTGACTGTAATATCTTTGCTACCAATCTGACGCGACTGTTCGGGTAAAACGAATCGGCTTTCCCTTCTCGATTGCGCGCTTTCCAACTTAAAGAATATCTGTCCGTTGAGGCAGTTTTTTGCAGAGCAACAAATTTTTGTTTATCTGTATAAAAAATATATTTACGATCATCTGCATTGAGGATATCGTCATCGATTTTCAATGCGCCAAAGTATGCAAAAGTCATGGCTAAGTAATCAAGCAGTCGCTTACATAACTCCTGTGTTAGACTGTATTTTTTAGCCATAGCCGTAACGATTGCCTCTGAATTCCCTTTGTATTCAAAAGCAACTCTACCGAGAGAAACCAAACTTGTTCTTCTGCGGGCATAGACAAGTTCTGTAAGTATTGCTATCCAGGCATTTTTCTCGGCCCGCTTTTTTAATTCTCTGTTAGAAACATTCTCCGTCAATTCTTCTTTAAACGACCGATGCTTTACAAATAACTTTGTAAGCTCTTCTGCCAAATCGCGAAGAGAATATGGTTCCTCTATGATCTCTTCTCTTTTATCCGCCAATACACGGACCAGACCTCTTCTCCTTAAAAATTCTTTATAGAATTTATCCAAATACGAGGCAAAGAATGCCGCTTCACTTCGGCTGTCCGAAAAGGCTAAGAATTGTTTTCCTCCTTCAAAAGTAAGAGGAATACCATCAGGATTTGTTTCATGAATTGTCTTGGTCGGCAACTCTTCATACAATGCAGTGGCAAGGACGCCCGTCGCTGCCTCGGAACCAATATAAAATCTCCGGTACCTTCCGCTTTGACAGTTCAAGCATTTACCGTTCGTATTTGCATATTCTGAAATCAAAAATGGCTGAACTGTATGCTCACAACGAGGGCGCCCGTCATCCTTCTCGGAAATCGCTCCGCAAATCGGACACAAATAATATTCTTTGTACTTCTTATCTTTCTGCTTTTTAGTTAAGATTTCTTCATCGTCCGTTATATCTTCAATGTTTTCATCGTCAAACTCTTCAAAAAGGCATTCTTCGCCTTTCTCCAAATGAAAGAAATGAATGGCATCATCGTCATATTGGGGCGCCATTACGAGTTTTTTAAGCTTGCCATCCTTTTCAATTTTTCCAACGATTCCCAATTCTCCGCAATTCGTGCATACCGCTCTTTCAAATACGGCAATCTTGTGTTCGCTGTCAAGAGCCAATTCTTTTTTTCGTTCCAAAAAAAGTTGCTTGTCCCCGTAAAGAGGAGTATACATCCCCTCCAAAGCGCGAACAAAAAAGTGATATCTCGCCTCAATCAAAGCCTTGCCATTTTTATAAGCCAAAGAACATACATGAACGAACGCTACAGCTTGGTCTATGGTGACGTTTAATAATTGAGCAAATTGTACAATATCGGTCGGATTTGACGGATTCGCTCGTAACGCTCGATAATATGAGGAATTAAAACATAGGTTATATAAGTTTTCAGATGCCTCGACCGCCGCATCATAGGGTTCAGAGTATTCGTTAAAGATGGATGCATAGTTTTCTTCAGCTACAACTGCCAATTTTGAAAATAATCCTATTGGAATGTTTTTAGGCTCATCATAAAATAATTGTTTTTCTCTTTGACCAAATACGATACCTTCTTTTGTAAATTTCTCCCCGCTCAACGCTTCCGCAAACCTTATGATCGCATCCTCAGACTCTCCCTTTTTGCCGAGAGTTGCACTCGTCAGAATAAATTGAAGTCGTTTTTTTACTTGTATTCTTGCTTTCAAGCGACGGAGAAGCAAGGCAGTTTCCATGCCTGTAGCGCCGGTATAAATATGTGCTTCATCTAAAACAACAAACCGGAAGTTTGATTCTGCAAAAATTTTGTCATTTTCCGGGCGCAGCAACATATGCTCCAACATGGCATAATTGGTGCACAAAATATGCGGCGGTGTTTCGTTCATTCTTTCGCGGGAAATAAGTTCGTTCGGAAGTGGTGTTCTCAATTCTTCACAAGCTTCTTCGGAATGAAGATCGCAATATTGCGCAATTGCTTCTTGCTCCGTTCTTTTTGTATCCCCATTGTAAACGCCAAAGGTGATTGTCGGGAAATACATCAGCAATTCTCGGAGCCTTTTCATTTGATCGTTCGCCAAAGCATTCATAGGGTAAATCAGGATCGCCCTCACGCCGGGAGAAAGCGTTTCCTCTTCTGCCTCTCGTAGCAATTCATTTAAAATGGGGATCAAAAAGCATTCAGTTTTTCCCGAACCGGTACCTGTTGTTATTACCGCATTCAGTTGCTTTGTTGTAATAACATTAATAGCCTCCTCCTGATGTTTGTAAAGGGGGCGAAATAAAGGCAGTTTGTGTTTATGGACGGGATCTTTGGGTTTGCTTTCTTCTAAGGTAAGGAAAAGCTTACTCAAAACGTCGTGATCGCACAAATATTTAAGAGTATTGCCAGACTTAAAAATGTCATTGATCTCAATTAATGGTCCCTTGGAAATTACACCGTAGTCATGCAATTTTTTAAGAAAAACATCATTATAATCTCCATCGGCAATCGAAAAACTCGTGGAGATATAGTCAATAAATTCATTCTTAATAGCCTGTGACGCTTTTGCAGGATTAAACATTATATTTCCTCCGAATCATAGTAAAAGGATGAACAAGATATCGTCCCGGAATAGTCTTTATCCGTAAATTCTTTTTTATTTTCGTCGTAATAGATAGATTTCAAATCTTCTCCCGAGACGTAGTAGAGTTTTAAAGATCTCTCGTCCTTTTTATATACTTCAACCGACTGGCGTTTCTTATTATTGAGCAAAATACCGGAATAAACGGCGCCGATAGCTTCTTCCCGAAGATACTGCAATTCAATGATATAGAATAAAAATTTTATTTTTCCTCCGGTTGGCTTTCTGATCGATTGTAACGCTATTTTACGGCGATTAAAGTAAAACTTGTCCGGATTCCCAAGAATATAGTCATCTTCATATAAGTGAACTGCTTCTCCGTAAAAATTTAGCAGGGCAACCTGCACATGATATTCATCATCTATAATCGTGTCTACAAAAGTCGAAGTAAGCGGAGTATGTAAACAATATTCTCGTTCTTCGTTTTTTAATGTAACAATAAATTCAGAATCTTTATCGCCGATAAAATAGGGAGACAGATCAATTATCCGATGTTCTATATCGATATCCAAATCAGACAATTTTTCTTGATACCAAATTGTGAATAATCTGAAACTGTTTTCGCCGATCTTCAAATTCAAAGCATGGCAGTTTGCATGAGACGCTTCCGACAGCGCATCTCCAAGCAAAAAATTTCCTTGTTTAGATTGGGGAATCGGCGTATCATCAAGAAACAAGGTGATATTGAATTCAGATTGATTATCGATTTCTATAATGCAATTGTTATGCAACATAGCATCTTTACACCACAAGTCTTTATCACAACTTGAATAGTGCCACTCGTTTTCATCGATCCGCCATTTGATGTAGGGGAGCGGGAAAACAATAATCCCAAAATCATAATTAAATGAAATTTCTTCTATTCCCGAACTGGGGTTATTTGAAAATAAAGGCTGGTTTTCGCCGTTGTTGCAGGTCTGAGCATACACGTTGAAAGTATGCTCGTCGAACAGAAATTGTTTTTTCCCTGTCTTGTAAAAAACATTATCGCTGATATAATAATTGAACTCATGAAGAACTTTCCGTTTGACAATATCCGATATTAGAATCGTGTGGCAGCCATTCGCATTGGCATGTATGTCAAGAAACGATATACGGAGTCCTCGTTCCGTTTTTACACTACACCGGTCAAGCTGTATCGGTGCTAAATTATCGATGGTTAAGATCAGATTTGCGGTCGGTTCGTTATTTCCCAACAAAATTTCCATAGAAGAAATTTTATTGTATACGAGATATTCTTTTTCATCTTTTCTGAATAGAACACCAGTTATAATTTCTCCGTCAATAAGAATATGAGAATCTTGTGGTATCTCATTAAAGAATATACTTTTCTTTGTAGCAGAAATGCTATCATTTTCAGCGAAAATGACAGAAGAAGTGTATAAATTGATCTCATTAGCGGAAGAAGTCGTAAAATTACTTATTTCTGCACCGTACGGATGAACAACATAATAAGTTCCGGGTTTACAGTTGCTTTGACGAGTTTCCCGTGAGGCCTTAAAAAGAATAAATTCACGATATAAACTTGTCTTTGAATCATAAAGCAGAAAATCCTCATCCTCTCGCCGCAAGAACAATTTGATTCGCAAATTAAATTGTTCGCGTATCTTTTGTTCAAACGAGGAAAACGGAATAACGATTTTTTTAATTCTACGTTTTAAGTTTGTTCCTACAATATAATCTTCGGCGCAATATATTCTTACATCGTCATTATAAATTTCCATGCGATACTCATCGGCCGGCTCATTGATCGCTCGAATTTCCGGAATTATTATAGCGACCTCGCCGTCAGGAGAAAGCTCATAAAAAGAATATATTTTACTGTAATCATCGACGATATGTTCTGTAGCTGTCCGTTTTCTTCGGTGCGAGGGAACATTGTTTTCACTCAGAATTTTATTTACGACGGTATTGCAAAATTCTGCAAAATAAGAGGTTGAAGCGTATTTCCCGTTAAAATATATTTCATCAAATGCCGAATAAATTTGTTCTAATAGTTTTATTCCGGAATCTTTATCCTGTGTAAATAAATATTTAAAAGAAGATTTGATAGAATATGTTTTTCCTTCTAAAGATACATCTTCGTTTAGATCGGATTCTCCGTCAAATTCATTCTCTAAAAAAGCAGCAATTTGGCGGTATATTTTATCTCCAGGCTGATAATCAAAGTTAATAACATCGGGGTCACAGAACCAATTCCACAGCAGCCGAATGAACGATTCACCGGAGGTATCCGGAGCCATCGCATGAAGGAGAAAAACTTCACGAAACAAGCGTTTGCTTTCTTTGGAACGGAATAATACCTTGTTGTGAAATTTTAATGAATATTCAAACTCATCATAAAATTTGACCGGAGAGATAGAACCGTCATCGAAAATCTCGCCGAAGAGTTTTGTCCAAAACCTTCCTTCGCTTTCATCATGCCAATTTTTTGCGATATTAATGATCAATACAATAAGTTCGTCTATATCTTCCCGCCTATAAATTTTCGACCAAGATGATTGTGCCGCACGGTAAAATGAACGGCACTCATCCTTCATGGTATCGATCTCATCCTCGTCAAACACGATATCTCCGATAAAATCGGCTCGCATTGCTCGTGCTATTTTTACTTTTAACGTCTCCATTTTTTCTCCCTTACCGTGATATCACAAACTTAAAGTTTTTTCGGGGTCGAGAAGGAAGTCGGAAAGGGAGAGCATAAGAATGCCTTGCTCGTTGTACCCCGAAAGGATAGGTTGGTTTACGATGATTATTTTACGGAAAGCATCATTTATAGAAAGCAACGACACTTGTTCCTGCTTAATTTTCTCCTCCGAAGGGATATTGTAAGCTGACTGGATATAATATCTGCGATTGCCAGAATTGACGACAAAATCGATTTCGAGCGACTTCCTGACCGATACGCCGTTCTCCTTCCCGACATTTTCCACAACGCCCACGTCCACCGAATAGCCGCGGGAGCGAAGTTCGTTGTATATGACGTTCTCCATGATATGGGTGTATTCTTGTTGCCGGAAGGAAAGGCGGGCGTTGCGCAGCCCCATATCCATAAAGTAATATTTTGCGGGAGTGTTGATGTATCTCTTTCCCTTGATGTCGAAGCGCAATGCCTTTTCGATCAAAAAAGCGTCCTGCAAGTATCCGAGATACGATGATATCGTGTTTGCGGAGAGCTTTACTTTTTTCGTGCTTGCAAAAGTATTTGAAAGTTTCAAAGGATTGGTGAGCGAGCCTATGGACGAGGCGAGAATATCGGTAAGTTCGTTGATCTCTACATTGCCACGCAGGTTATTGCGGTTTATGATGTCGGCGAGATAGGTGGTTTCAAACAAATTGGTAAGATATCTGGCCTTATCTTCCTGCGTTTGCATGGACAGGCAGAGCGGCATACCGCCGTAGTTGCAGAACATCAGCCAAGCATTATTAAAATCTCCGCCGTATGCCGAATAGAACTCCGAAAAATTCAAGGGATAGACGCGAATTTCATCGCCTCTGCCGCGGAATTCCGTGACAACGTCGGAGGAGAGGAACTTTGAGTTGCTGCCGGTGACATAGATATCGGCATTAGGGATATGCATGAATCCGTTTACGACGCTTTCAAAGTCTTTTACAAGCTGAATTTCGTCGAGCAGGATGTAATAGTCACCGTTATCCGTTATCAGACTTTTCACATGGCGGTATAATCCATCGGGATCGAGCAAATGTTTATTCCCATAGTCATCCAAAGCGATGGAAATGATATGGTCGTCTTTGATGCCGTTATCAAGCAAGTGGTCACGGAACAACTTAAAGAGAAGATAGGATTTACCGCACCTTCTCACGCCCGTAACGATTTTTACCAACCCGTTTTTTCTATGTTGTATGAGTTTGCTGAGGTAATAATCGCGTTTGATCTCCATAACACGCTCCGTTGGATTCTTTAGCAATATTATAGCATGTTCCTTAAATCGAAGTCAATATGTTATTGAGAATTTTTGTAGATAATATGAATTATTTTAACCATGGAACATGCCGTAAAATTTTATACTTGATATATGTAGTACTCATTGGCACCGTGGCGTGAGCTTGGCGTAGACACGTGCGGCTTTTAGGCATTGTGGTGCGGCTATCGCCGCACCACAAACCTTCGCGCTTCGCGCTCGGGCGCCGCAGCCAAGCACACGCCGCGAAAAAGACAACAAATACTATGTAGCGAATCAGTTAAAGCAAGACAGAAAGAGCGAGCAATTGAGCATGTTTGACCCGCGAGACCCGTTTACGGGTAGCAAGTAACGGATGCAAAGCTGGCAGGCCAATTCTCCGGCGCACTTGTGCGCAGCCAGTAAAGATTAGGGTTATACCCGAAAATGAAATACCACGTGCTTTGCACGTGGATATTTATTTAGCACTCTTGGGGAAAGAGTGCTGATTTGCTTGACATTTGAGCGCTCGTCGGCTATAATCCGATATTGAAGAATATAAAAATAATTTTGCGGGCGGCATGCGCCGCTTTATCCGGAACGGTATATCATGGCAGACGATAAGAAAAGAGATTATTACGAAGTGCTCGGCGTGAGCAAGACGGCTACGGACGACGAGATAAAAAAGGCGTACCGCGATCTTGCCAAAAAGTATCATCCCGATCTTCATCCCGGAGATAAGGATGCCGAGGCGAAGTTCAAAGAGGCAAGCGAAGCATACAGCGTGCTTTCGGACGCGGATAAGCGCCGGCAGTACGACGCCGTGGGGCACGCGGGCATGAACGGAGGCGGTTTCGGCGGTTTCGACGGAGCGTCGTACTCGGATATGTTCTCGGGATTCGGGGATATCTTCGGGGATATTTTCGGCATGTTCGGAGGTCAGCGCGGCGGCAGAGGCGCCCGTTCCCGCGGTCCCGTTCAGGGCAAGGACGCGACGTACGTCCTGCGCATCGATTTCGAAGAGGCGGTATTCGGCTGCGAGAAGGAGATAGAACTGAATTATAAAGCCGAGTGCAAAGCATGCAAAGGCACGGGCGGCAAGGACGGCGAAAAGCCCGTCATATGCAAGACGTGCAACGGCACGGGCGAAGTGGTCAGCAGCCAGCGCACGCCGTTCGGAATGATAAGCCGGACGTCCCGCTGTCCGGACTGCGGCGGCACGGGCGTGAAAGTGAAAAACAGGTGTCCAGAGTGCGGCGGCACGGGTTATATCAATACGCGCAAACGCATCAAGGTGCGCATCCCCGCGGGCATAGATAACGGGCAGGGCGTGCGCGTGCGCGGCGAAGGCGAGCCGGGCGAGAACGGCGGCGGCAGAGGCGATCTCATCGTGGAAGTGGTCGTCCGCTCCAATCCCGAGTTCCGCCGCGACGGTACGGACATATATTCGTCCGTGAGCGTGCCGTATCCGCT
>OJMH01001497.1_pt1 | contig 23018 bp, 13 predicted proteins | sample 1597111 | NCBI WGS metagenome assembly OJMH01 (sample SAMEA2452115, study PRJEB22498) | human gut metagenome | reverse complement strand
GACAGGCAACCAGCACGACGCCGGCAAGGCCGGCCAGCCCGACCAGCCAGCCCAGCCACATCACGACGCCCTCGCCTTGTACCGTCCCGGCCGGAGCGGCCATCGCTGCGCTCCAGCAACTCACCAAGAAAACGATCAGGAAAATACGCCAACCTGTTTTACCGGCAATCATGATTCCATCCTACCTGCATCACATCATTTCCGCTGCAAAATATCGTTCAACATCTTCTGCAAACTTTCCACCGTAATCGGTTTCAGCAATACGGCACGAAACACGTCCGAATCCTCAAGCCCGCCCTGGGCATCGGCCGTCACCGCCACCACCGGCAAACCGGAGGTCGACGGCTGGCGCGCCAGCCGCCGCGCCAGTTCACTGCCGTTCATCCCCGGCATCCAGAGGTCAGTCAACACCAGATCGCAGTCCGGCTGCCGCTGCAGCAATCGCAAGGCCTCTTCCCCGGAACCGGCCAACCGACTCCGGATGCCCAGTTTTTTCAACATGGCTTCCAGCACCTTCAAATTCATCGGCACGTCGTCGACCAGCAGCACGTCGCATGGTCCGGACACCCGGAATTTTCCGGGTTCCGCGGAAGCCGCCGGCAAACGCAGCGGCCCGGTCGAATCATACTTCACCTCCGGGATTCGAACCGTGAACACACTCCCGACTTCCGGCGTGCTTTTCACTTCGATCCGTCCGCCCATCTTCTGAACCAGCCGCCGAGAAATCGCCAGCCCCAGCCCGGAACCTTCATAGACCCGGTTGCCCCGCGTCGCCCCCTCCTGGATAAACGGTTCGAAAATTTTCCGGATGTTCTGCGGCGTAATGCCGATGCCGGTATCCGCCACCTGAACCGTCAGCGTCCCCCAGTCCCGGCCGGATTCCGGCACGAAATCCACCCGGACGTCCACCTGGCCGGACGGCGTAAATTTGATCGCGTTGCCGATCAGGTTCAGCAGCACCTGGCGCAAGCGCAACTGATCCAGGTACAACAGCGGACGGACGGTGCACTCCACCCGCAGCGCGAGCTGTTTTTCCTGGGCCTTCAATTTGAATACCGCCGCAATTTCTTCGGTCAAAAGCATCACATCCGTCCGGGCAACGGCCATATTCAACTGATCCGCCTCCAGGCGCGACAAATCCAGCACATCGTTGATCAAATTCAACAATGCATTGCCGGCGAAATTGATCGAACGCAGATATTCCCGCTGCTCCGCCGGCGCCACATCGCCCTGCTGCAACAGCTCGCTGAAACCGATCACGGCATTCAGCGGCGTCCGCAGTTCGTGACTGACCGTCGCCAGGAAAAAACTCTTGGCCCGGTCGGCCGCCTGCGCTTTTTCCATCGCCAGTTGAAGCGCTTCCTTCTGCCGGGTCAGCTCGGTGATATCCACTTCCGATTTCAATACATACCTCAGCCGCCCCTGCCGGTCCAGCAGCGGCTGAGCGGTGACAATACACCGGCGGCCGGAAATTTCGGTCTCGGTCGAATGCGACGCCCGATCCAGCAGCGTCTGCCGCATCGGGCACCACTCCGGCGGTTCCGGATTGCGGCAGACCAGCTCATAGCATTTATGCCCGACCAGCTTCCGCGCCGATTGGCCGACCAGCTTCGCCATGCTGGGATTGGCGGTGATAATCTCGAAATTCAGACTGAGAATCACAATCGGCACCGCAATATTTTCGACAATCTGCCGCTGCAAAGCGACGCTGTCGGCAATCTGATTCAATCGCTGCTGCCGTTCGCGCGCCAGCCAGAAAAGGTTTACGATACTGTGGACCGTATGGATATCACAATCGGTAAAAACCCGCTGCTTTCTGACGAAATCCAATCCGACATAACCGTAAAGCCGCCCGTCGATCCAGATCCCGCCGACCAACAGCGAACGGATGCTCTGGCGGGACAGGAATTCCGCTTCCGGCTCCAGGCCAACCGGCGGATGCGCAATATCCGGGATGACAATTTCACGCCGCGCCAGCAGCAGCCGTTTCCAGTTCGGCAACTGCGTCATGTCCACATTCTGCAGATTGGCGATCTCCGGTTCGATCCCCTCCCGCACCCATTCGTAAATATTATCCGAACGGTCCAGATCCCCATCGCGATATCGGAAAATATAGGAACGGTCGGCGCCGGCATTTTCGCCGATGATCCGCAACATATCATCAATCGCCCGGTCGAAATCGTCTTCCAGCGTAATCCGGGTCAGCGACTCATTGACGATGCGCTCGCTGTCGATGTAATTGTTCAACGTTTCAATCGTCCGCCGCTGCTCCTGCTCCAACCGGTATTGGTGTGAAATATCGATTCCCATGCCGATCAGAAGCCGGCTGCCGTCCGAACGGCGGATCATATCCTTGATGGTCCGGACGATGAACCGCTGCCGGCGGGCATTGGTGAAAACTTCCTGAATATCCAGTCTCCGGCCGGAGGCAATCACCTGCCGGTCATCCGCCGCCAGCCGCTGTCTCGCCTCCTCGTCGGCCGGAAAGATATCCCGGTCGAAATGACCGATGATCCGCTCCCGCGGCAGGCCGGTCACTTCCTCCAGCTTCCGGTTTCCCATGATGTAACGGCAATCGTCCTCGACATCCTTGACGAACAGATACCCCGGCAAATGGTTGATTATCGTTTCCAGCAACTGCAGATTGTCGCGGTAACGGAATTCATTTTCCCGGGCCCGGGTAACGTCCTGGATGATTCCGAAGAATTCCAGCCGGCCGCTGTTCTCATTTTTCGACGCCTCCACCCGCATTTCAAAATATCCCCGCCGCTCGCCGCGCCCCGCCGCATAGACCAAATTCAACGTGGAAATTTCGCCGGTGCGCAACCGCCGCCAGCCGGTCTGAAAAGCCTCCAGATCTTCCGGCGCGATCCACTCTTCCGCCGGCAACGGTCTGCCGTCTTTTTCTCCCCAATAACAGTTCCGCTCAAAACCGACTCCGATATCCGAGGCGCTGCCGTCATAACGAAAATAGATGAACTGTGCCAACTTCGACGCATTGTTCAAAATCACGCTGTTCATCCGCAGCCGATCCCGTTTTTCATATTCGTCGGTCACATCGCGAAATACCAGGACGCCGCCGCCGATCGAACCATCCGCTTCCCGGATCGGCGCCGCGCTGTCCGCGATATGCCGGCAACTGCCGTCCCGGGAGATCAAATCGGTATGGTTGGCAAGCTCGACGACCGAACCGGTCGCCAACGCTCTCTTCAACGGCGACTCAACGCTCGAACCGTCCAGGTAACTGACGATCTGAAAAACTTCATCCAGTTTTTTCCCCCGGGCCTCATCCGGCGCAACGCCGGTCAGCCGGGCCGCCACCGGATTGATCAGCGTGATCCGCTCCTCACAGTCGGTGGCGATAACGCCGTCGCCGATCGACTCCAGCGTCAAACGCAAACGCTCGGCCAGCTGCGCCGCAGTCCGGTGCAACTTATGCAATTCAGTCACATCTCCGGATATCCACATGACCGCCCGGGTACGAAACGGATTGACCGCCGGCAGCAGCACAAATTCAACGTGGCGGCGCCGTCCTTCCGCTTCATAATCCATTTCCTGCTTCCGGCCGGAATCGAACGTCCGGTCGACGGCGGCGGCAAAAGCGTCTTTCAACGCCTCGGGCAACTGGTCGACCCGCCGGAATGTTTTTCCCCACACGCCGTCCATCAGCTCCGCTCCATGGGCGTAAAGCACCTCCTGTTGCCGGTTCACGACAACCAGGCGCAACGGCAGATTGGCAAACATCGCCCGCAGTTTCTGCTCCGTGCGGCGCCGGTAAAGCAAATTGGCCACCCAGATCAGCAGCAAAGCGATCACCGCCAACGCCCCGAAAGCCAATTCATGCTGGTAACGGGTTAAAAAATTCGGCGGCATATGAAGCAGTTCCGCTTCCGGCGGCACCCGATCCAAGGCGATTCCTTCCCGAAGCAGGGCTGGATAATCCAACTCCATCCGAACCGGCCCCGCCTGCACCGGAAGGTCACCGGCATTTTCACCCGTCAGGATCCGGAAGGCCAACCGTCCCGCCTGCGCCCCCTGTTCCCGGCCAACCGCCACGAGACCGCCGAGTGCGCCCAGCTTCAGATAGCAGTCGTATTTGCCGAAAATCGCCGCCCGGCTCGCTTGCCTGATCCGCGGCAGAACGGTATAACTGTTTTCCGGCTCCGGCTCCCGGCTGGAACTCCAGGAATGAAAAAAGATCAGCGCATCCGCCGGCAATTTGCTTACCGCTTGGAGCATGTCTTCGGTGGTATATTCTGTCCTCCGCAGGCAGGTGAATCCGATTGGAATATCTTCCGGAATGTCAGCGGCAAGCAACTTCTCCTGCCTCCGCCCATCAGCGGAAGCCTCGGTGATCAACACCAATTGCCGCGCTTCCGGCTTCAAACGCAATCCCAGCCGAATGTTGTCGTACAAATTCATCGGCGTTTCGATGCCGGTAACCGGCAGTCCGGCCGGAATCCGCTCCGTCAGATTGCCGTGATAAGCGCTGATCAGCAGCGGCGTTCGGCCATCCGGCTTCAACCGCCCCTCCAGAAACAGATCGGCGGCGGCGTTGTTGCTGGCGATGATCAGATCATAACAGGTGGAATCCAGTTTGGTCTGCAGGGCGGCAATGTCGGACGCGGCAACGCTGATGCCGGGCTGGTAGCGCACGCCGAATTCATAGCTTTCATAATTGACCATCAAGTCTTTTTCTCGCAGGAAAGCCTGTATGCCGCTGCGCAAATCTTCCGTCCAGACATCGGCGGCGGAGTGGGAATCGACCAGCAGAACGCATTTCACCCGACCGGCCGAAGTTTCTTCCGCCGCCCCGGCAGCCAGCGCCAGACAAAATAGTCCGATCACCAGCCAGCCATATTTCCACCCGCTCATCACTTTTTTCCGCCGCCACATTACGCCCAACTCCGCCACGTGATCCATCCGCTTCTCCAACGCCTTCAATTCTGCAATTCCTCTGGTCTCAAAATCATTCAGAAAACAACCAAACCAAACGAAAGACAATGCGAACACTCAAAAAGAGAAAGAGGAAAGCAAAAAAATAATTCTATTTCCGCTCCCGCCATCCAACTGTTTCATTTTCCGGAATCAATTCTGTTTCTGATACTGCCGCACCAACAACATTGTCTTACCGATTCCTTCATAGTTAGTTGGCAAAAATAGAATTTCCTTTAATAAATAGCACATTTACAATAATTTGTCAAGGAAAATACCACCAAAAAAAACGCCGATTCCGTTCCACATTTCACCAGGCAGGGAAAAACGGAACGAATCGGCCCGAAACCGAATGATCGGCCGGAAACAATGTCGACAAAAACCGGGCACGCGGTGATACTTCAGCGGCTGTCGACGCGCAAAATCAGACATTCATAGCACTCCAGCGTCTGCGGGATCCGCAACTGCGGCGCGGCCCACTCGAACGGCAGGGCTTCCCACGTTCCGGCAGGCGAAAGTTTTTCGACGCTGACCGGCTCCGTCCCGCAGCGAACGCCGATTTCAGGCATGGCGTCAAAACTCAGGTTGAAGATCCCCAGCAGCGCCGAACCATCCCGCCTCCGGCGCCATAAGATCGTCGCGGGCTGTTCCGCCGTCAACGCCCACGGCGTAAGAACCTCTTCTCCTTCCAGCCAGTCGAGGATATCGAGCAGCCATCGCTTGCGTTCTTCGGTAAGAAGCCACAGACTTTCCGCCAGGTGAAATGAAGTTACGCATACCCGGCCGCCCAGGGGATTCACCGAAAGAACGGTTCCCGGCGACACCACGGTGCAATCCGGGGATCCGGCAAATGCCGAATAGCACAACTCGGTGAATATCTCCGAGGCCTCATCCGGCCGGCGCAAAAACGGCATTTCCGGGGAGTTCGCCAGCGGAATCAAGCTTCCGTCGTCCGTGCGCACTTCCAGATTGAAGGTAAAATCGCCCTTTTCAGCCGTCACCCCCATCAGCCCGGCAAAGCCGCGTCCGGTCAATGCGACGGCGGCCGGCCCATCGATCAGGAGTTTCCGCCGAAACATCGCCGTCAAATCGGCATCGGTCAGCCGGGCAACCGATTCTTCGCCCGCCAGAGTATAAACGGCATCCGCGGAACAATCCAGCGAACAACGGAACGGAATACCGAAAAAGCCGAAGATCACATTCCCCCAGTTCCGATCGGGAATCGGCCGCTCGTTCGGACTGTCGGGATGCCATTGCCGGAATATCGTATGGCACGGAATGACCGCTCCGCAGAGCTCCGAATCGTTTGCCGCCACAGCGAGCGCCTGATAAAAGCCCGCGTGTTCCGCCAGAATATCGGTGTAATTCCGGGAAATCGGCACTCTGCCCCGATGCGCATTCACATACCACAATTTCGCCCCGTCCAAACCGGAGAGGATGCTCGAACAAAGCTTGGCATGCATACTGCGGGCCGCCCGGCTGTAGAGGGTATGCAGACAAGTGTCCGATTCATCGAGCAGGAAATGGTCCGGCCAGAACTCGCGAAGCGACTGCGTATGGATGATGTTGTACGGCAGTTCCTTCGGTGAAGATTCCATATAGCCGGCGTTGGCGATGCGCATCACCGGACGGCTTCCCTTTGCCGCGACCGCCGCGGCGGCAGCTCCGTTGAAATGCAACTCATTGCCCGGCATGCAACTGCCGGCGGCAATCGACGGATCTACCGAATCGAGCGCTTCACGAATCAATGTCATCACCCCGTTGACGGTATCCTGCCGAAGCCGTTCGTATTGTTCGAAGATCATTTCCCCCGGCTGCGAAATCCGCACCGCCTTCCGGTATTGTTCGGAGGAGAAATCGCAGCCGGAGCGCCGGTTGAACTCCGCGGTATGCAATTCGCAGAAACATTCAGCCCGCGGTGAAAACGCCCGGATATCATCATCCCCCAGCACAAATACCGGCTTCTCCCGCGCCAGCAACGCCACCAGATCGAAAATGTATTGGCGGAACCGGCTATCCAGCGGACAGTAGCGCACCTTATCTCCATCGATGTTGACCGTCCTGGTCCAGCACTCCTCCTCCCGGTCGACCCGCGGCCAATGCCCCAGGATACTCTGCAGCAAAACCCCCAGCCGAATCCCGGACCCTTCGAGTGCCTGCCGGAGTTTCCGATAACTTGCCGCCGCGTATTCCACCTTGCGCCAGGCGGGCAATCCTTCCGGATGCAGTGTAAGGCTATAGAGAATCTCGTCAATCCCGGTGCGGTCGCGAAATTCGATCATATCGCAAGCCAATTGCGCTTCGCGTCCCGGAGCAAACGGCGCCACGTTGAAAAAACGGAATCCTTTTTTACTTTCGCTCATTTTCATCGCCTTTCCCTAACTCTTTTTTTTAGATTGAATTGCAACAGATTCCAACAATGCCGGCAAGACAGCAGATCACTGCAACGACTTGGAGCACACTGGTTTTCTCACGAAGAATCAAAATGCTGTAAAGCGCAAACCCGATGATGCACGAACCGACCAGCAACGGCACGGAAACCGCACCGGCCCCCGCCCGCGCCAGCGCATCCATGCCGGGATAAAACAGAGTAGCGGCAAACACCAATGAAAAAAACTGCAGCGAAAACACATAAATCCACAATGCTTTCATCCGCATCATACCGAGAAATTCCCGATACCGCTCGCGATTCATGCCATAGAGCAATCCCGCCAGTGCTGCGACGAACGTTCCGGTCCCGGCGGCGCCGAGCCGTACCAAGCTGGAAACCGTCCGCGCCGCCGGAAAATACGACGGCAACGTCGTGCAATTCTGTTGAATGCCCGCCAGCAGAAAGGCGGCAAACGCCAACAAACGCCACCGCCCCGTCCGATTGACCGTATTGTCCTTTGCCAGCCCGAACAACACCAGAGCAACCAGAATCAACCCTAGCCCGGCAGCGCGGCAAACCGTCAGCTTCTCACCGAAAAAGACGATTCCGGTCAGGAACGGAAAAATCATCGCCGATTGAACCATCGTCCACACCACCCCGTTCGGCCCCAGTTGCATCGCACGCGACATCAGGTGCAGCAACCAGTAATTCAACACGCCCCCGGCCAGATACGCCAGGCAGGTCAGCATCTCAGCCATGCCGCCGACGGCATCTGTTTTCGTAAACGTCAATATTGCAAGGCTGGCAAAAATCGCCACTGCCGCGCCGCAAAAAAGGATTAACCCGGGATCAATTTGCCGCCGGGGCGCCTGCCCCATGACGATTCCGACAACCGTCCAGCTCAACCCGACCAGCGTCAGGGCAACCATTCCAAAGATCATCTTTCCCCCCTCCCGCCGCAGCATTCCGTTCGCAACTCGCACCGCAGCCGGAAACGCTTGACCATTGCCATCGCCATATCCGATTCCTTTCGATTGACTTTTTATTTTTATAATTTTATATTATAAGTCAATAATTCCGATTACCAACCGAATATGATGTCACTTATTACAGTTTTCGTGACAAAAGAAGAGAAGCATTTCATATGGAGAAAAAAGTATTCGATCTGAAGCCGATTCCCCGGCTGTTGCACAAACCGGTCCGGATCGACGAGCTCGGCTGGATGCCCGACCATCTCTTTTGGAACCGGCACCGGAAACTGGCGGTGCCCCATGTCTGTTTCACGCTGAGCCGCAATCCGGGAGCGCCGGTCACGATAATCGACGGAATCCGCCAGGAAGACGATCTGCCGGCGCCGTACTTCAGCCTGCTCCGTCACGGCACGACATTGCATACCATCCGGGCAGTACGGCATGACGAACTATTTTTCACCCTTGCCCCGGCATGTTACGACCGGCTGCTGGAACATCATCCGCTACCGGGACACTTCACGATGAATCCGCATATCGAAAAAATCCTGGCGGAAATACTGGAAAGCCTGAACCACCTGTTCGTTCCCGGCACCGCCGACCGACTCGACGATCTGTTCATCCGGCTGCTCAGCGAAGCTTCGATCGGAGTGGCGATGAAAACGGAGGGACAGTCCGATCCGGTGATCGACGAACTGGTTTCCTATCTTTCGGCGAATTTTACCCGGCCGCTCAGCGTGGATGAAGTCTGTCACCGCTTCAATCTCGGACGCCGGACCTTTTACCGGAAATGGAAACGGAAGTTTCCGGACACTACGCCGGCAGCCTTCCTGCTGGCCAAGCGACTCCACCTGGCCGCCAACCTATTGCAGACGACCCGGATGGGCGTACAGGAAATTGCCCAATGCTGCGGGTTCGGCAATCTGCTGTACTTCACCCAGTGCTTCAACCGCGCATTCGGCTCTCCCCCGACCATCTATCGCCGGCAATAGCCCGGCGGCCGGATCACTCCGGCCGCCTCCTCAAATAGCCAATCCGTCATTTCCGGCCGGCCAACACCGCGTCCCGGTACAATTGATAGGTCTCGTACAACGTCCTGGCCCGTTCGCCGCCGACCGGCACCGGATGGCCCGGATGGTGCATCAGGCCCGGATACTGGTAGATAATCTGCTTGTCGACGTAACGCGCCGTCAGCTCCAATTGAGCGGTAACCCTGGACAGCTCGGTCGGGATCAATTCCTTGCGGTGATCGAATTCCCAGATTTCCAGGTCGTTCCACAACGCGGTGCGGCCGCGTTTGCGAGTGTAGAAATTCCAATAGTTGATATCCGGCGCCTCCGGCGCAAACCAGCCGTCGTGAATGAATTTCAACTGCTCGAACAGGAACGGCAGCCGGTCCAGCGACCGAAAGCGGTCGGCCCGGGCATAACGGCCGAAGATGTCCGGTTCCACCCCGAGGCCAACCGTATCCTGATAGGCGATGATGTCGACATCGATTTCCTGCAGCGTCGTACTGCACAGCGGCCGGTCGGCATTCGGCGCGATCATGATCGGACAATCGGCGATGGCGCGAACGGCCGGGACGATCCGCCGCAGACTGTCCCGGCCCGAAGCGCAGCCCGGCGGATATTCATAGGTCCAGTACCAGCCGCCGAAACACTTCCGCGCGCCGTAACGCTCGTACAGCTCGGCCGCCGCGATCTTCGCCAGTTCGATCGCCTGCTCGGTCTGCAGAAACGGATCCGGCCAATGCATCGCATAGATGCTGAAAATTACCGTCATGCCCAATTTTTCCGCCTCGTCGATCACCTCGTCATAGAGCAGCGGCCTGGATTCCATCCAGTCCGGCACCGGCCAGCGCCGGCTCGGATAATAGGCTCTGGTGTCGTCGAGGCCGCCGCGGGCGTCGGCGCACTGCTGGAATACCAGCGTATCGATGCCGATCGCCGCCATGTCGTTGACCATCTGCCGCCAGTGGTCCGGCGACAGGCTGCGCAGTTCCGCTTGAAACCGGGTTCCCTCCCGGTCGTCCCAGTGGTCCAGTTCGACAAACGTGCCGGTAATCAATCGAGAGTTGTCCGGATGGAAATGAGGGGTCATTCACGTTCTCCTTATGTGCAATATTTCAATCATTTCATCCCAAGCGGCAATCAGCCGCCGAAAGATAAATTAACACCGCTCCGCCCGCTGTCAAGCCGGCATTGAAAATGGTTTTCCGCCCCCGAACGCAACGCTTCAAAACCGGAATTCGCGGCAGGCGGCCACATAGGCTTCCATATTCTCCCACGGCACTTCCGGCTCGACCAGATGGGTCGGCGCCGCCAGCAAGCCGCCCTGCGGACCGGCAATCCGCAGATTGCGCTGCACGACGTCATAGACCTCTTCCGGCGTTCCCTTCGGCAGCGTCGTCTGAGTGCCGAGCGTTCCCCAAAATGAAAGGCGGTCGCCGAACCGCCGGTGAATTTCGGCGAAATCCATGCACTCCGGCTGGACCGGATTGAGAATATCGATGCCGACTTCGAGCAAATCGTCGATGAACGGCAATACAAAACCGCAGGAGTGATAACTGATCAACACGTCCGGGTTGATCTCCTTCGCCGCCGCAATCACCCGCTGCAAGCGCGGCTTCAGCCATTTGCGGTACAATTCCAGCGACATCATCGGCGTACTCTGCATGCCGATGTCATCACCGAGGTGAATGTGGTCAACACCGGCTCCGGCATAAACAGCGCTGCGCTTCACCGCCAGCTCGGTAATCCTGTCGAACAGGAAATAGGCGCCCGGTTCATCCGTCAGCATATCCATCATCAGATTTTCCATGCCCCGCAGATACCAGCCGGTCTCCCAGATGGTCACCGCCATATAAGCGGTCGCCGCCAGGCCGCGGCGCTGGATGGCGGCCACCTCCGCTTTCAACGCCTCGCCGGCCGTCACCTCCGGAAACGGAAACTGTTCGAACTCCTCCAGGCGGGAAAATTTTTCCATCGGATGATACATCCGGGTCATATGCATCGACTCCGGCGTCGGTTCGTGTCCGATGCCGAAGCGGTCGAACCAGGTCCCCGGCAGAAATTCGCACTCCGGATAAAACTTTTCGCGCCAGGCGCTGAAAGGCTGGACGAACAATTCGGTCGTCACCGCCCGCCACGGAAATTGAAACACTTCTTCATAACTGCGGTCCGCACCGTATTTCGCCTGAAATTTTTCGACCATCGCCGGACACAAATCGAATTGAACCGGAACGAATTCAAACCCTTCCCGCCGCCACAGTCGCCGCAAATTTTCTCTCGGAGTGAGCGTTGCCATTTTACCGCCTCTGGTTGATTTTTTATCGCGCAAAACGAATTTTGCCGTATTTCAAACGATTGATCAATCCGCCGCCAGCGGACAATCGCTGCAATATTCCCGCCGGCCGCAGGAAGCGCAGAACTCTCCGCGCCAGACTTCATCGAATTGTTCCGCCAGCGGCAGAATCAGTTCCGGCCGGTCGGTCAGCACGCCGTTTTCGAAATTTCGCCGCGCCGACGCCTTGGCACCCATGCCGGCGCCGGTCAAATTGGCGCTGCCGAAATACGCTTTCACGCCGTCGACGATGATGCACTTGAAATGCACCCGGGGACACAGCACCCGCTCCAATCCCTCCCACAACCCGGGAAAACGGTCGAAATCCCGCCGGAACGCCGGACCGGGCTCCCTGGCGTGAATCAACCGGATTTCAACCCCGCGCTGCAGCAGGCCGGCCAGAACTTCCAGAAAAGGCACCATTTTGCCGCGGCGCAAGCCGCTTTGTTCCACATACATATCCTTGAGGTCGGCGGTAGCGATCCACAGCCGCCCGGCGCACTGCGGCACCAGGTCGCGAATCACTTTCTCATAAATGGCACGGTTGCTGACAAATTCAATCATAGTTCTCCATCCGCCTGCCGCATGACGGCCCAACGGGCCTTCCCGGCTTCCAGAGAGAACAATTTACTTCCCGGAATCCGGAAAGCAAATCGTCATCCCGCCATTTAGCTTGAAAGTTTCATGCAATATTCAGGCCAAAGCTCAGGCGGCGTTGAGCAAGGAGGAAAGAGCTGTTGAAAATACAAGTGTTTTATTTCCCGATCAAGGGCAAATCACCAGTCTCGGCCCGAAATACAATTGGAATCATGCCAATCACCGGGAGGTTTTATGGCATCTGATCGGCCGAATGCTTTTGTTGGGCCGCAATGCAGGAAGCAGACAAGTTCATGAAGCAAATCCAACGAACGGAGCCCGCAACTCGACAAATAAATTCGTTTCCAATTCAAAATCACCAAAGCAACAAGGAAAACAGGCCATCAAGCTATTGCTCCCGTCCGGGAAGTGGCCGCCGTCGCGCCGGAAGCCTTTCAATTACTTTGCCGATATGAAATCGGAGTTAATTCCAGACAGGCGTGTTTCGGAATTTCTTCCACATTTTTCTGCGAAAGCTGAAGCGTGATTTCCGCAGCTTTCACTCCAATCGCCCGGGTACTGTATTGATAGATGGTCATGCTGCCGAACCAGCGGGGAAATTCCTCCGCAGGACCGACGGCCCCCAGAGACGGTTGAAGATTGCGGTATAATTCCAGCGTTTCCGTCCCGCAAATCGTATCGACGTGAAGCCGTCCGCAATCGCCGACCAACTTGACCAGTTTGGACATGCAGTGAAGCAGGAGAACATAATGACTGCACCAGAGACCTTCAACCTCCTGTAACTGTTCAAACGGAATGGAGGCAAAACCTTCGGACCAGAACAGCAGCTCCTTGATATCCAAGTCCGGAATGCCGTTTGTCCGCAGCGTTTCCCGGTAGCCGCGCGACATCTCGCGGTACATGAAATTGCTGTAAAGCGGCTGGACGATCCCGAATTTGCGGCACCCGTTTTTCAACTGGCGCCGGGCCGCCCGCTGACCGGTTTCATAATCACGAAAGCCGACATGGTAAAACTCCTGAATGTCGGAACCGCCGTAGAGCGTGATCACCGGCGGGTATTGGGAATGTTTTTTCAGCACTTCACGAATATGCCGCGTCGAATAATTTGCCTCCTTCTGGCGCGCCGGGATATACAGAACCGTCCCGGCATTATAGATCAACATTTTTTCAAAGGCGTCCGCTTCGGAATCCGGCGTGGCGTCGCAGGTGAGAACCGTCAGGTGTTTTGCGTGCATATCCAGCGTATGGGCTATCCCGTATAAAAGCGGTTCCGTCAGCAACGGCATCCAGCCGCCGATGATGAGTCCAAGACAATTGGACGTTTTCGAATGGAGAGCCTGGGCATAATAGTTGACTTGAAAACCGACTTCGACAGCCTTGGCGCGAATCCGTTCATACGTCGCCCTGCTAGTCCGCGATTTTTCCAACGGCTGGTTCAGAACGCGGGAAACGGTGGAGTGCGCGACGCCGCAGAGTGCGGCAAATTCCCGAATATTCATTGTTTTTTGATCCCTTCGGTTAAACCATAGTGTCGATTGGAGAAAAAGCAATCCTGTTTTCCCCATTGAAATAAGGATAATTTATTTTTAGCGAGCCTGATCGTAAATATATCATGCCTGAAGCGAATCTGAGACTCTTTGTTTTTATTTTTCTTGACAATGATGAACGTTTACGGTATAATATAAGGCGACTTGTCATATATAACAAAGGGCCTTTTCTGTTAATATGTTGAACAACAAAAGGATTGCCCATGAGGGATAGTTGCAGTTCATGCAACGCGACAACAAGAACAGTCCTCCTTCAGCAATCCTCTGCGGAACATGGTCCGCACCGCCTTCTTAAACTTTTCTTCACCCTGCTGTCTCGTTATTGGTATCTTTGCCGACATTCCGCGCTTTGCGCGGCCTGTCGGCATTTTGTCTGCAATCAGTTTCCGGGAGAATACCGATGAAAAATTATTTTCAATTATGTCCTCGTTTGTTTTTTCTGCTTATCCTGTTCCTATTTCCGTCTCCGCTTTTACAGGCGAACGGCGTGAAACGCGTGTTGCAGGTGGAGTCGTATTCGGCCATCGATTCATGGACGGATCAGTCCACCCGGATGTTCCGGGAAACCCTGACCCAGGCCGGCATCGGGGCCAACTATGAAATTTTTTCGTTCGGCGTCCGCTTTCAGCCCGGCATGAATCCCTGTATGGGCGATGTCAGGGCGCTTCAGGCCAAACTGGATTTACATCCCTACGACCTGATCGTCGTCTACAACAACGCCGCCGCGGATCTGTTCCTCAACGGACAGGTCAAACTCCCGGAAGGCACTCCGCTCCTGCTGGAAAGTTACCTCGGCGAACCGCCGCAGGAGTTGAAGCAGAAGTTGAACATGACGGCGGTTCTGGCCGCGCGCCATCCTTATGAAAGCGCCAAGCTCGGGCTGCGGCTGCTTCCCGATACCCGGCATATCGTCGTGCTGGTCGACGCCACCGCCGACGGACGCCGGCAGCGAGAACTTCTGAGTGAAATTCCCGAAGAGATCACCCGGAAAATCACCATCATCGACGGGACGGAATATTCCACCGCCGAAATGATGAAAAAGGTCAGCGGACTGCCGCCCCACACGCTGCTGATTTTTCACTCCTGGGGGTCATCCCGCGATGAAACCCCGGCGAACAGCTATACCACCTTGCCGCGTATCAACCAGATTTTTCCGGGCATGATTCTCGGTCGTTACGACACCTACATGCCGCTGGGCAGCGACGGCGGTTCGGTTGCCGTCAGCACGGAGCTGGGCGCCCAGACCGGAGCGGTGGCGGTGCGGATTCTGAACGGCGAAGCGGCGGCGGCAATTCCATATGCGTATTCCCACCTGCATCCCCGGCTCGATTACCGGGCGATCCGGGAATTCGGCATTCCCGCCGGCCGCATTCCGGCGGAAACGAAAATCATGAACACCCCGCCTGACTTTTTGATCCGCTACCGGGTGGAACTGGCGGCGGGCGGCGGCATGCTGTTTCTGGCTCTCACCGGCTTGATCGCCGCACTGCTGTACCGTCGCCGGGAACACCGGAAAGCGACGGCCTTATTCAGAAATTTGCCGTTGCGGATTTTCATTTTCGACCGGCAGGAACGGATTCTGTATTCGCACATTCCGCAGCCGGTCGCGGGGGGAGTCGACGAGTCGCTGACCCGCCTGGAGCAGATCACCATTCCGGCGGTCAGGGAGAAAATCCGGCTTGCGATCCGGCAGGCGTTCGCCGGCAGAGAAAAGGTTCACCTGGATTTTGAAGCCGGCGGACAATGCCGCCACGATGAATTCCAGCGCCTTTCCGGGCATAATCCATTCCGCACCGACGTGGTGATGTGCGTTTCCGCCGACGTGACCGAGCTGCATGAGGCGCACCGGGAAACCGCCCGGCTGGCCGAACGGTTCCGGCTGACGCTGGAATCCATCGGCGACGGCGTGGTCGCCACCGACGCCCTGGGGCATGTGACGCTGCTGAATCCGGTCGCGGCAAAGCTGACCGGCTATTCACCGGAAGAGGCGGAAGGGAAAAAACTGGACGAAATTTTCAATATCGTCAGTTATCTCGACGAAAGCAAAGTGGAATCCCCGCTGGCCAAAGCGCTCGCCACCGGCCAGACCGTGGAGCTGGCCAATCATACCGACCTGATCGCCAAAGACGGCAGCCGGCTGCACATCGCCGACTGCGCGTCGCCGATCCGGGACGAGGCGAACCGTATCACCGGCGGCGTGCTGGTATTCCGCGATGTAACCGAGGAGTACGAAAAACGCGACCGGCTGCGCATGAACAGCGCGATTCTGGAAATGGTGAAACAGGTCGCCCGCGTTGACTATTTCCGCTGCACCGCCGCCGGCACGATCCTGCTTCCGATTTCGGCGGAATACTGGCCGCGCCGGGACGGGAAGCCGGTGCTTCCGGCGGAATGGATTGCCAAGGACGATCTTGACGGATTTCTGCGGGATTGGCACCGGCTGCTGGCCGGCGAAGTCGACGAACTGGCCGTCTCCTTTGCCGCCGGAACTCCGCAGCGTTATTTCGAATTACGGGCGGTCAAATCGGTGAATGAAATTTCCGGGCGGCGGGAGTACTGCGGCGTGATTCAGGACATCACCCACAGCCGCGAAAACGAACGGCAGACGCGCGACAGCCTGCGGCTGCTGACCAATATCATGGACAATCTGCCCGGCTATATCTTCGTCAAAAACGCCGCCGACAACTTCCGGTACGTGATGTGCAACCGCCGCTTCGGCGAAATGATCGGCGTTGACAGCGAGCGGATTCCAGGCAGTTTCGACCGGGATATTTTCCCGGCGGACGAAGCCGCGGCCCGGAAATTCCATGACGACGACCAGGCGATCATCGACTCGACCGAAAAACTGAATATCCGGGAGCGTTTCCTTTCTACCTCCGGTGAATCGCTGATGGTTCAGACAGTGAAGAATACGCTGGTCCAGTCGGACGGCACCAAGCTCCTGATCGGCATGGGCGTGGATGTTTCGCGCGAATATGAACTCGAACAGCAGCAGAAGCGGACCATCGAATCGCTCGATTATGCGACCCGCTGCGAACGGATCATCAACCAGTCGCTGAGCATGATCACCGTGGAGTCGGATTTCAACCGGGCCGTCAATGAAATGCTCCGGATCATCGGCGAGAATGCCGACGCGGACCGGGCCTATATTTTCCTCTATACCGGAAACGGCCGGGATATTTCCAATGAGTATGAATGGGTCAGATCAGAAACTGATACGCAGAAAGAGCTGCTGCAGAATATGAGCATGAGCGATTTTCCGTTATGGGAAAAAATGCTGCTGGAAAAACGGGAACTCGTGGTCGAGGATATGTCGTCTCCGCCGCCCCTGCTGGCGGAGGAACTCGCCCGATTGGCTTTTCAGAAAATCAAGTCCCTGCTGGTCAGCGGCATCTGGTGGGACGGGCAATTGATCGGTTTCGTCGGCTTGGATTACACCCGCCATCCCCACGAATTCAGCGACACCTCGGTCCATACCGTAAAAAGCATCGCCAATCTGTTTCTGCTGGCCCGCGAGCGCGCCGCGCAGCTTGAGCGGATCGCGGATACCGCTTCGATGCAAAGGCAGATCGTCAACAATATTTCGATTCCGATTTTCATGTTCGACCTTGATTACAATGTCGCGATGGTCAACTCGGCGACCTGCGCGGGTACAGACCGGCCGGCGGAGGAACTGATCGGGAAAAAATGCTACCACGTCAGTTGCGGTCACGACGCGCCGCCGGACTTCTGCCCGTTCGAACGGGTGAAACAAACCGGCCAGCCGGCTCATTTCGACTTCAAAAATCCCAACGGGCATACTTACATGATCTCGTTCCAGCCGCTCTTCGACCGGAACGGCAAGGTGATCAACCTGCTCGAAACCGCGGTCGATGTCACCGAACTTTACCAGCAGAAGGAAGAGCTCCGGCGGGCGATGGAACAGGCGATGGCAGCCGACCGGGCCAAGAGCTACTTCCTCGCCACCATGAGCCATGAATTGCGGACGCCGCTGAATGCGGTGCTCGGCTTCTCCGAACTGCTGCAGGGCGGCGATGTCAGCCAGGAGGATCAGCTCGACTATCTGCGTTCGATCAATTGCGCCGGTTCGGCGCTGCTGAATCTGATCAACGACGTGCTGGATTTATCCAAACTGGAGGCCGACCAGATGAACATCACCCCGGTCCGGACCGATCTGCCGAAACTGGCGGAAGAGATCGTTGCGGTGTTTCAACTGAAGGCGAAACAGAAAAATATTGCACTGGTCTCGCAACTGAGCGGAACTCGGTGTCCGGTCTATGTGGATCACCTGAGAATCCGGCAGATCCTGCTCAATCTGGTCGGCAACGCAATCAAATTCACCCATCAGGGCCAGGTGACCGTCACCATTGATTTCCGGCCCGCCGCTGCCGGCGACACCGGTGAATTGAGCATCCTGGTGGCGGATACCGGCATCGGCATCGCCCAAGAACAGTTGAGAAAGATTTTCGACCCGTTCTTCCAGGCCGAAGGGACGCGCGGCAACCGGGTTTACGAGGGTTCCGGCCTGGGCCTGGCAATCTCCATGCGGCTCGCACAGCGTATGGGCGGCACCATCGAAGCGGCCAGCGAACCGGGCCGCGGCAGCGCCTTTACGGTCAGATTGAAGGATGTCCGGTATGACCGGGTGGAGAGCGGCGACGCCGTCACCGGGCAGAACCAGATTTTCTGGCTGTTGTCGGAACACCTGCGGGTACTGCTGGTCGACGATGTGCCGATGAACCTGAAGGTGCTGCAGGCGATGCTGCGGAAATTGGGCATCGAAAGCGTTTGCGCCGAATCCGGCGTCAAAGCGTTGGAAATTCTCGAAAAGGATCAGAATTTCAAATTCATTCTGACCGATCTGTGGATGCCGGAAATGAGCGGAGAAGAATTGCTCGGAAAAATCAGGATGGACCGGCGTTTCGACGAAATGTCGGTCGTCGCGGTCACTGCCGACGCCGAAGCCCGGAATAATGCCGATTTCAATGCGGTGTTGCTGAAACCGATCACGCTGGACAAAGTTCTGCAAATTCTCGCAATCGTTCAAAATCGTTTTTGACTTCCCGCGATATTACCAGCGGGAAACTCAACCGGGAACAATACGAAAAATCGCAGAATACTTGCCGCATCAGCGCGGCAATATGTGAGCATGAGCTGCCTTCCGCAATTTTGTACGTTGCGGAAAACGGCTGTAAAAGGAGGCCCTGTCTATGGGAACCGGCATCCCCCTTCTCCCTGATGCGATTGGCAACCCGGTTGTGATTTGACAGAGAAAACTTGTCTTGATAGCTTCTCATGCAAGGAAATATGAATTGCGGCAAATAGCTCAAATCGGCAAGTAAAAATGGTGCCGATGGTGGGATTCGAACCCACACTCCGATGAAAGAACTACGCCCTGAACGTAGCGCGTCTGCCAGTTCCGCCACATCGGCACAAAAGCTATCAGCTCGTTGCATGTTTTCTAAAATACGATATTTTTCCCACTTTGCAAATCGGGAAGGGAAAAAAAAATCAAAAAAAAAGTGGAAAAAGAGTTGTAAAAAACTTGGAGTTGACGCTAAAAAGCATTATCGTATATGATGAAATATTAAACGTTAGGAAGTAAGGTTAATGGGCGTAAAAAAATGGAAGTCGTCCTGTCAAAATCTTGAGACTGGTGTTGACCATCTGATGCGTCAGTTGTCGCTGCCGCATCCGATCGCGCTTTACTTTGCCGCTCGCGGCGTCAAGGAAAGTGCGGTAGTCGACTTTTTAAACCCAAAATTGGCAGGGTTCAGTGATCCCTATCGGTTTCCCGGCATCAGAGATGCCGCGCGCCGGTTGTGGGACGCAATTTTCAGCAAGGAGCCGATCCTCATCCACGGCGACTACGACACCGACGGCATTACCGCCACCGCGTTGCTGTCGCTGGTTCTGCGCGGCAACGGCGCGATCGTGCACTCATTCATCCCGCATCGTTTCGACGACGGCTATGGATTCACGCCGGAATCGCTTCAGAAGGCATTGAGCACGATCGGCAGTTGCAAGGTATTGGTGACGGTGGACTGCGGCATCACCAGTTGCGACGCGGTAGCCGATGCGGTCAACCTGGGCATCGACACGATCATCACCGACCATCACGAAGCCGGTCCGGAGCTGCCGAAGGCGCTGGCGGTGATCAATCCGAAAATTTATCCGGAGCTCGAAGACCTGCAGGTGCTTTCCGGCGCCGGCGTCGCCTTCAAGCTGTCGCATGCCTTCATCAAATATGGCCGGGAAAATAATCTGGGCGGCTTCAACACCCGGTTGGAGGATGTGCTGGATTATGTCGCGCTGGGCACGGTGGCCGACATCGTGCCGCTGCTCGGCGAAAACCGCATCATGGTCAAATACGGCATCGAAATCCTGAAAAAACAGTTCCGTCCCGGCATCCGGGCGCTGATCGAGAGTTCGCGCTTGCACAATGACCTGGCGCCGTCGGACATCACCTTCAAACTGGCGCCGCGCATCAATGCCGCCGGCCGGGTCGGCGACGCCAATATCGCGATGAGCCTCCTGGAGTCGGAAAATATCGTCGAAGCCTATCAGTTCGCCTCCCGGCTCGAAGAGTACAACCGGATCCGCCAGGAGAAGGAACAGGAAATTTACCAGGAAGCCAAGGCCCGCATCGAAGCCAGCGGCCAGAGCGACAATTATGCGCTGCTGGTGGCCGGCAGCAACTGGCATCAAGGGGTGATCGGCATCGTCGCCTCCCGCCTGGCCCGTGATTACAACCGGCCGACGATCGTGCTGACGATTCAGGACGGTCAGGCTTACGGCTCCGGCCGCAGCATCGGTTCGCTGAATCTGGTCGAGGTGTTGAGCAAGACCAGCCATCTGCTGGACCGTTTCGGCGGTCATCCGATGGCGGTCGGCATCGGCCTGCAGGCGGAGCGGATTCCCGCTTTTCACGAAGCGCTGGAAAAATACGTGCGGGAGCAGTTGAACGCCGAGGATCTGGAAGAGTATATCGCCTACGACGGCGATACGGAGCTGGAAGAGGTCAATCCGGAATTCTTCCGGTATTTGAACCTGCTGGCGCCGTTCGGCCACAGCAATCCGAAGCCGGTCTACCGGTTCAACGAACTGGAAGTGGTGAAATGCTACCCGGTCGGGCACCGACACACCCGCGGCCTGCTGCGCAACCGCAAGCAGGGGCAGATCGAATTCATCGCTTTCAACATGCTGCCGCAGGAATTCACCGGAAAAATGCTCGATGTGCTGGCGACGCCGCAGTTGAACAACTATTACAGCGTCAATCGGCCGCAGTTGAACATCATCGACGTCCAGAACAGTTACTGAGCTGATTCAGCAAGGCTGTCAGGCACCGTTCAATGGAAAGCGCCGGTTTTCCGGCACTCCTCGAAGACCGCTTCGCCCGCCGGGCCGCATCCGAGTTACGTCCCGGCCCGGGGGCACGCGGCGCAAACTCTGCGGATTACTTCTTTTTCGGGTCCGTCTTTTTGGCAGACCAGACCCCCTTGGCGTCGCGGAACCATTCACCCTTCGGTGCGTCGTCGGCAATCTGCAGCGCCCGGCGCTGGCCAACCAATGCCACCGTCGTCTGCTGGCTTTTGGCGATCGCCTGATAGACGGCCTGGCGGTCGCGATTTTCCTGCGCGATCAGCAGTTCCATCTGCGGCAGCGTCTTGGCGTCGATTTTCGCCGGATCGACCAGCGCCAGATAACCGTCGTAAGTCTCTCCGACCTGGCCGGATTTTTTCCACTTGACGACCTGGGGCAGACGCTGCTTCATCCGCTCCTTGATCGCCTGGCTGTTCATATCCTCCCTGGCCGTCGAAAACAATACGTTATTGGTTTCCCTGACCTCCTGCGGCAGCGCATAAAGCGTCCCGCCGCAGAACAGCAGCGTCAATGCGGCCCCGGCAATCAAGCGGCTGTAACCATGTCGTCTCATTTGCTTCCTCCATCTGTTTCGGGTATTTCAATCGCTTCCTCATCCAGGTCGCCAAAGAAATCATCCAGCGCCCGATCGACCTTGATGTTGATGTCCAAGGTAATATGGATCGGTTTGATTTCAATGGGTTTGACATCGACTTCGCTCTGCGTCTGGATCTGGTGGCTGCTCCAACAGCCGCCGACCACCAGCAGAACGCCGCCGAAAGCGCTCAACAGCAAAATTTTCCGGTTCACTTCATCATCTCCGTCAGGTTTTGAAATTTCTGGTTGAATTTAATCAGTTTATTCAAAGGGATCCGGCTGTTGACATCCAGCCGAATGCCCTGAAACAGCGACCCAACCGTGTTGACCCGGACGAAACGTCCGGCCCGTTCGTCAAACCGGAACGGCAATATGCCGGCCGGCTTGCCATCCAGTTTCAACGCCACCGCCAGATCCTCATCGACCGCGGCAAATTCCAGTTTGGCCCACTGGTAATCGAACTTCTTCAACGCCTCCGCCGCCAAATCCAACTGGGTATATTCCGCCGTCCCCTCCGGCAGGCCGGCCAGCAACGGCTCCAACCCATCCAGCTCCAGATGGCTGGCGATGCCCGGCTCGGAATAGAGAAATCCCGGCTCGACCTGCAGCCCGCCGGAATCGAACGTGAACGGAATCCGGCCATACAGCGTCCCGTCGCCGGCCGCGCCGGCCACGCCCAGTTGGTTGATCAACCGCGCCAGATTCAGATGGTCGCAGTACAGGGCCGCCCGCACCCGGGGATCCCGATAATGAAAACGCAGCGCATGCGTATAAATATTGCCATCGCAACATTTCAATTGCAAATTTTCCAGGAAGAAACTTTCCGATTCCAATTGAAAATCGACCAGGATATCATCAAACGTCCACCCGGCCGCTTTCACCTGCCGGCAGGTCAACCGCTGCGGCCGATTGCTGATCAACTGCGGCAACAATGGCAGCGACAGCGACAGTGCGACCCCGTCGGCGGCAATTCCCGGCCCGGGCAGATTCAGCGCACCGTCGGTCAATTGCAGCGACAGTTCCCCTTCGTTGTGCCCCAGCCCCCAGCAATACCGGCCGTTCAGCGCCAGACGGCCGCTCCATTGGCCGTCCGGCAGCCCCGGCAACAGCTCCCGGCACAGTCCGGCATCCGGCAGAGCCCAGGACGGCATGTCGATCTCCGCGTCGATTTGCAGCGCGGGGGCATATTGAAAAGTGCCGCGCTGCGTCAGCCGCCAACCGGGCAGCTGGCCGATCGTCGCCACGCCGTCGAACCGGAAACCGCCGGGCCGGGCTTGCAGCGCCACCGTCCAGTTGCCG
>OJMH01001495.1_pt1 | contig 23039 bp, 33 predicted proteins | sample 1597111 | NCBI WGS metagenome assembly OJMH01 (sample SAMEA2452115, study PRJEB22498) | human gut metagenome | reverse complement strand
CATTCTCCCACGCCACTCTCACCGCCACGTCGCGATAGCGATCCATCTCGTGGTCCACCACGTATACGCTGCTGCTGCCCAGCCGGACCACGCGGGGAATCCTACGGTTTCCGCGTACACTTGCTCCTACAGCTGCTCGAACACGACGGTGGCGTTGTCGTCTCCGCTCAGCATCCGGTGTAACTCCTCGCACTGATTCTCGTCCAGCAGCGCGCGGCGCTGGAGCGTCTGATCGTCGCCGTCGACGCGTTGCACTGTCAGCGTCAGCTGCAGACGGATGTCTCGACAAAAGAGCGTCTGCTCCTTGATGTAGCGGAGGAGACGCGGAGAAACGCTCCACACGTTTTGGTTCTGGAATGAGGAGAGAAGGGAAACGGCACGAGATCGGGAAAGATGACGCGCTGGCGAGTGTTCGAGTAGGCGGAGGAGAGAAGCATCGTGACGCTGCTGTCGTTGGCGAAGATGCGGTTCCAGATGGTATTGTCGGTGGCGTTACACATCACAAGAATGTCTTTGTTGGAGGAGTAAATGGGGACGATTTCTCCATCGAACTATCGATTAAGAATAGCGAGGAAACAAACAAGAAGAGAGGCGTCAACAGAGGCTTGGGTGATTGGTTTCGGAATCAGCGCGGGAGAGACGGACGAGAAGAGAAGGAGAGGAAGAATGAGAATGAACACGAGCAACGCGACGAGAAGACCGCCGAGAGAAATCTTCTCGATGGTGTAGCGCTGTCGCTTTTCGCGTTCCAACTTGTTGAATGCTTGGAAGAGAGCCTATGAATGAAGCGAGAAGAAAGCACCAACGCGACACTTGGCGTCGTAGAGAATCGCATGCGCACTGTAGACTTTGAACCAGTGAATGATGTTGAGCGATGTGGTCGAAATGGCCCAGTCGAGCGTCTGATGGATCTCGAAGAGGAAGGGAATGTAGCGGTAGCACTGGACATCACTGAGAGAAAGAGGAACGTACGAAGAAGATGATTCGATTGAAAATGGAATACGAGTTGTCGATCATCGATGCAATGTAGGAATCAGCGTTCGGATATCCTTCTCGAATCTGCGCCGCTGACGCCACAATGTAGCCGAGTTGAATATAGAAGAAGACGATTGCTGCGGGGTTTCTCCCAAACATCGTGTTCGTGTAGTAGGGCAGACCGACCATGAGGAAGAAGCAAATGAAGACGTTGAAGAGGAATTGGAGAAGGATCTTCAGGAACAGCAGTCCCTGGAATGAGGGGGGAGGAAAGAAAAAACCTTGATGTAACAGAACCGATCTAGCAGCATGATGACAATTTGGATGATGATCGCGTACAGCGAAGAACCCGAGTAGTAGTTGTTCTCGAAGTCGATGAGAAGAGTCTGCCAGTGCAATCAAGGCAGGCTATGCACAGACACACAAGGATATGTTGTTTTCCGTCATGGTGGGGAAGAAGAGAATGATGTAGATGAGGGACAGCACCTTTCGTGGAATGAAACCAACATCTCCAACCTGGAAGCTGATAATGTAGACGTAGTACGATTTCCCAGACTTGGTGGGATGACTCTTTCCGATCTACGTTTCAACCGATGAACATCGTCCACATTCTTCTCATAGAGGCTGGGGAAGATGATTTGCAAGTGAAGAACCAGTCTTTTCGGCAGCCAGCGGAGCATCCGATTCATGAACGAGTCCTTGTATACGCTAGAGAGAAGGCGAAAAGGGGAATCCTACAACTTCTTTCGATGGAACATGTAATGCATGATGGAGCTGATCTTCGCTTCTTGGAGATTTCTGACCCGAAACGAAGAGGTACCTAGCGTTCCTATATGCGAACACACCTACAACTCTCTTCAAAGAAGGAGGATCCCGAATCCGGAGTGTTTGGCTCCATATAGGGAGATATCTGTTCAAGGGATTCCTGATCCGTGCAATTGTGAACGTCACAGGCCTGTTCGTTAGTTGATAACGGAAAGCCAACCTCTTCCATCACGTAGGAGTTCAAGCTTCGTTTCCAGACTCCATAACTTTTGAGTACGGATCGCATGATGATGCAGAGAATGATCAGAACAATGTCTCCCATGAGTGAAACGCCCTTTTGGCCTGCATTTCCCGGTCTATTGATTCCAAGCAGCAGGAGAGGTTGAAAGATGTTCTCGTTATAAACTCCGGACTCTTCACAGGCGCTGAGAAATGTGATATAGGAGATACCATCCGTGTTGACGCACTCTCCGAATGCGGGAAGTTGGATGGCGTACTTCACCAACATGGATATCGAGGCGATGTACATGATCAACTGGTAGCAGGAATGGGGAATCATCAGCGAGGTCTGGAGACCATACGTCACGAGGACGATGATGATGAGAATGCTGAAGATGTCGTGTCTCAAGAAGCACAGGAAGAGGACCAGAATCGAATAAACGGTTTCCAGAAAACGAACCTTGCGTCTGTCGGACATGCGACGGTAGCCTTGAAGTGCCATCTCGATGACATCCGCATTGGACGTGTCCTCCTCAGCAACGTCTTCCTGGCATCGGTGCATCAGCTTCGGGTAGTAGAAGGAAAGGGACACGGAGTTTTCTGGAGTAGGCGGTTCCGTGGTTACGGATGGGGCGAGTGATTGCATTGGTTGCATTGACTGCGTTGCTTCCGCTGGTTCCTCATTCACCACTTCCGTTTGCTCTGCCAGATTCTCCGAAATTGTCTCCAGATGGACCTTCTCCGAAGGAGCAATTTGCTGACGCAGGGAAGAAGAGACTGCAGAGAGATCCTAGACATTACGGAAAGCAAGAGCACAAACAATGTCAACAGCCAAGATCGTTTCCATCTGCTGAAGAATCTGCTTCATGTTATCACTGACGACGACATCTGCATAGTCCTCATCGGAATACTCCATATCGTCTGTGAGACAAATCTTCAAGAATTCGATTCGGTCGTAAGGAAGCTGGTACTTGAACAGCAGGAACAGATTGTTGCTGTGCTCCAGAAGTGAAACATGAACCATTCGACAGACCTCATATACATACTGCTTGCGCTGGGACAAGACCATCGAAATGCTGCACATCAGATCATCAGGGAACACAAACGTTCGTCTCTGGTAGTTCAGCCGCACCATGCAGTGAGCGAACTTGCTCTGGCTGCTGATCTTGTCGTTCTTGCTTTTACAGCCACATGCCTCGAACACGAACTCGCGATTGTCCCGAACAGGAGGCGTTGTGAAAGGAAGCGAATAGGCCGAGGGCACGTTGTAGTTCGTGGCGTTGAAGGAGTATACACTGAACTCATAGGTCGTAGAGGGCAGTAGTGTTCGCACAACACCACTGAGGCATCCCTCACTGTCCTTCGTAAACGGCACGAGAACGCGCAACACCGGCTCCGCGAAGAGCAGCGTCTAGGAATCATCGAACGTCATAACAACGACCGGTGGATCCGTTCTATAGCGAACCACATACTTCTCTTCCTGACTGGCATTTTCGTCGGTGTTCACGATCACAATGCGCGCGCTGTAGCAAGAGAGGATCTGAACTTCGACGACGGGGGGATCGGGGAGATCTAGTGAAGAATCCACCACAGCCGTACCAATTCCGATGACAGTCTTCTTCACCTTGTCATATCGCTGTAGTAGGTACTCCTTCAGCTTCACAAACCAAAGACGGTTTTCTTCAATGACTACAATAACAGGAATGACTAGGATTCTACCCTCCTGACGACTTGCGTAGTCGCTGCGCACTTGCTCCAGAAGCGTATCGCGTCGTTTCTGCTCCTTTATCTGCTCCGAGCGGATCTTCTTCACGACCAAATTATAGGCATCGGAGTAACAGATCATCTTCTGGAAGTACAGAAGAATCACAATCATTATGATGGGAAGCATACCGCGAATGCTCAGAGGACTATTGCAGGTGACTGGAGTCATATCGCCGTAGGCAGGATAGCACTCCGGCATGCCATCGTAGGTTACCAAGACGAGCTTGCTGAGACCAATTGTACGCACGATGGGAAGACAGAAGTCGTTTATGCAGACGGTTGCTTCGTGGAAGAAGGGGATCTGATAAACGACGAAAGCGAAGAGATGTAGATAGGACAGGAGCAAGAGCAGACGAATTGCCATACTATTCCGTTTCTTCAAACTGTCGGGGAAGAGACTAATCGTGACATTTTCCTCCAAGGCCAACATGAAGAACAGAATGTACAAGAAGTAGATGATGGAGATGAGGGACCAGAAGGAGGAAGAGAGAAAGAGAACGAGTACGGAAGTGATTTTGTTCACGTGAATCACGCAGAACTGGATCACCTAGCTGTAAAGGGAATGACAAACAGTGACTCGATCCACAAACGAATCCTCTTCCTCCTTGTTCACCTCTTCTCTTGTCGTGGTAGAGGACTCTTCGCTTTGCGGATGCTGGGACACACTCTTCAGGAAGTCTTTTCTGGCCTTACGACTGCTCAGAATGGAGTGAAGCGACTGGCGCAGCGAAACCTGCGTCTCCGATACAGACGACGAGGGAGACTTCCCATTCCCAGAGGTCTCATTAGCGACTGCGATTTGAAGGATCGAGATGAAGACCAGGAGCATATTAAACAGGAAGTGGTATTCGGAAAGCTGGGAGAGGAGCAAATAATGTTGCCACTGCTTGTCTTGAATGACAGTAACTTGTTCTACAAGTCAGAGTGCGATAGAGCAGACACCCGATAGCACAGCCACGATTAGATACTCGATCAGCACAGAGATGATCTTTACCGTCACAATGACAACGGTACGTTTGTATAAATCAAAGTTGGTGTTGAAGACAAGCATGGGAAGAAGGACGAGACTGATGATGGAGTCTACCGAATCCTGACCGCCTATGCGTCATTCTTCCCTGCATTTCTCACAGCAAATTGCCAATGCAATCACGGAAAGAGCGCGGAGAAAGGACAGCGCGTGCTTTTCGTAGGACAGAGAGATGCTAACGAGAAGGTTAAGAATGCGGATGATCGTGCTATAGATCATCAACCACGTCTTGGTGATCGTGTTTCCAATGCTCTCAAGGTATTCGGTGGAGGTTTCGGTGTCCACCGTTCCATCGGACTTTGTACGCGAACGCGGAAGAGGACGTACAGAAGAACTGAAGGAAGCCGTTGTATTATCCATCACATTGATAGAAGACTTGTGTCGCGGGAGCGAAATAGAACCATCTTCCAAGGAACCCTGCATGGGATGAACAGGGGCAACATCCAGATCGCTCGGAAAGTCGGGAATTCGACTCAGGAATTCATCTGTGAGGGACGGCGCCTCTGCTTCATTCTCCTTCACTATAGGAGACGTTGAGGATTGACTGTGTTTATAGGACATGTAGTAGGTGTCATTCTTGGCGTTCACCATGCGACTGCTACAAGTAAGAGACAACGGGAAGTGGGACATCCTCTGACTGTGCTTGTTTCGATAGTCGTTTTCCGTCGCCCTCTTCATTTCCTTTGCAACGGCTGGCTTTCCCGATTCCTTCATGCCACTCAGAAGCTGGGGAACGGTATGCTTAACGAACAGCTCGTGGACCTCGCTCACGTGGAAGGTGTACATTCCATCGGAGGGTTCATTTCCCTGCTTTTCTGCGTCCAGTGCCATGCTATTCTCCTCTGATGTTCTTCCGTAGTATGCCGTAATGCTGACAAGGAGACCACAGAAGGTAGTAAAGAAGAACTCCAGCTCGCCGTACCACATGCGATTTGTGAAATTGTTCCACAACAACGAAGTCACTGGAACGAAGCCCGTGATGGAAGGAGTCCACTTGGTCATGCCGATCACACTACGTTTTAGGAATCAAGAGGGATGACTTCATGATGCGCAGAACCAGTTTGCTAGGGATCTTGTCCATGAAGGAGAACTGAGCGATGCACCTATTTCAAACCTCGCAACCACTCCTACACCATGGGTATCTGCAGAACCAGAGGCATGATCGCGAGAATGTAGATGTTGGCCCACCGTGGATACAGCTGCACTCCCTTTAGAAGCATGACCTACTGTGAACAGCGAGGCGATCTCCTACAAAGAACCATGCCAGGAACAAAAAGTTGGTGAAGGTAGGATCACACATGATCACGAGAGCGATCGTAACCACCATCACCTTCGGCGTGTGAACGAAGAGAATGAGAAGAATGATGTAGATGTATTCCTTCGCACGGTTAATGAAGTCTTGAAGGGAACCGAATTCTGGGGAGGCGGAGGTGCTCTCATTCTGTAACTCGGAGTTGTAATCGTTCCCAAAGAACTGCACCTCAGTTTCCTTTTTGAGACGATTCTATTGTAAACGGAAGACGACGCATTGTACAAGGTATGTGTAGCGCAGAATGCACACAATCGTGTCGAACAGACCTTGGAAACAGTAGAAGAGGACAGAAAGACGGTCCGCAGCTACTATGAAAGAAAGAAAGGAAATATACTCTCAGGAACAAATCCCATCTCGTAGATGCTGAGGAGATTATTCCGAATCCACGGAAACCGAACAATCCAACTCTCCACTCTTTCGTTTACGATGGGCAGAATGGCAATGTATCTACAATTCATAGGATTGTCCAACTCCGACTTCGTTATGAAGATGAAGAAGAAGGCCACTCCCGCGTAGATCCACTGCGAAATGGTTTCCTTGTAGAGGATGTGGCGAACGATGAGGGAGCAAAGGAGGAAGAGGTGCAGAACGTTGATCACCGTTGGAACCCCGTAACAGAGGTAAACGAAGTCAACGACGTAATATAGAATGATCACATAATAGCGCAGGAAACCGAAAACTTGCTCGATGACACGCCATCTATCCATCATATGCTACGGCGAATACAACATATACAATCCAGAAATGGTCCCAACCGAGTGTGTCTGGAACTCGTTCTGGATGACGAGTTTGACTGTGGAGAGACTCTGCGAAATCAGGTAAAGCAGACAGCAGCAGAAGAGTTCCGCCAACGAAATGAGAAGTGTTACGTTGAACTCTAGCTGGTCGACCTTCCAATCTACTGGGATGAGAGACTGTAATCCGAGAATGCGGATGATACCGTATCGGTTGAAACTGCACTAGGAATGAGAGAAAGGAAGCGAATGGACAGTTACGAGAAGCGAATAGAGCGAGTGTATCACATTGATTGCGAACGATGCATAAATGATCACGCGGAAGCGTGTATTCACCAGCGACACGAAAAAGAGGAGGACAAACAGGAGCGATAGGAGAGAACAATCGCAGGCGATTCCCATGAGCAATCCGAAAACAGCAAGTACCGAAAACAGAGACAACGTGTTGTAGTAAATGAGTAGGAACTTACGTCGTTGCTTCCAAGCACTCCTATCGTCCTTTTCCTGTTCCTGAGGCTCCCTCATTTCAACTGCTTCTACCAGTGTCTCCTGTTCGTTTACAGAAGTCTTTGCGATCTAGAATAAAGACGCGATGCTACAACTACATAGATGTAGAGTACGATGAGAGCCACAAGGAAGTACTCAAATAACACACTGTGAATGCGACTCATGCCTCCGTTGATCCAGTAGATGATCATCCGTAGGAGGAGAGGAGCGTTTTCCAACCAGGAGCGAGGCAAGACGGCGAAGAACAGTTTCGCCAGCAGTGCAAGTGAGAAGTACACGAGGAAGAGTCTTCTTACAATCATAGATGGGAAAAATGCGAAGGAAATGGGCAAAGAATGAGACTTCTTATCCACGTCACATTCGTCTTCGCTTTCATCGGTAGAAACGAGAAGGATGCGTTTCGATTGCGGATCGGAGGTGATTTCCTTCGAGCAAGGAGCCACTCTCTTGTATGGATTCTTCTTGAGCATGTCATGAACAGACTGGAGTTTGAACACATCCACGACAAGGAGCGACAGCAACACCACATTGAAGAGTGACGAATTGAGCATGACATACGCGATGACTAGGAAGTAGAACACCATCTGACCGAGAATGCTGCTGCAGATGCGACGAATTCTATATGGTAGGCGAAACATGGATATACAGGGAGAACAAGAGAGACAGCATTCGATGGTTCGGCTGATTGGAAGCCATTTCCTGGTCGTAGTCTGGACGAACCAATTGTCCCCATAGAAAGACGTTGATGAAGAGAAGGAAGTTGGTGAGAATCCTCCAGACGCTGTACGTGAAATGAAAGAGACCATCTTCATGTCGCATTGGGATGGCATCGCTAGTGGTTTTCTGCAGAATGGCTTTGATGATCATGTTGCATGTGATGCCAAAGAACCTACTGTTACAGGAAATAGATAAACGTACTTGAAAACACACTCCAATGAAAGCGCTACAAGGATTATGAGACGTCCTTTCTTCGAGAAACGGGTTCCATCCGTCTGTGCGAGGAAGAGAGAAAGGAAGATAATGAGAATGTAGTAGGTGACATCAAAGACACTCGGCGTTGATACAAGGAAAAAGAGTGACCCATACAACACGAGAAGTCTCACCCACGGCGGGATTTGAATGAGTTGCTACAGTGAAACAGAACAATTACATCTACAATGGGATGATCGGTTTCGTCATATGCATTTGTAACGCACGATACGACCAAAATAACGAGGTCAACAAGAAAGAAACAATACATCCCTGATACCGTTGTAATCGGTCGGACTCCAATCATCTCCCAAATCTGAAATAAAAGCAACAACAAGCAACTACTGGTCCGCTATCGGGGCCAAAAGAAAGGATGATATCGAGGAGACATGTCAGTCCGGATACTACAGAACAGCAGATAACGGGTAAATGGAAGTGCTCTTTCTTGGTTCCAAAGTTCATAGCGAGAATCATCCAGAGAAGGATGAGCGAATCAAGGAACGAGATAAAGCTATCTCGTATGTAAAGCGATAAGTAGAGGACGATCCCGAAGATGGAAAGATACTTAGGTTCTCTAAAGGGGATGCAACACCATTCGGTTTTACTTTAGGATCATGAATTTACTGTGTAATTGGAATATAGAGTGTGTAACGTAGGTTTCACCGTTGAATGGGAATAAACAAGTAATAATGTGCTAATGGAATCACTCTCCTCCTGGAGGATCCGTTCAACAACCTGAAGATTGTACTTCACATGGGAGATGATAAAATCCTTCACATCCGCTCCTTCCGTTTCTGCAATGATGAAGCCTATCGATTCCTCCTACCTGAAGAATGCTTATATGTATCCTTTGCAACAGATGCTAGTTTCTGAATGGATTCACTGAACTCGTCAAAGGAGAGCACGAGCAACGAACAGCAGGGACCACTCAGTGACTTGCTGACATAGCGCTCCTTTGAAAGCTATGTTAGAAGAGTGCAATTTATCCACCTGATCAAACAAACGGCAGGCCTGTGTCACGCATCGCGACTTGCTGAACTTGGGAAGAATGTCGCATAGACACTCCTCGTAATCCACCCGACCGATCATGCATATTCTCCTGTAGTCGACTTTGCTGGAGGAATACGTTGTGTGTGAGATGAGATCCTCTTCCTTCGGAGTGTTGATGTCGAGGGATGAGTTTTGAAGAGTGGAAGGTGTGGTGTGATTGTAGGAGTTGTCACTGTGTTTGTGGCTCCATGTGATGCCGCCATGCCCATGACTCCATGTATTCTCATCATGCCCGTGACTCCATGTATTCTCATCATGCCCGTAACTCCACACGCCCTCACTATTCCCTTCTTTCCACATGCTCAACGACTCGGAAACACTCATTGACGAGTGCGTCGAGGGAGAATCGTTTTCTCGAAGAACCCATGTTGAGTACATCTGAAAGAGTCGAAGGAGGATGGCTTCCCCACTCATTTGACGTAGAGGAGTCTATTCGTTTGTCCATAGACAATCACTCACTAAGATTTCTGCGTTGACACGATTATTCTCCATATCTTCCGAGTTCATATCGAGAATCACGCGACGCTCCTCCTCCGCTATCGGTACTCTGATATCAAACAATCACACACATTTACTGTTTCTTCTTTTGATGAGTAGGATCTGCAGCCAGTGTTTTGAACAGCCGTCTTCGACCGCTCTTCGCGTGGTACTTCTGGAAGTACTTGCAGAGCTTCACCACTTGATACATGATGGATCCCACAAAACGATAGCCAAACAGGATGCCAATGATGATGGTCAGAATAACACCATATACTGCCACCGAATTGAACTCATTTGCACCCACCCCCAAACCATACCATGAGAATCCCACCCGCATAGATGAAGTTCGCAGCAACCCAGAAGACGACGAGTTTGGATCGAAATCGCTTGTATCTATGCTGACAAAGAGGAGGATAACGTACGATACTTCCATGTTGTGTTGCGCGGCTTCATTGTTGATTAGATTACTGTCGCGCGTTCCCCAAGTTACATCGTGAACGTTGCAGAAGGAGTAGATAATGAAGATATTCATGAACGTTGGCAACATGAATCGGATGAGAAGAGAATACGAACATCCTACAAGTACTGAATCATGGTTGGAAGAATCGAGAAGAGTTGCCCGTGGATAATCGAACAGACGATGATGACAAACGTGGATGCACATGCTGCGAAGAGCACGAATGCATCAACGGTGGTCATGGAGTAGAAGGTGACTAGAGTCAATGGATGGATTCGTATGGACGGAACATGGTGAACATGAGAAGAGCTCCATACACAATGTAGGAGAGTCGATATACTTCCTTGTTGTCGCGAGGATCGTTGCCCAGGGCATATACGAACTAGGTGAGAATCTGTAATAAGGAATACCTGAATTCCCGTGATGGTGAGGTAGATGGCGTTCAGACAGTAGGAGGTAATGGAGCTGCTTCCAAATTCCGAGTTCAGAACGATAGCGAAGGTCAGATACATGTTGGCGACTTGGGTCAGTGTCATGACTACAGTAGGAAATGGATACAATCGAAACAGAGATTCACTGACATGTACACGAGTTGAAGAGTGAGGAGGAGCTTTCTCCCAATGCTGTGCCCGGATTCGGTGTAAAGTCGACTCCACTCTTTGAGAGCATACAGTCCGGCGAAGAAGGAACCATTCAGCCACCGCCGTCGCTGGCGAATTAGAATGTTGAGATTTGAAGGGATATCGGTTGTTGCAATAGCGGTGTTGACTATGTGATAGAGAGAAAGGAGAGAGACTGAAATGAAGCGTGTAGTTGCAGTCCTTCTTGACAAGCATTTCAAATCCCATGATTCGATCCTCTGCAAGATACATGTTGGCGGAGAAAGGCTCCACCACCAGTCGGTTTTCGTCGCTTTCGAGGAGGAAGTATTTATCGAGTGGAGCGCCTTGAAGAGCCTCGAATCGGTACGCGGAGAATGCTCCTGGTAGAACCGACACATAGCCAAATGTCGACTCCATTGCCTTCTCCAAAAAGTGGGATACCTTGTACTCGAAGAACTGAGCAGATTGAACAGGAGATGCTTTGGAGGCATTCAAAGCCTACATATCATACCATACCAATATACAAACAAGAATCTCACCACAGCAACCACCAATCTGCGGATTCTCCTCCATCTCGTTGTAGAGCTGAATGAGGGCTGTCGGCATTGGCTACGTAAATAGACTCCATTCACTTCTACCTTCGTTCCAACATCCAGCAGAGTGATAAAGTCAGGGTTCAATTGACGGGCAAAGCCGCGCATGATCCACAGATGAGACGACAGCTTTCCCATATTGTTCTCCTTCACAGCAAACACAATATCGAAGGGAGTGTAGAAACTCTCGTTTGCAATCGAACCCTTGCTAATCAGACGGTTGCATTTGAATAGGTGGAGTTGCAGCGTGGGGATGCGCTTAGTGAGAGCAATGATATCGCGCTCACTGTACTGCTGCCTCATTGTCGGCATATGGTGCTTCCACGCCTTGATACGACGTCTATTGTCTTCCACAGCGATGTCCATTACTTTGGCATCTTCTTCCGTCAGATAATGCTTTCCGTCTTCTCGATACTACCTCTCAATCCATTAGTGAATTTGAACCTGAAAAACGGTGTTGCTCATCATGGTTCGACCATCAATAATAACGAACACGACGATATCGTCGATGGTGAGTCCATACGAAAACTCGGGCAGATTCTCAATGTTATCTGCAATTCCGCGAAGCGTGTCGTCCAGTTCCTTAAAGGATTCGTTGAACATTGTCACCGAGATCACCACCTTCGGCTTCTGCCGCCCAGGAAACAACTCGATCCCATACTCCACGTCGTTGAAACTGTTGATGTCTCCGAAAAAGGGTCTGTACTCCACGTCCTTGCTCACCTTTCTCCAGGCTTCCCCGCTCAGCAACTGCTGGATTTTGACCGTAGATGCAGCGTCCTCACTCTCCGCCGATACGTTGATGCTCTAGTTTGAATGGAGACAATGATCACCTACGGAAGAGAAGGCCTCGTCGTAGGTGCGGAGCGGCTCTTTGAGACAGGAGCACTCGGTGGAATTGGATTTAATCGGTTCCTTGGCCAACTCGGTGGATTGGGTACTGCTGGCATTCTGTTCCACAGCGAGAGATTCGACACGTTTCCGCTTCAAGTACGTATCAAGCGCCACAACCATTTCACTTCGGGCAATGCGCTGTAATTCGCGTTCCGACATGGAGTCGGTGATGACTTCTGTGCTACTAGGAATCATTCAAAGAAGCACGCCTGATAATATACTTCAACTGTGCATCTTCGGGCTCTGGGATATGAAAAAGGATGGATGACCTAATTGTATAAAGGACTGTAATAGATAAGGAACAAACACAGAACGTTAGCTCAGTAATAGCGTATTCAAGTTCTTCTCGTTCTTTCGTCTCAGAAGAAGGAACAGAACTGTTGCGAAGATTAAGACAAGCAACGCTAGACATATGGTAACAAGAATCACGATCAGCAGATGCGCATCATCCGTATAATAGACAGTTTGTGAAACGTCGACATACACGTCTTTGTTCAATCTTTTCACAATTGACTCGGCCAACTCTGCTCGATGCGACACAATTGACCGGTATAATCGGGAGGCTGTGAACACTCCTGTCGATAGCTCAAAGTAAATCTCCGAATAGCAGAAGGGTTCGCTATCCACGCGATAGTACACGTAGTACGGATTCACGTTTTCCACTCGCAACACATCACTTACACTGGAGCGAATCAAATCAATAGTTCCATAGAGGGAACTACACTTCACTCCCGTTACGACCGTGATAAAACGCACCAGCGCGTGACCAATTCTCTGCTTCCCGGCGCAATAGTTTCTAGCATCCGTGAACACGGCTCCATCCTTTGTTTCGTTGCACTTCATCACGCGAACGCCCACCTCGCCGTTCTCGCACGGCAGATGCAATTCGTCGCCGATAGGCACCGACACGTCTCCGTACACACAGTTCTCCTGGTTGTTGCTATAGAGCGTGACGGAGCCCAGCGCGACGCACTCCTCCTTTGTATCTACGATGAAATGATTGGCCATCTCCCACTGCGCACACGCAGGCGGAACGCGTGGAAACTTGTCTTCGGAACCAGCAACTGGAAGTGGAGATGGTGGTAGGAGTCCCAGCGGATTTCTGTGGCGTTCAGCAGCAGGAAATCGCTCGTCCGGAGAATCCCCGCCTTGTCGTAGTACATGACGACACCAAAGAGCTCGATGTTGGTGGGGAGACAGTCAAAGGAAGGGACGACCGTCATCATGTTCACATACTGGTGGTTGTAACCGCCATGCTCGTAGAGGATCCAATCGCCGCTCTTTCCCCTCCAGAAAGACTGTGGGAACCAATCGTCACTGAAAATGCGATACGCGTTCTCCTCCTAACAATAAGAACAACATATTTGAGGCTACATCGGACGAGGCAGTGACAGTGGGAAACGGAGACGCGTAGAAGTAATCTGAGGAGGCGAGGAGGCTGCCGGAGAGGGCGAAGAAGACGTTTGAGCGCGCATTCATGAATTGGTGAATCTCAGCGGCAATGACATTATCTCCGACGTGAAGGAACTGGTGGGAGATGGTGGCGCTCACGTAGCGCGGAAATGCGAAGGACGCAGTCGCACTTCGCTCTCCGTAGAAGGATGTTCCCACATCGTTCTGGTCTTGTAGACGGAAATCCAGGTGATATCGTATCACCTCCACGTTGTTCACGTAGAGGGAAACGCCCTCGCGAACAAGAATGCTTAGCAGTAACACACTATACTTCATGAGTTTATTCACCTGCAAATCATCCGAAAAGAACAACCCAACGTGGATGTGTCGACGCAAGTAGATGCTCTCGCCCGCAGATACCGGAAAGGAAGTTTTCATCTCCTTCCAGTTGCTGTCGTCGAAGGAGCTATCGCGCCAGCTGAAGGGCATACTGGAGGCGCTGCGGAATGCCAGCCAGTTGTCAGAGAGTGTCACTACTGGAATGGTGGTGAAGTAGTAGTTGCGACATGGGTACAGATCGGTGACGGAGCGACCCACAAATATGGTTGAGAACACCTGATTCCAGGAGTCCAGAACGATCTGCATCCGAATGGCTTCTTGGCGGAACGATGCTCTACAGTTCACGACAACTACACAAAAGTACTGTTTGTTTCGGCAAATGCGAACAAAATAGCAACTCGAAGGACTGGGAGCCACCAGCAATGCGTGATGCTGCAGAATAAGGTCCGTACGGTCCAAAATCAATGCCTCATCGGAGTACAGTTGGTAGGTGTACTCAAAGGTATTGGCAATTGTGTCCGTAATCTCCATGCGGAGGAACTGCACATCGGATGATCTCACATGCACCTCCAGAATATCACAAACGGGGGCAAAGTCGGCCTTCATGCATATGCGATAGCATTGTGATAATGGAGTGTTGAAGATTCCGGCTATTACAAAACTGTCGTTGGAAGGCTTCATATACGATGGACGGATTAACAACGATACGCCAGGCGGAAAGGGAGGATCCACAGTTATCCCCATGAGTACTCCGAAGACTGATACGCCAACGGCTGGGATGGAGGCTCCCACGACCACATTAAGATGATGGGTGGAGAGACCAATGCTGGAATGGATAGAAGAGGCTACGTGAGAAACGAAGCATGAACATACAACACGGCAACTCCAAAACACGATGCGTGCTATTGAAGGGACTTTGATTTCCGATGAACTGGTTATTCCTCAGCAAGTAGATCGCACCGTCACCACGTTGAAGCGTCACAGATCTAGCGAGTGATCGCGAGAGAGTCGATATACGAGTGAATATCGTATAATAGCTGGAACGAGGTGTAGAGAACGCTGAATCTGAATTCACCGGCATAGGAAACGGAAAGCGCCTCCCATTCCGGGGGGGTGGGAGTCACGCCCATGGAACGATAGAAAATGGTTCGCGCAGGTCCCTCAATGGTCCCATGAAAGACGTCCATGTGGGTGCTTAGCGAAAACACCATCACCAGCGTACAGTTGATTGAATGATGGTATCCGTAGAGCGAAACCGTGAAAATGACCTTGTCGAGACCCTCGTTGGCACTTCCCTGAATGACACCCAGATGACTGTCGATGGTCAGTCCCGAAGGGAGTGGCGGGCTGATGGCAAACCGATGAATCGAGGAGGAGATGTTCTTGGGAGCCACGGTAAAGGGCTCCATAACTTGCATGCTGATCTCGGACACGATCATGTCATCCATGGAGTACTGAAGCACAGAGGGGAAGTGGGAATCTACATGAGAGAGGACAGACAACACCTACAATCCAAAATCATGAAAGACAGAGTACGCGTGAACTCCACAGTGACACTGCCTTTTCGTATGGACACGGTAACAATTACTTCCGTCACGGTGACGGGTTGGATGGGTTGAATGGTCAGACAACCCGTCACTTCATCGATGGTGGCATTCACAAAGGGATCATGCTTCACGGAGAAGGAGATAACGGACGTTCCAATTCTCCCAATGACACTTTCCAACAGTTTGCGATTGACAAATGGAACCATCTGCATCTCGTCTCCCATTTCGATCATGCTTCTTGATTCCATGTACTCGAACATAGAGAGTGTGGTCACGAAGCGGCTGGCATCGATTCGCTCGAAGACGGAGGTCGACGGTCGCATCCACTCGATGGAGATGGAGCGATAGAGAGGATCCTCGCTGAAGTAATGGATGACCAGCCTGCGATATCCGTTCAGCATAAAGTTGATGGCTCGTGTGCGTTCCTTCACAGCCGACAGTCGCTCGTGTGTCGTGTCGAAAACCACCACGCTGTCGATTGTCACGAGAAACCGGTCCATCTACGTGAAACGAAGAGGGAACCACTCACATCGTTCGGATTGTTCGAGCGGACGCGAAAAGCGTAGTAGCCGGCCTCGTCGATGTAGAGGTGACTTTGGAGGATCACCGAAGTCTGAAGATTCACGTTGTCATCTCGTGTGTATAAAGGCGACGACATGTCACTGGCCTCCAACTCGTCAAGGGTGACAATTCCCTCCTTAAGAGGAGTCACCGCCAACTCCTTCTGAACAACAGAGTAACGAAGACCATTCGTTGTGACGTCTAAGTCATACATAAACAGCATGCCTACTCGTATAGTACAGACAAAACGAATCAGAAACGCTGCCATAGCTGTTCCGTATTCGAATACTGTAACAATAACAACCATCCAATGTCCCTTCGTATAGTCCTTGAATTGTTCTGGAAACGGAATCCACGATCAGACCTTTTGGTAGCGATGGAGAAACCTCAATTAAGTCCACCACCGTGTTGGATCGCACCGGAATAGGCTTCATCGGAATACCGATTGTCACGATGCACTCCGACTCCTGAATCCAAACGTATCTAGGAACTCCCAGAACTATATGTCACATTCGACACGGAAACAAACCTCCGATTTGCAGGAAAAAGGCATCACCCGAACCATTTCTTGTTGTAACAGTAAACAACGTCACTTCCAGTGCCTCTTTCGGTGTTCCAGACAATGTGTTATTGAAAAAGAAAAGACCCTTAGGCAGCTTCGGCGCCATCACTAGCTCCTCGTCACGTTGTTCGCTGCATCTAACCGGGTCCATAGTCATGTAGATAGGAATCTCTAGAATACTCCTACTACACGTAACGGCTGAAGCAATGTAAACTAGTGCATTATACTCCATGCATAGTGACCAACAAATTGTGATAATGAAAAATGACTCCAGAGCAACCATGGAGCTCGGCAAATGAGAAAGAGGAAGATTGTTGAATTCCCGCGATTTACTATTTCAACAAACATGGTGTACAATACATAGTATTACCACCAGCTGCTCATCGCGCTGCTCACCTTTCCGAACAGCCAACTCATCTATCACTCAACCCAGCCGAATAGAAGCAACCTTCTTTTCCTTCTTCTGCTTTGCCTCCCGCTCCTGCTTCTTCTTCTCCAAACGACTCTCGATCGAGCTAAATCCATACATAGTAATGGCGTCGTCACCCTTGTCATCGTTGGTGAACAAGTCATCCACGAATCCCGAATCCTATTAATGATCGACAGGATAATCTAGGACGTCTTCGATTCCAGAAACATCGACTGAATGCGCAGCAAGAACACGTCTATGTCATATTCCACTATATAGCATCTACTCGATGGCGGCGCGAATTTCCTCCTCCTTCTTTTCCGTTTCCTCCTGTCTGACCGTGACGATCATCTTCTTTTTTGGCTACAACTCAAATAGTACACGTATTATCACTTTCTCCATCGTAATTGATGTCACTCCGGGAATCTGAATAATGGAGGACTGAAGCGCCTCATTGATTGTGCTATCGTCCAGGCGATCGATCTGTAATCAACCAATGTAACCGCTTCTACCGTGAATGTGTAGGTTTTCACGACCGATGTGACCTGCCGTACGTCATTCGATTCCTCACACGGATGCTGCTTCAGAAATTCCACGTCGTCCTCCTCCAGGAAACTCTTTATGTTGTTCAGCGTTCTACGAGAGATGGCTCGGGCGTGCTCGTTCGGTGAGTCTGCAAACTCCTTCTACAATGATCTCACCCATACAATGAGCAAACCATCTTCTCGACAAGTCCTTCATGCTTGGCGACGATTTCCTTGTTACTGGGGTGTGTAGACAAAAACTCAATCGCGCGCGCAGACATCAGTCGCACCTCCTCGTCGGCATCCGCCATGTACGACACCAACCCAGAAATGAACTCTATATGTCATTACTCCGATTATAGTACTCACCAGGTTGTCTTGCCATCAATGGCTGACTGTCGGGGTCGGAAGCGAGATTTAGCAACTGTCGCACGATCTGGCGGACTCCACTCGCGATGTCATCTCCAACCATACGATCCATATTCCTTTACCGTTCCTGATTAAAAAGAGATCTGCAAAACGCCTGTTCAGTGTGGCGAATTTGTAAACAAACATAGTGCGGTATAGTACAAAGTAGGTATGTCACAGCTGGTGCTCCTTCCTGCAGAACGGACACTCTACCATGAAGCACATCGGATGCACGTACCCTGCCGAACTCTAGAACGAACACTTTCTCTCCAGATATGTGAATTGTTGCAGGAGCACACCCACCAGATAATGGATGCGTCATCGGAATGGATTCGCTCCTTCCACTTCCTGTATTCGATGATATGATTCTGCAGGGCTCGGTTTAAGCTCTCATTCGCAGGGTCTGCTGGAGTGAGAGTACCCAACCGATCCACCGATGTCGATAGGATCGCTGGACGTGGCGCTGGCTTTTCATCCGTAAATGCATTCGTATACAACTGCTCGAAAGGAATGAATGGAAGCGCGTCCCGATCACTGGACATTCTCTGAGAAGGAGTCGGCTTCTTCAGCGTGGGACAATTGAGCCAGTTGTAGGACTCCTCGAAAAGCTCGGGGTATTCATCGGCCAACAACAGCGACTGTTGCTCCTCACGACGACAAGTCGGACAGGCGACTTGACCCATCTCCTTACACCGAATCATGCTGCGGATGGTAGAGCTGAAGGTGTGATTGTGAGGACAACGCCAGACAAAGGGTTTCCCTTCCTTAAAGATCACCTGATTCGCCTGCCTCCCGCCATTCAGTAGGGGATCAAACTGCATAGCCAGTTCGGGGAATGTGGCGAGAAGCGAATTGGTCGAGGAAAGTTTGCGATTGCTACAATACGGACAACCTAGGGTATACATATTTCATGTTCATACTGCGGAATCGGTGATTCACGGCATCAATCGCGCTTCCATTTCGCGTATTCCACACGTGGTCCGCTCCTTTTGGGCACTTCCACCACAGTTTGCCTCGATATGTGAAGGGGAGAGACTTGGGATCGAGATCGCCATTCTTCTCGCTATTCCAATATCGCAAAACGTCTGGAACAACGGAGGCCAGCGATTTTTCAGGATGAGCAACCACATCAATGGCGGCTGTTTTGTATCCTTTCAGCGTTCCCCATGATCCAGAAGATTGTCTCTTCGGAACGCTCCAAATCGCATGACCTCGGCAAAACATGAGTTGCACATATAATGAGCAAGTTGCACAAATGAGGTCGTTTTTTGCATCTCACTTCACTGCTTCATTTTTCTCCAAAGGGATGCAGTCGAATCGATCCCTTTCCCTCCTACTCGTTGCCTTCCTTCTGGTCGTGAGTTGTGGTAATGACACATGCATGCGTTAACGGATAGGAAAGACCCAGCGGTGCAGCATCAACCAAGTGAAACTGTATATTCTTTTAAATGCAACACAATCTATCCGTGTGCCGTCGCAGCGATGGCGAATCAGCCGTCTTTTGGAAGATGGAACAAGAAGCACATTATATCGGGAGCAGCTCCTTTCTTTTCAATCCAATAAATCGTACTCCTTTGAGTATTGCGTTCCTATCGATACAATATGTTTGCATTTGGAGTCGCCGTTCACTTTCATTTTGCATTTTACATATAGACCGCTGGAACGACGATCCACTGTCATGACCGTGTTTATCGAGTCTGTGTATTTGCTTTCTCTTTCATTGCACTCGAAGACTAGAATAGTTCGCATCCCTTGTTATTTTTTTCCATTCTTTGCTTATCACTAGTGAACGAATCGATACTATTCTCACAACGTGATATTATTGAATTCAGGGGAAGACACCCCTATGAGACGCAGCTGATCGTCATTCAGGCACAGACTTCGGGTTGTATCTCACTGAATTCGCAGAACCTCTGTCTGTTGGGAGGACAATCTGCTTCGCTATCTCCTGATGTGTTTTCCGGTGTCGTTATGGTATCCAATCCATCACGCGTATCGCTGTCGATGATTTCATTGTTGGATCTGGTGGAGCGGTCGGCAAATGCGCACATATCCCCATTGCTTCGTTCCGTTGATCGATTATGTGATATTACGCTCTCTTTCAACGGTCGAAGGGAATGGATCAATGCGATTCGTCTCCCTGAAGACCACATCAATCACCGCAATGCCTTTTACATTCTGGGATCCAATCAACGCCACAACGCCACCGACATCTGGCATTTCATCGATTTCCAGTATCAGCGGGACGAGGGTATTCTGCGTCTGGGAATGGCATCGAAGCAGTCCTTCGATACGCTTCGAGTGGTCTCGGATGCACTCGATCTCTGTGAGACATCAGAAACAATCGTTCCCTTCGCATACAACCCCGTTAAGGTGGATTTTGGATCCTTCGTATTCTACAAGCATGTTTGCTTTCACGTATTTGTTTACTTTAGGAATCGATTCACGTGCAACTGCCGGGTTCCTTCATCTATTCGTTTTCGATAAAGGGTTCCGATTCCTTGTTGTATGAGGTGAATTCGGCTTCAGGAATGCTACGAAATCGACGTGCCAGGATTGGAACCGAAAACTTTACTGTGGTCGGCGTCCCTCGAAGAAACCCTGTTCTTTCGCGCATCGGCTGCCAGCTGGAGACAATCGAATACCCCATGTCGTTTCGCTTCAAAGGTTCCATTGGTGGCTTGCTCTCATCTAGCATGCTCCTATCCCCAGGCACTCTATCGCTTCGAGTGGCGCCTCAGCAAAGCGCCCTTCCCTCATGCGCGCTTCCTTCTGGAGAGTGCCGATGGTCGCGTGTTCGTGGAATACCTCCGGGGATCGCTGCGTTTTTCGCGCTCCCTATACACAGAGAGCTCATCAGCGGAAATGCGTAACATGGATCACGTGAATGGATTGTTGGATGTCTATTCGATGGACGTGCTGGTTCTGTCGCTCTCCTTTTCTTCTTCGGATGAGTTTCTCACTATTCCTTTAACTATCCTGCGTTCCTTTCAGTATGGGGAGATTCAGGGAGGTGTGGAGAAGTCGATAACAAGCATCACTTCCAATTCGCAAGAAACGGTTATTCGGGAGTATTCCCTCCGTCCCATTCGATGGGGCGACGGGATTTTCGATGTGATCGTTCAGAATGCGCATGTGCAATCCGTCCTCCTCGGAAACAACGTCCTCTTCGCCGAGGAGCACGCTGGCTTTCAGTTTCCCTTCCGTCTTATGACGGCACTTCCCTCCTCTTCGATCGATCCCTTGTCCCTGGAACTGAAACCAGATGGGAACGCTCTCTCGAATGCCTTCTTTCACCACCGTAATTCTGCTCCAGTCCTCTTTCCTAGACGTGATCTATTCCGGCGACTTCCTATCCGTGGGAAGACATGATCGAACTATCGTCCTCACGCCTCTTCAGCAGGGACTCATCACTATCAATACGATCGTTCTGCCACACTGTCATTCTCTTTCATCCTTTCGCCTCGAGGTCGCTGCTCGTGCGAAGTGGCACGAGGTTCACCAGCAGTCAACGGTTACGGAGCTTCCTCTACAACGCGACTGCCTGCTCCAGTTCCCTAATCGACTGTTGAGTGCGCAGTATCGACTTCTTTTCGGAGAGGACGTTTCGGAACTCATCTACGGCACCGACTTCGTAGCGGCGTATTGGCCGCTGCCGTTATGGTCTGATCGCGAGATTCTGACGCCGGGTTTATTCCTGGACGTATTCCTGGATTGTTATACGTGGATATCGCTTGGCGAAGCGGAGCCGCATACACTCAGTGCTCAGGTGCTGTGGGTGAGCAGCGGACTTGTGTTTGACTGGCAAAATCAATGCATCTGCGGAATGATCCGAGAAAAAGAACGAACGGTGCTAGCTGCGTCAAGACGTGAATCGGATGCCTCGCTCCTCCTTCGGCACTTCCGCATTCGTTTCTGCGACGGCGATCGTTTCAAGCTGACTATCAGCAGTACGGATGGTCGCTCTCTTGTGGGGTTGCGCGTCCAGAATCAGGACGATCAATGGATCGTTCCTGATGGCTTCCAGCTAACCACCCTTACTCTGTGTGCTCGCAAAGACAGCAACGTACGTCTTTCTGCGGACTATGCTGTGGACTATCGAATCGAAATGAATGGCTTTTCCTACATAATCACCGTGCCTTCGCAAGGAATCACGCTTCCTCTCTATCATCGGATATTGAACGGAAGTGCGGCGAGCGTCATCGATTTCGCAAGCCCGGGCGAGAGTCAAGCTGTCCCCTACTCCTTTTCTCTCTCCTTAGATTTGCAGTCTGTTCCGTTCCGCGAGTGGAAAGGGGAGTCGTTACTCATGCTTTCCATCCGTTCGGGTCTTCCTGAACTAGTCACGGTAACTGCCATCCGTGTAGATCAGCTGGATCTTCAGGCGTTGTCTCTCCGTTGTGAGGAACAGTGTCGTTTCCTGCTGCGTGTCTCCACAACGATTTCCGCGATTACGCTGACACTGACAGTGAATACGGGACTCTCTCCCTCAGATATTCTGTCGTCGCTGCGGTTCGCGGTGTGGTTTGCTCCCACGCTCCAGGAACTGGTTTCCAGTTCCCTTAGTGTCACCTCTCACCATTTTGACTCCAGCGCTGTACACTCCCCATCGGTTGTCTTGGACCATTCAAGAAACACGTTCGCCGTGGTTCCTGATCTAAACTCTCCTGCATGGCTGCAGTTCACAGTTGTTCCCGACATGATCAGTTGTTTCTCCTTCCTGCGTGTGCGCTTCATGGTGCTTCCACCACGTCCACTGGTGATCCGCGTCATGGACGGCGTATCGAAAGCCATCCTCCACAACACCGTCGCCCTTCCCTCCCTCTCCAGTTTGTGGTCGACGATCAACATCACCCTGACGGACGTTCCTCCAACCGCCTCCTTGCGCATTTCCTTCGATCCGCTTCAACGATACCACCAAGGCCCCTTGGAACTGCGGGTGCAACAAG
>OJMH01001490.1_pt1 | contig 23090 bp, 24 predicted proteins | sample 1597111 | NCBI WGS metagenome assembly OJMH01 (sample SAMEA2452115, study PRJEB22498) | human gut metagenome | reverse complement strand
TTAAATGAAGATACAATTTCAGAGCGTGAAGCAATGAATATTCCCTCTGTTTCAAAATGTGTGAATCTAATTGCCAATACGGTTTCCATGATTCCGATAAAACTTTACAAAGAAGAATTTTTAAATGGAAAAAGAAAAACCGTTGAAATAGAAGATTCAAGGTGTGATTTGTTTAACCTTGATACAAAAGACACACTCGACGGAGCAGATTTTAAAAGGGCTTTGGTTCGAGATTATCTTCTTTTTGGGAGTGCTTATGCGTATATCAATAAGCGAAGAAACACAATAAAATCGCTTAATTATGTAAGCAATGAAAATGTTTGTATCACCGGAAATTTTGACCCAATTTTTAAAGATTATAATATTTTAGTTCGAGGGCAAAGTTACAAACCCTTTGAATTTCTAAAAATATTGAGAAACACAAAAACAGGAGCTCAAGGCGTTGGAATTATCGAAGAAAATCAAGAGATTTTGAAAGTAGCATATTTAACGCTCAAATTTGAACAGAATCTTGTTTCTACCGGCGGAAGTAAAAAAGGATTTATAAAATCCGAAAAGAAAATCACAAAGGAGGCAATGGACAGCTTAAAACGGGCGTGGCGTGATCTCTATTGCAATACTGAAAACAATGTGATTGTCTTAAATGATAATCTTGATTTTAAGGAAGCCAGCAAAACATCGACCGAAATGCAGCTTAATGAAAACAAAAATTCAATAAATAATTCTATCTTAGATATTTTCGGGGTACCCACGGAATGGAACTGGGAAATGTTTATAAAAACAGCGGTAATGCCGATACTTACTACAATTGAATGTGCTTTAAATAGGGACTTACTTCTTGAAAAAGAGAAGAAGTCTTTTTCATTCCGAAGGAATCAAGGTTCCCGTAACTGTTCGAAATCTTCGATTTCGGTAACAGTAGGTGGTTCTTACTTTGCATTCGACACGAAAGAAATCACAAAGGGAGATATAAAAACACGTTTTGAAGCATACAAAACAGCACTCGATTCAAACTTAATGCAAATTGATGAATGCAGATATATGGAAGATTTAGAGCCGTTGGGATTAAACTTTATCAAATTAGGCTTACAAGATGTTCTTTTCAATCCGCAAACAAAAGAAGTTTACACGCCGAACACAAACAAAGTAACAAATATTTCAGATACCGGAGATGAAAATTTTGAGAATAGAAATCAGAAATGACAGCGTTTTACTTGACGGATATGTCAATGCCGTTGCGAGAGATTCAAAACCTATGCTTGACGAAAACGGAGAAAAATTTGTCGAGCAGATATGCCCTAAAACTTTTCAACGAGCAGTTGAAAAAAGTGACGATATTTTATGCCTTTTAAACCATGAACCAAACCGAAAATTCGGCAGCACAAAGCAGAGAAATATTGAGCTTTTTGAAGATAATATTGGACTCAGAGCGATTTATGAAATTACAGACTCAGAGATGATTGAAAAAGCAAAAAATAATAAACTTCGAGGTTGGCGTTTTGGCTTTGAAGCGGTAAAAGAACATGAAGAAACCGCAATAGAAAACCTAAAATGCCGATTTATTGACGAAATGAATTTATTTGAAGTTTCAATCATTGATAAGCAAAAAATTCCATGTTATGAAGGCACGAGTATTGAAATCAGAGCTGAAAAACAAATAAAAAACAGAATACAGAGGTGAAGAATTTAAGCCAAAAATTATTGACAATTCAAAGAAAGAGACCCCATTAATTATTCAAAATATGAAAAAATTTTAGAGGAGATGTTAAGTTATGGAATTGAAATATCTAACTGAAAAAAGAGTAGAAAATCAAGAGCAAATGCAAAAAATTTTAAATATAGCAAAGTCAGAAAAAAGAGCTTTAAGCGAAAAAGAAATCGAAAAATTTAATGAACTAAAGAAGTTAATTAATGAAATCGATGCGAGAATTAAGGCTGAGGAAGATTCAAGGAAAATGGATATTGAAGATAAAAAAGAAGTTTCAGAAGAAAACAAAACAAGTGGCAGTAAAGAAGTGCAAAGTGAAGAACGTGCTTTTACTGAGTATATTGTAAATGGAAAAGAAAGAGCAGAAAGCCTCGGAATGTCTTATGGTAGCAACGGAGCAGTTGTCCTGACAACAATTGCGAATAAAATTATAGAAAAAGTTAAAGAGCTTTCCCCTATTTATGAAAAAGTTGAGAAGTTCCACACCAAAGGTACACTTGAAATTCCTGTTTATGATGCAGATTCAAGTGTGGATAGTTCCACAGGTAGCGTAAATGTTGCATATCAAGGAGATGAATTCACATCACTTGTTGCTGGACAAGGAAAATTCAATTCGGTTGAGCTTAAAGGCTACTCACATGGGGCTTTGTCTGTGATAAGCCGCAGACTTTTAAACAATACAGACATTAACGTTACAAATTTTCTTACAAACAAGATTGCTCAGGCTTTTGCTGAATTTTGGGAAAAAGAACTTCTTGTCGGAACAGGTGCATCCAATAATCACATGACAGGTGCAATTTCAACCATGAATTTAGTTGCAACCGGAAACACCACTTATACCGTAGCCAATGCCGCTAGAATTGATAACTTAATCAGTTTGCAGCTTGCAGTTCCCCAGCTGTATCAGAAAAATGCAATGTGAGTTATGAACAAAGCGGTATTTTCTGAAGTTAGGAAACTCAAAGACGGTAACGGTAACTATTACAGGGCTTATGGCAAGGATATAACAGGTGGTTTTGATTGGGAACTACTCGGGAAACCTGTTTATATTTCTGAAAATATGCCAGAAGCAACTTCAGCAAACAATATTCCCATTCTTTTATGGCGATTTTTCGGGAATGGCGATGAAAATATCACAAGATTTAGAAATTCAGTTAATGCGTGAAAAATATATAAACAAAAATGCAGTAGGAATTGTTGGCTGGGCTGAATGCGATTACAAAATTCAAAATAATCAGATGATTGCAGGTCTTAAAATGGCCGCAAGTGTTTAAATAGGAAGTGAATTTTAATGTCATATAACATAAAAAACTATACCGAACAAGGCGGAGAAAAAACAGTAATCGGCGGAGTATTGGAATTAAAAGAAAAAGCCATATTAATTGGTTTTCCAAAAGCCGAAAATCAGATTGACAGCACAGCTACTACAATTGCAGATTTAAAAACAGATTTTAATTCTTTACTTTCAAAATTAAAATTGTCAGGGCTTATGGAAGATGACCAAACATGATTGTAAGCGAAATAACAATAAAAAATTTATCTGATTATTTAAAACTTGATTTTGAAAGTTTAACGGAGGCAGAAACGGCAGAACTTAGCACTTTTTAACTCAATTGAAGTTTTTGTTTCAAAATTCACTTTTTGAAAAAGATAAACTTATACAGAAAAATTGTTAACTCGCATATACATTTCCACACATACGATAAAACAACACCACAATAGTGTGACACATACTGTTTGCTAAAATTCCCTTATCTGTCATGAGCCATATGAAGGGTATACCAAATATAATAGCTTCTCTTATACAATCAATAATTGCCATTGAAGGATTAATCATAAAACTGCTTGCTATATGGTTCATTGCATGCGGCATTATTAGAAATATATATATAGGTATTTGAGTTTTATAATTTTTAGAAATTTTACCATTAAACCAGTATGTGATTATAGCAAATGGGAAAAAGTGATATGTTATTTCTTCAGATATTGCTCCGCTTGAATTAATTAGGGAATTCCAAATATTTGATAAATTCCAAACTTGCAAATCAAAAATACTATGACCCTGTGTATTTAATGTATTTATAATTACCAACGGTATACCTATCAAAATTCCGAATCCCAAGGATTTTACAATTCTATTAAAATTAAAATCGGGTAAATTTTTTTCAGAGGAACATTTTTTAAATAATCCACAAGCGGCATAGCAACAAAGTATATTTTCGATAGAACCTATGGGATCTTTTGAAAGTATAAAAGTAAAAATGCCTAACGCTGTAGATATTAATAAATCTTTTACATTTAAAAACTTAATTTTAAATATATAATATATGGCTAATATAAGTAAAGACAAATTGCCGATCATCCACATTCTTGCAGTGTATGATGTGGTTTTTGACAGTATTTTATATTCTACAGGTATCGATAAATTAATAGCAAAAAATGTTATATATGTCAGTAAAAATAATAGCATTAAAATGTACGGCTTATACTTTTTGTAAAAATCTATTTTATTAAGTTTTCGAAATATGATATCAGATACGCAGTTTAATATATATCTGAACATAACAATTACCGAAAGTAATAAAAATGAAATACTTACAGATTTATCGAAAAAATAAAAATTAATAAAAAAATCAGTGATCCAAGAAATTATAAGACAAATATCAAAATATACTAAAAATTTGAATTTTTTAAAGAAATAAAATACGCTTATTAAAACGATTTCTACTAATCTCAAGATATGATATGTGCCTAATGTTATATTTCCGTTACTATGAACATTGAAAGAAATATTAAAAATTTTAGTTAAAGCAAAATTTAAAACAACATACATTATTGTACAAAGAAAAAAATACACAAATTCTTTTTTATTTTTCAAAATTCATCACACCTTTTTAGTAATATACTATAATTAGTTTCTGAAATTTTATCATGTTTATAGAAGTGATGTCAATAAATTTCAAAATATATTCTAATTTTTTAAAAACGTTTTATATTTACACCGTAACCAGAGAACAAATTTCGCTATTCAAGATCGGAATTTTAATCGCCGGAATAGATGATGACGATGACGCAATATTTGCAGAATTACTCGGAAAAACTGTTGACGAAGAAACGGGTGTTGTCACATCAAACTCAGAAGATACGCCAACATATGTTGGCTTTGGACATATAGTTCCGAAAATGGTTGGCGGTGTTAAAAAATACAAAGTAGAGTTTTTTCCGAAAATTAAATTTAAACCGTTTATAACTGACGCCAAGACAAAGGGCGATAATCTGGAATTTACTACACCGTCAGTAGAAGCAACAATCTTTGAAAATGATAACGGAGATTGGGAAAAACACAATGTTTACGATACCGAAACAGCTGCTAATACCGCATTGACAGGATTTTTTGTGCAAAAAGAAAGTGAATAAATTTGATAGATAAAATCACATATCTTGAGACAGATTCAGATAAATTTCCGCTTGCATTTACGCTCAATGTCATGGAGGCACTTCAAGACGAATATGGAACACTTTCGGAGTGGTCGGAACTTATCAGAAATCAAAAAGAACCAAACATTAAAGCTTTGAAGTTTTTTATTACCGAAGCAATCAATGAAGGCATAGAAATCGAAAATGAAAAATCAAGTGAGAAAAGAGTTCCGATAACCTCATCTAAAGCCGGCAGAATTATAACTGAAATAGGATTAAAAAAAGTAGCAAATACAATAAACTAAAATGATAACTGAAAGCATGCCACACGATGAAAAATCAAAAAAAGTGAAAACCACGAAGAATCAGAAAATTTAATTGATTTTTCGTGGATATTATTTGTCGGAACAAAAATGCTCGGTTTCACAGAAAAAGAAGTCGGGCATTTCACATTTAAAAAATGGACTTTACTATATGAACATTTTAAGTGCTATCACAATTTTTTCATGAAGCAAGCCCTTTTTAAAGAAGAAAAAACCACTCATCAAAGTAGTGATGAATGGCTACCATAAAATTATTTGAAAAGGTCACTATGTGTTCCTGTGCGAACCAAGGATAACACAAGTTTATCCTCTATAAATTGGTAAATTAGAAGCCAATCAGGCTTTATATGGCACTCATAATAATCTGAATAACTTCCTGATAACCTATGCGCATTATTTTTGATAGGCAATGCTTCACCATTTGCTAATTTTTTAACTACTTCTTTAAGAAGTGTAACATCAGCACCGCGCATTTTCATTTTTTTGAGTTCTTTTTTAAATTTGGAAGTTGGAACTACTTCATATTTCAAGCTAACAACTCCTCAAACATTTTGTCTACATCTTGATAAGTTTTACCAAAATTACCGCTTTTTTTCATTTCCTCAACTTCTTTGATTGCCTCAATAGTTTCAGCATTTGGAACATGAACTTTAAGTTCAAACGGTATTCTCTGTTCTCTGACTGACTGTTTTAAAAACATATTTATTGCAGTAGTCATATCTAAGCCAAATTCGGCAAAAAGCTGCTGTGCTTGTTTTTTTGTAGTTTCATCCATTCGGATATTCATATTTACACTTTTTGTAGCTCCCATAGTAAAAACTCCTTTCATAACTATTATATTCACATTATATCATATGGTGCATATATTGTGAACACATTTTTTGGAGGTGAAAAATATGGCAGGAAGTAACACATTCGGAGGAACAATAAAGCTCGAAGGAGAAAAAGAATATAGAAAAGCAATATCACAGATAAATTCAGACTTAAAAGTTTTAGCTTCGGAAATGGGAAAAGTAACAGCGGAATTTGGAAAAAACAATAAGTCTGTTTCTTCTCTGTCTTCGCAAAGTAAAGTTTTAAATGAGCAAATTAAAAATCAAAAAGAAAAAATTGCAACTTTAAAGGGAGCACTTGAGGAAGCAAGCGAAAAATATGGTGAAAACGATAAACGCACAAATAATTGGAGAACATCACTTAACAAAGCAGAAACTGAACTTACAAAAATGGAGAAAAATTTAAGTGATGTGAATTCCGAAATGATTAAATCGCAATCACCGCTTGAGAAACTAACGGCTAAAATTTCCGAACATAAAAATGAGCTAAAATCATTGCAAACGGAATATAAAAATGTAGTTTTAGAACAAGGCAAAAATTCTACCGAGGTCAAAGAACTTGCAGGACAAATAAAAAATTTAAACGGCGATATAAAAGAAAACAAAGATAAATTAAACGAGGCCGAAAAAGCAACCAATGAGCTCGGAAATGAAATGGACGATACCGCAAAACAAACAAATATTTTCGGCGAAGTTTTAAAAGCGAACCTATCCGCAGACTTAATAAAAACAGGAATAGAAAAGATTATTGACGGCTTTAAGAAAATCAAAGAAGCCGTCATTTCTTATGTAAATACAGGGATAGAGCTATCAAATGCAGAAACAGAAAATAAGCAAAAATCAAAGCAAGTGAATTTTTAAATAGTGTGATAAATGTGATAAAAAATCTTCCCGGTCAAATTGGAAACTGGTTTTCACAAACTATTCAAAAGGTTGTTTCTTGGGGCTCTGATATGGTTTCAAAAGGTTATCAGGCTGCCTCGGGTTTATTTAATGCAATTGTGAATAAAGTAAGAGAAATACCTGGACAGATGTGGGGAATTGGCAAAAATATTGTTTCGGGAATTTGGAGCGGTATTTCAAATTCAATTGGGTGGATAACAAGCAAAGTCAGGGAATTTGCAAGAGGTATATTGGACGGCATGAAATCTGCACTTGGAATACATTCGCCCTCAACGGTATTTGAACAAGAAGTCGGAAAAAACATGGCGTTAGGCGTTGGAAAGGGTTTTGTAAATGCTATGAACGGTGTTAAAAAAGATATGCAGGAAGCAATTGTACCCGATTTTGATACGGATTTAAATATGTTGCCAAGTTTGACTAATTCTATAGGTAATATTAAAACCGCCTCGGAAGTAAGCAATAGCGGAATACTTGGGAAACTTGATTCAATCTTATCGTTTCTTGAATATTATATCCCCGGCCTTAAAAGCAGACAAATTTGTCTTGATACTGGTGTTTTGGTTGGAGAATTAACTCCACCCATAAACCAAGAGCTTGCAAAAATTCAAATTAGCAAGGAGCGAGGACGATGAGCAATTTAAACGGAATTACTTTTACATCTTGGAATACAAATATTTCAAAACACAGCTATACTGATTTCGGTGTTATCTTGACGGAACAAAATATCGGGCTCCCCTCGCCTAAAACTTACAGCGTAAGCATTGAGGGCATGGACGGAAGCCTTGATTTATCGGAATGTTTCGGAGAAATGAAGTATGAAAACAGAACACTAAAGTTCACTTTTGAAAGCATTGACAAAATAAATGATTGGCAAGCGAAAATGATAAATATTTCTTCTTTTTTGCACGGACAGAAAATGAGGATTAAAACATGGTCCGACCCAAATTTTTATTATGTTGGTAGGTGCCAAATTGATGAATATAACTCAAGTAGTATGCTCGGAAAAATCGTTATTTCTTGCGATTGTGAGCCTTTTAAATACAAGAAAAATATAACTGTTTTCAATTTAACCGAAGGCACGAACACGGTGCAAAATTCAAGAATGACGGTGTATGCGGATTTGATAAATGAATCGAAAATCACGATAAATACAAAGGTTTATAGTGCAGGAACGCACCTAAGAGCGATAAAGCTAACAAGTGGTGCAAATACTCTAAATTCGAGTGGTATCGCTACTCTTAATTTTCAGGAGGGGGAAATTTAAAGATATGTGTTGATTTAATAGCAACAAAATGGTATAATATAGTTATAATACTACAATGAGGTGTTAAATATGCTTATTAAACCATCTGCAAACATACGTCAGAATTATAATGAAATTTCTGCAATTTGTAAGACTACGGGAGAACCGATTTACCTTACCAAAAATGGTGAATGGGATTTGATTGTTATGGATATTGCGTCTTTCACAAAGCGGGAAAAAATGCTCAAATTACGTGAGGAACTTATAGCTGTGAATGAAGACAGATTGTTTGGAAATACGGGATGTGATGTCGATGATTTGGAAAATTATTTGGATGAAATAATCAATGATGTCGGACGTGATAAAAGTGCAGCAATATAAAATAATAGTTTCAAACAGAGCAAAAGAAGAAATGGGAAGTCATATAGCTTTTTTGGCAAATATTAATATGAATGCTGCGAAAAAGTTAAAAGAAGAGCTAATAAAAGGCATTCGCTCGTTAGTTACTATGTCAACAAGATATGGGTTTATAAACGATGAATATATTACTCCAAATAAATATCATAAAATGCTTGTTTCATCCAAATATTTACTTATTTATCAAATTAAAGATGACACAGTTTATGTTGAATTTATAGTTGATTGTAGGCAAGATTATCAGTGGTTACTACACTAAGCGTTTCTGCAGGTGCGATTTTAAATACACTAAGATAAAATATTTGACAATTAATTTTTGCCAAATTTCTAAATATTTATTTGTAATATATTTTAAGTTTATTTAATTTAATCACATAAACTCAAATAAATTGTGTAAATACGACTTATTTCACATATAAGGAACTAAAAAATTGTTTTACAAATAGAAATTAATAATTCACATTGCGGTTTAATGATTCCATGTGTTACAATGAGACCCATATATACCAAAATTTGACAAATGTAAAACTATTAAACCAAAATACAGCAACCGGATTACTCTCGCAGTTGCATTTTAACATAAAATACGTAAAAGTCAACATCTTTTTGTAGTGAAAAATAATATTATTTAATTTTTGGAGGTAAGAACACATGAAAAAGACTAGTCAGAAAATATTTTTAAAGGTAACAGCTTGTTGGTCAATTTGTAAATCAATGATGGGAGGAATATTGATGCGAAAAATTTTTTCGGTAATTATGGGTACATTTGTATGTTTTTGGGGATCGATAGGTTCTATTTTAGCGTTAGGTGAAGATAAAATTGAAATTCTTAGAGACGGTACTGTGCTGCACTATATATCGACAGAAAAATTGAATGAAGCAATTTCTAAATACCACACTTATGAGTACGATATTCAACATTATCGTGCGCAGGAGAGGGGACGTGTTGGTACGCAAATGCTGGCAGGTGCGTTGGGACTCCTGGGATATTTAGGGCTCTCTTTTGCTACCCGTGGTACTTCTTGGCAAGATTCTTCTATAGTTTTACTGGGAAAGATTATAATTGTATCTTTGGCTTCTACTGGTGTGGTTTACCCAGAATATCGCTATTGGCGAGAAGGTAGAGCATTTCAAGATACATATGAAGAGACACCGCAAGCTATGGCTTATTTCAATTTGCGCAGCGATTCTGGTATATCTATAGCGCTGACTAATGCACGTATTGATTTAGACGCTAATCGAGATACATCTAACCGTTTCGGTGGTGGTTTTGTTGTGGTGTTGCGTCCCGCCGGTACGGAAGATCGGCTTTTACCAACAGGTGTATGGGGCGTTAATGAATTGACACAGGATGGGCGTCTGAGTACTCTTAAAAATCATTTAAAGTGCGATTGATTATTTTTACGGTTTGATTAGCTGGATGGTCTTTATTTAAAGGATAGTGTAAGGTGAGAACATGGTGAACAAGGTTGTCAAAAAAATATTATTGAAAAATATGGTTTCCATACTTGTTATAATTAACGCTTTTAGTTTTTTTGTAAATGCTTGTAAACAGACATTTCCCAGAGGATGCTTTCGGGTGTTTAACATAGCGGTTATAGGTAGTGATCTTGTGGATGGCAAACCGCAAGATCAACCAATGGGTGAAGGCATAAGTGCTAATAAAATTGCTGTGGATGCGCTGTGCCGTGTAGGTACAAAGCTTGAAGATTTTGATGGTGCCGAAGTTTTAAATGATGATAAAATATCATTTGCTGGCAGAGAATTACCAAGGGCAAGTACGCTAATTGAACGAAACATTTTTTGTTTTTATGATATAGCAAATGTATATAATGCTGACATATTGCGAGAGTGTCCATACGCTATTTGTCCATATAGAGTTGACACAGCAGAAGTTTATGATGCTTGGACTGAGCGTATGACTAGACTTAGAGATTTTGTAAAAAAAGAAGATAATAAATGGTGCGACCTCAGATTTCTTGGAATAATAGAAGGCGACGATAATGAAGAAGTCGGTAAATACATTACTACTTCCCAACAACTTGCTTGTGGTCTGCTTGACATTTACGAGTACCAACAAACTGTGAATACTGCGTGGATGTTTAGTACAAGTATAGGTGAGAGTTGTGCTGCTCTTATTTCGGAGATTGTTACATGGGATCGCGAAGAGTTGTTTAAGAAATGTGCGCATAAAAATTTTCCAAAAATCATCAGTAATGAAGGTATGAAGCCGTTGTTTTCTAAGATAGATCAAGCGCCCACTTCTTCGAGGGCCCCAACTGCTGAAGTAGTTGTTCCGCACGCAGGTGAAACGCATTTGCAATCTCTAAGTACCTCGAGTTTATATGCAATTGCTGATGAAATTTATAGACAAAGTTTTCAGATTTGGTGTACCCACGAAGGCGAAAGGAAATTTAAGCATTATGATATGTTATTTAGTGTTATGCAACATGGTTTTAATAAGCATGAAATATTAGAAGGTTTAAAATTAATGCGAATTGGTGACGTAAAAGGAAATTACCGATTAATTGCAACGATTCAAGCATTCTTTGGTCACAATATACGCCAAATAGAATCGCCCCCAACGGAACCTGAAATCCAAGAATGTTTTAAAATTTTTGGAGACCAAGAATTGGCTAAACATTTTAAAGGACTTTTTGAGCAATTGCTCCGAGATGGCTGTACTGAGGGGCAGTTAAGACATATTTTGGATTGTTCATTTGAAATAAAAGATTATGATTGGGACGCAGGCGGATGTACCATTGTCTCCCGCGAAATAGTACCTGTGGATTCGCCTAAAATTTCGAAATCTTCTAAAAGAGGTAATTTGTTCCATACTATTAGTGCTGCTTTTCACTGAAAATGAAATTCATCAGAAGGGGTAAGAAGCATATGAAAAATTTGTTTAAAAAAATTTTAGCGTCAATTTTTGTGATTGGAATGTCATTTTTTATCAATAGCGTATTAGCAACAAACTATAAAGTTAATATTGCGGTTGTAGGTAATCAGCAAAAAGGGAAAACCCAAATTATAAGGCGTATTGTCGGTTTACCATTTCAAAAAGTATCGGCTAAATCATCTTGGGATCATGGCGTCTATGGTAGACAAAAAGTGTATCAAATTGGTGGCGATACGTTTGAATGTAATTACTATGATGCACCGGGATATCTTCGGGACGAGAGAGCAAACATCGATCAACAGATAAATAGTAAAGCTATACAAATTGCGAATATTGCTTTGATTGTTGTTGATCCTAAGCAAAAAGAAGGGATAGATCCAGCGTACACAAGTAGTATTCACGAAGCTTTGCAAAGGCATACAATTAATGTACGTAAGGTAAATCCTAAGTGCAAAATTATTGTTGTTGCAAACAAAATTGATGAAATAAAAAATCCGCAAGAATTAACTATATACCAAAACATGATACAAGGGGCCAAAATGCTTTACCATGAGCACGAAATTGACGGTGTAATTGTTTCTGCAGCAACAAAGGAAGGTATTTCTGAACTTGAAGGCATGATTGTTAATTTAATGAGACTAAATAAAGCTAGTTTTTCTACTTTTGACAGTAGCTTTATAGTTTGTAAATATGACGGAAGAGAGCAACGAAGGGACAGGTGTGTTGAGGGTTATAAAAAAGACTTGTATTGTAGCGAAGGATGCCTTATACAAGCCGAAGGCGAAACTTGCGCATATGATTCTTGCACAGATAAAGAAAGGTTTTTAAGAGTTAAAAATCAAGGCTTTGTAAGTCCCCATACCGATAAATTATATTGTAGCAGATCGCATTATGTCCAGAACGAAGGTAATTATTGCCAATACGGGCCTTGCCATACAAAATTTGTGGTAGCAGATCACACTGGTTTTGTCACTAGTTCCAAGACAGGTAAACGCTATTGTTGCGAAGAGCACCGAAAAAAAGAAGAAGATTGGTGTATGATTATGTAGACTTACGTAACATGTTGGTTTAAGAGAGGTTGGATTTGATGAAATTTTTTAGAAAGATTTTAGTCAGCGGAATTGCTGCTACGAGTATGCTTTTATGTGTAGTTAACGTATTCGCTGAAAATCATATTATGAAAATTGCTTTTGTTGGTGATCCTGAATTAACAGACGCTGTTGTTCGAAAAGCGTTTGTTAAGGTTGGAGTTTGTGATGAGCGTAACACTTACTCGGATGTTTATGGAATTAGGGTTGTTACACCGAGCGATACGGTGCTATATAAATTTAAAAACCCATTAATTTCAGATCGTTTTGATCGAGTTGTGTCACCGGAATGTAGTGTGATTTTTATGATTGTTGATTTTTCCCCTGGAAAAAGTAACGTAGATGATGTACTGACGCAAGATTTATTCAGTGTTCGACGTATATCTGGTGGGCGTAAGATTGTTCTTATAGCTGTTAACAATGATCATTCATATGAGATCGATTTGCAGAAACTTGACGCCGCTCGTGGTCTTTATGGTGGGGATAATTTTGACTATATTTTGTCCCCATCAACTCAGGATGATGAAGCTTTTAGAAGCAGCTTTTTTGAAGTGACAGATAAGGTAATAAATTGGAAGATGCTGCCAGCTCCAGTAGGGGATGATCTTGCCTTTCTTCATAAATCAGATCCGGCAGGAGCAATGGTATCAAAATTTTTTGATGATATGATAGGTTTAGATAAGTTTAAAGACCAACTGAAGGGCATAGTTGCTCGAATAGCACAGGACAAACGTGATGCAGATCGTGGAAAATCAGGTAAAAATAAGCCTTCATATCATATGATATTGAAAGGTAATCCAGGTACAGGAAAAACCACAATAGCCAGAAGAATGGCAGATGTTCTCTATGATGCAGGCATAATACCTACAAACAAGTTTATACAAGTTGAAAGAAAAGATTTAGTAGGTAAGTATATAGGACATACTGAGGCAAAAGTTAAGGAAATATTGGAGAGCGCGGCAGGTGGCGTAATTTTCATTGATGAAGCATATAGTTTATCCGGAGCAGGAGGAAATGATTTTGGCAAACATGTCATAGAAGGGCTACTAACTGCTATGACAGATGATAGGTGTATTATTATTACAGCCGGATATCCGGATAAAATGCAAGAATTTCTCGATTCAAATCCAGGGCTAACTAGTAGGTTTAAGTATTATGTTGATATACCAGATTATAGCGAACAAGATTTATTTGTTATTTTTAAAAATTTGGTTAGCAAGAATGGTTTTGCAATGCAGCCTACCGAGGAGCAACGCATACAGGATTTGTTTGTAAGATATTTTCAAGAGCAAAAAACAAGATTAAAGGAAAATTTCGGAAATGCAAGAAGTGTGGAAACTTTTTTTGAATCCGTAAAGAATAAAAGAGCTTTACGGCTAACTAGCCGCCGTCCAGGTGTGTTGGAAGATTTTATAACACTAGAAGATGTGATGCATGTTATACATGGTAACTAATCTTTCAATGTGTATATGAAGAAATGTATTAAATAGAGTGCGTGCGTGTTTTTATTATTTTAAAAAACTATACATAATGGTAAACGTGCACCGCTCTCTCTGAAAAATCTATAAAATGGGAGTCTTAAATAGTGAGGTTTCGTTTTTGTGCTCACAATACTGAGAAATTATGAAGTGAATCCGAATTATTAGACTAAATTAGTTTAATAACGAAGGTTCACTTTTCGTATAAGTATATAGCAATTAATTTCGAAAAATTGATTGGTTTATTAAATAACCGATCAAGAAACTGTGTGATCTATAAGAAAATTAGGCATTAAACACTTTAAAAAGAGAAATTAGAATATGATGTCTTAAATGCTTTGCAGAAATAAAACTAATACATCAATACTTTGCAAGTTGGTCTTATATTATGCAAAGCATGTAGTGATACTTACTTTTACAAACAGGGTCTTACGCGTTTAGTGTAATACTTTGTTTTTTTAGATTAAATTGGAACAGGGGGTATGAAACGGCGATTTCTCTATTTTACGAGGTGCCCCTAAGAAATCTCCCGAATTATCAATAAATTTCAATAATTCGGAGGTGAATGGTTATAAAAGACCGCCCTGACAATATTAAAAACGAGCTGGTTTATTTTTATAAGGTAATAAAAAATATGGATTCAAAGGATAATATTAAAAATTCAAAAATAAGAGAATATGAAATTCCTCTTAAAGAAATTATATATGATAGTTTTTTGAATGATTTTGATATGGACAAGCAAGTTCTCGAAAAAGTTTACTTGGTTGGATAGAACGATTGAAAACGAAAATCTGCACAGAGCGGTTAAAAGTTTACCCACCCAAGACCAGGTATTCATCAGTTACATAGCATAGCTAAAGAGTGTAAAACTCAAAAAAATTTAGAAAAATCTGTAATATCAGTCGCCAAAGTATAAGTAAAAAGTTCAACAAAATTTTAAATAAATTGATAATTTTAAGTATTTTTTATATTTAAAACTTTTGTTAGCAAGTTTTTTGATTTTTAATATAAATTTATTTGCATATTTTTATTTATAATATATAATTATCTATAAGTAAATTCTATAAAAATATTTAAATGATATTCAAACTCAAAGGAGAGGAGATCATGAAAATTAATTTCGCAAAAAAATTTTATGGCAATGTTCTTTATATTTTGATGACATTTTTGTTTGTTTTGACAACGATAATAGCAGAAATTAGTATTGTAAAAATTTTATAAAATGTCTTAAATAATACTCAATCAATTAAATTTAAAAATAAAAGGAATAAAAATGTATGAATAAAAAAATAATTGGAAATTTTTTCTTTCAGCACTAGCATTAATTGGTATAACAGTTGGTGGATATTTTGTTTACAAAAATTTTCTCAAGACATCTGTATCAAAGTTTGAAGATGTAAGAGATAAAAATTTATCTAAATGTAATATAAAGGACGAATCCCTTTTAAGATCACTATTTTTTAATCAAAATACAATTTGGCCGGACGGCTCTAAATTGCCGGAAAACATAAGCCCTGGGAAAATATTAGAAGATGCTAAATATCCTGGAATGAAAATAAAAGATTTGCATGATCGGGGTATAACTGGTAAAGGTATACATGTAGCGATCATAGATCAATGTATGGGAAAATCTTTAGAACATCCAGAGTATAAACATGCAATATCCGAATTTAAATCTTTTTTTCCGGAGGAAATATTAAATTCCGATAATTATTTTGGCAGTAGCTTTCATGGTCCTGCTATGACTAGTTTACTTGTAGGTAAGAATACAGGAATTGCACCGGATGTTAGCTTACACTATATAGAAGTTCCTATGGTTGAAGATGCTAAATATTTTGCAGACGCTTTAAATTATATAATAGAAAAAAATAAATCTTTGAGTAAAGAAGAACAAATTCGTATAGTTTCAGTATCAGCTGCACCTTCAGCAACAGTAGGAAATACAATGAAAAATGGACAATTATGGGAGGGGGCATTTAAAAGTGCTAAGGAAAACGGCATACTAATATTTGATACAAAAGATAATTTTCAAAGTTGCTATTTAGATTACAATGATGTAGATGATATTTCAAAATGTTTTTTGTCAGAGGGAACATTGAAGTTACTTGATGGTGAGCAAAAACAATTTATATCATCCAAAAGAAATATTAATTCAGTACGTGATTTAATATGTATTCCTTGTGGTTGTAGGACATTTGCAGAATCAAGGCATTCTGGAGAATATTCTTATTGCTATCAATACCCTTCTGAAAGTGCAACTATTCCTATTCTATCTGGAATACTTGCTTTGGGATTACAAGTAAACTCTAATGTTTCAAATGATGAAATTATGCAAGTATTAAGAGAGTCGTGTTATGTAGAAAATAATGGATTTAAAATTATAAATCCTGAGAATTTTATAAATGCATTAAATGCAGTTTAGTTTTATGTAACGATTACTTTTTCTATTTTAGTGGAGGTAGTCGTTAAATTTTTTGTGTAGAGTAACATTATTTTTGAATTTAAAAAATTTTACATCACCTTGTAAAAGTAGTGGTGGTTATAAAATTAAATATACTTAACATTCTGTACTTGTGAAGTTGTATCACAATAAATTTTTAACATAAATTTATTTGCATATTTTTATTTATAATATATAATTATCTACAAGTAAATTCTATAAAAATATTTAAATGATACTCAAGTTCAAAGGAGAGGAAATCATGAAAATTAATTTAACAAGAAAATTTATGGCAATGTTATTTACGCTCTGCATCGTAGTTTTATTTGTACCAATCGGGATTTTTGCAGCAGAAGGTGACACAAATATCACGGAAATAAATATAAATGATGTATCAAATGAATTATGGTCGTACAAAAACGTACCATTTGCAACGGTTGACGAAAGTAACAATTACACCATTGAAAGCCAAAAATGGTATTCATCCAATGCAGGGACAATTTTACCCAATAGCGAAAACCTTAAACCAAAAGTAGAAGAGAATTACGCATTTATTATCTCATTGAAGGCAAAGGACGGTTATGTTTTTCCTATTGGATCTGAAAGTAAAGTATTTTACGAAGGAGTTTTTAAAGTAAATGGAAATGAATGCGACCATTCAGTAGTACAGGTAACACCGGACGGCAAATATATTACAGCTTTATTGTTTATCGATACAAAAGTTAAAGGAGTTAAAGATATTTCGGGAGGTAATGTAGAAGTTAAAACAAGTGTCCGTAAGAACTACACTGACTGTCAAGTAACTGATGATATAAATCTGAAAAAAGGTTCTGATTATATTATTGATTTTACAAAAACAGATAATTTATCCAAGGCCTTATGTGATATGGCTGATTTAGAAAAAACTAAATATTATAAATTCGGAAGTGATGAAAAAACCAGTCTTATTGAAACACAAGATGCTTCAGAAGCTTTAATAAAAATAGTTGGGAATAAATCTGAGAATAAAGCAATAATGACTATAGTAGATAGTGTTGATACAAATACTTCTTATGCATTGAACTTTATTCACACACACTATACCGGTTCTAAATTAACATATAATGAAACTATTCATGATAAAGAAACAGGGAAAGTTGTCATTGACGAAACAAGAGATGAGTACTACACAAGATACTATTTTGATTGTAAGTTAAATCTAATCGTCGATTTGGAAACGACACCGTCATCTGTCATCTACAAAATAATTGAAGGTGAAAATAGTTCTTGGATAAAAAACATCGACAACACACTGATTTTTCGCATTGATGGAGATTTTTCAAAATTTGTAGGTATTAAGGTCGACGATTCGTGGGTAGATTCAGAAAATTACACAGTTGCTTCAGGTTCTACAATCGTTACCATGAACAGCGAATATCTCAAAACACTTTCCGCAGATGAACATAAAATTACTTTTGTTTACACAGACGGAGAGTGCAGTACAATTTTTAAAATCAAAGAAACAGAAAATTTAGACAATCCTAAAACCGGAGACAACAGCAATATTCTTTTATGGGTTTCCTTGTTCGCAATAAGTTTCTTAGGAATTTTGGTAATTGCAGTTTACAATAGAAATAAAAAATATGCTGCTTAAATCTTTACACGGATATATATCCGCTGACAATATTAACGGTGAATTTGTTGTACAAAGTAATATCTTAAGACACTGCCTTAAAAAATATTTTTATAATCAAGACTTAATTATTAAAATTTTTTCATTTGGCATTTGTATAATATAAAACCATTCTCTATTTTTGCGTAAATCCACAACAAAAAATCTTTTTAACGTTTCAAACTATTTTATTATATAAACATCTCATCAATAACTTTATAATTTACCACTAAGAACAATTTTTTACCTTTCGAATATGAGTGGGTATTGTTTCAACATCATCCGCATAAGCAGGTGTGTTGTTATTTAAAGTTTAAATATTTTCTTGTAACATTAAATATTAATGTTTTGTTTTCAAAAAATTGGTTAAATCTTAATAAAACTATCTCCAATATGTGTCAAAGACGAGCAATTTACTAAAAATATCAATAAACGCTAAAAGGAATTGTGCCAATTTATAATCCAAATAACCACAAATATGAATCCAGAAAACAGGTTATATAACAATTTTTAAGTTATTTTATAATTCCTTTATTTTTTATCATGATTATATAAATATCTATAAATACTGCTGTAATTAATCTCAATATTATTTAAAAAATATTTTTCTTTTAAAATTTTGCTTAAATTGAGTCATTTGACATTATATTTATAGGTTTTATATAATAATCGTATGCAAATTGTTTATTTTTACATTTGTATTTTAATGCGCAATGCAAGGGAGGAAAAAAATTAATGAATGAAAATTTAAATATATTATTTAACAAAATTATAAATGATACTGATTTTACTCAAAATATGAAAAAAAAGAGAAATCTTAAAGATCTTTATAAATATTGCCTCTCATACGTCGAAGGATACACAATTGAAGAGTTCAAAGAATTTTTGAAATTAATAATTATTATAAATAAAAAAATTTCTGGTGAACCACAAGAATTGTCTGAAGAAGAGGTTTCAAATATTGCAGGAGGGACAAATTTTTCTTCACATTCAAACAAAGTCCTTATTGGTTTGATGAGTGGATTGTTGTTTGTAGGATGTAGTTCGGGAGTTGCTGCTAACGCGTCCGATAATTTTAAAGATAGACAAACTCAATTTAGTTCAAGTTCAGTTGATGAAAACTTCGATTTTAACAATAATAATGAAATTTTGAGTAACACAAATGAGGAAGTAAAGCAAAATATTCAAACCGTTTCTGAAGTAGCAAAAGATTGTCTGGAAAACACTACTCCGTCAGTTAACGCTCAAGAAATTCCTGAACTACAAAGAATTAAACCTCAGATTATGAGTTGGCCTACAGCTTCTACGATAGTGTATGGCCAGCAAGTTCGTGAATCACGTTTGAGTGGTGGAAATTCAAATATACCTGGACATTTTGAATGGGATAGTAACAGTTCTTGTAATAAACCAAATGTTGGAACAGCAAGTTACAAAGTAATTTTTAGACCTAATGATAATACTTACAGCTCTGAATCTAGATTTATCAATATTACTGTTCGTAAAGCACCCGTACAAATATTTTCTAATCCTTCTGCAACTTCAATTGTTTACGGTCAGTCATTGAGTAATTCTACCATTTCAGGATTGCGTGCAAATGTTGATGGTCAATTAATGTGGGCTAATCCAAATAAAAAACTAAATATTGGAGATCATAAAGAAGAAGTAATTTTTATTCCTTATAACAAGAATTATGAAAGTATCACTATGCGTGTTAAAGTTGTTGTAAAAAAATTAATGCCAACGCTTTTAAAAACTTACTATAGCAGTGATTACAAACAGCATATGTATGCTATGGATTTTGCTCTTCCTCGTGGTTGGCATTGGGAAAATCCCTATTTTGAATTTGATCGTGTGGGTGAATTCAAACTTAATGCAGTCTACAATGAAGATAATAATTACCTTAAATGCAAAAAAGAAGTTTTAATTAAAATTAATAAAATTGCTCCGACTGTTCCTTCAGTAGATAGTATAAAGTACAGCAGCAACAAAACTCTCAATGATATCAAGCTTCCTGAAGGATGGCATTGGAAAAATCCTCGAGAAGTGCCACAGGTAAATAAATCTCATTATAAAGCATATTTTAACTCCAATGAAGTTAAATCAGGTATCTATAAAGACGCTAACAGTGTGGATATAAAAATAAAAGTACTACCTGCAAATCCTAAGATTTACTCACTTCCTGTCGCAGAAAATATTGTTTACAATCAACCGCTTAGTGATTCTAAAATTTCAGGATTTTATTCGAATGTAAATGGAATAATGCGTTGGGTAAATCCGAACCGAATACTTAACGCTGGTCTCCATTATGAAGATGCTATTTTTGTTCCCTACGATGATAATTACAAAAACATTGTCTTATCTGTACCAATCAATGTGAACAAATTAACTCCAAAACTTTCCAAAACTCATTATAAAAGAGAATACAGTTCAGATTTACGTTTAAAAGATTTTGTTCTTCCTCACGGCTGGCAGTGGGAAAACCCTGATTGTAAAATAGACAATATAGGTAAATTTACTTTTAAAGCCGTTTATAGTGAAAACTCTAATTATCATGAAAGTAGGCAAAATGTTTATATTACAATCGATAAAGCTCAACCAACTTTGTCGCTCTCAGATATAACTTATAGCGAAAACATGACTCTCAAGAACATAAAATTACCTATAGGGTGGCATTTTTTAAATGAAAATGAAGTCCCTGTTGTATCAAAGGGTTCCTATATTGCAAAATTTGATGCAAAAGAAGCAAATACAAATTTTTTTAACAGTCAAGACAGCGTAAACGTATTGATGAACGTCAAAAAAGCTCATACAGTGGTTGAAAGTTGGCCGGAATTTTCAACAGAGTACAACGATAATCTTAAAGACACAGTTTTAAGTGGTAAAGCAAATACCTTAGGTAAATTTAAATTAATTGAAGTTCCAAATAAAATAGGTGAAAATTTATATCTTACCGAATTTACACCCAATAATCCAAACTACGAATCTTTAAGGGGATTATCAAAAATTCGATTATCAAAAAATATGACTGTAAGTCCTGCTCCGAAATTAAATATTAAAAATATAAAACAGTCTGATAAGTCGGTGAAAATTGATATTAAAAGTAAAGATATAAATATTGAATCTTTGGAATTTTCGATAGATAATGGTAAAACTTGGAAAAAATCACCTGAGTTTAAAGGTTTAACTCCAAAAATAACTTATAATTTCGTTTACAGGTTTAAAGATACCGAACTTCGATGTGCTTCAAAAACAAGTGATGCAATAAAAGTATCTACAAAAGCTTCTGCTCCATCAGCACCTAACAGCCCGAAAGTTAGAAAACGTACCAACCACGAAATAACATTGGAGGACAATGAGCTTTTGGAATTTTCAAAGGATGACGGAAAAACATGGCAGTCTTCTTCTGTTTTTTCAAATTTAAAAGCAAGCACAAAATACGAATTTGTTTCAAGAGTTAAAGAAGATGAGAACCACGTAGCTGGTCTTATAAGTAAGCCTACTAAAACTTCTACAATAAATTGGTTTACAAATTTGATAGTTAACCGTTTATTTGGCTGATAAGTGTTTTTCAAGAATAGCGTAGTTTATTTAAAATCAATCCAAAGTGTTTATATATTAAATTTTGAAAACAACAATATAGGCAATGTACCCTGTTAGTACACTGCCTTAGATTTTGTCTAAATCCTTTAGTAAATGTTTATCCTCTACATTCTCCTATTTTTGCTTCGTAAGTTTCTATTTCACCATTAAAGCACATTATTGTTAGGAGCCCGTTCATATACGACATCGCTATCTTGTTTACATCAAATTCCTCGGATTGAGGTCTTCCCTGCCACTCAAAGTTTGCAGCAGACAAAATACGAATCAATAAATCTCTAGATATTTCACAAACTCCTTCTCCTAATATTTTTTCCCTATATGCGTCCGAAAATAAAAATGAGGCACATAACTGATTTAAAGTTTCATCTGCAGGGATCATAGTAACATGTGCTCTAATCACATCTTGTGAATTCCGAACCCACTCATGAAGTTTTCTTGTATTTTCCTCACGTGATTCTTCCAGCATATGGCGGTTAACATGTATTGTTTCTCCATTCTTTAAGCAACAACAGATAATACCGGGATAACGTCTGTAATCGGTATAAGCAAACATCATACCGTTAATAAATCCACTTCTTATCGTTCGCCTCCTTTCTATCATTTTTCTCCTTCTTATTATCCCGTATATCTTTCTTAGTTCTCTTCTTCTCTCTCTCGATTCTGTTCTCAACACATCCACATTTATTGTTTTCCCTTCTTCTACCGTTTTCACTTTTCCCGGTCCCGTCCTTGTTACCATTAGAGAATACCCATTTATAGATAATATCATGTCACTATTTTCCGCTTCCGTTCTTTCCGCTTCTGTCCTTCTCGTTAAAAAATCCCCGTGTATCATTGGTAGCAAACTAATATGTCCCATTTCCCTCCTTCTCCATTCCATCCTACTTCTTATTTTGCTCCTACTCGCTTCCATTCTTTCCATTTCCCTTTTTACTTCCCTCATTCTTATTTCCCTTGTTTCCGTTTCAGTTTCTCCCGTTTCAGTTTCTCCCGTTTCAGTTTCTCCCGTTTCAGTTTCTCCCGTTTCAGTTTCTCCCGTTTCAGTTTCTCCCGTTTCAGTTTCTCCCGTTTCAGTTTCTCCCGTTTCAGT
>OJMH01001478.1_pt1 | contig 23263 bp, 19 predicted proteins | sample 1597111 | NCBI WGS metagenome assembly OJMH01 (sample SAMEA2452115, study PRJEB22498) | human gut metagenome | reverse complement strand
CTACCTCTGCCTTGCCGTAGTAGCGGTAGCCGCTTTCCGCTACCCGGCTGGGCTTGAGCAGACCGATCTGGTCGTACCAGCGCAGGGTGCGGGTGGTCACCCCGGACAGGCGCGACAGTTCCTGAATGGAATACTCCATAGATATCCCTCCTTACGGATACTGTATCAGTTGACGGAGCGTCAAAGTCAGGAGAAAATATATTTCTTTCGATGGACCGGAAAATCTGGTATACTGTATATAAGAGATGAGGAAGAGGAGTCTTCCCGATACATAAGACGGATTCGCCGCCGAAAAAATTCCTTTCTTTGTTTAAATGCCGCTGCCGCATGCAGCGGCATTTGTGTTTTCTTGGATAAAGAATTCAGCATATTGTAAATGACAATATTTGGCGGCGAGCCTGAAACGGCAGACTGCCTAGTACACATATAATAAGAAAGGAATGGTGCAATATGCCAAAAATTACATGCAGAAACATACACTGCCAATACAACAAACTCAAAAAATGTATAAAAAAGAACGTAAAAATAAGCAACAGCGGAGCCTGCACTTCGTACAAAGTCGGATTCTCGTATTATTTTTTCTACTGTGCTGAACATATGCAGACAAACTTCCTGACTTCCGTTGATGTAAAACTGCACCCGGAATACAAATACAGCATATATTATATGATGCGATGTCTTCCGGTTGTATACACAGTAGACTATATCAGAGGAATGTTGATAATATGTCACAAAGAGACAAAAAAGATTCTCAACGCAAATGACCTGCTGGCTCTGATGGAGACTGATTTGGACGAGAATGCATTAAAAAAATGCACAGAAGAGTTTAATACAACCGGTCTGCCGAAATATGAAGAGAAGGACGAGCCTGGAACTGAGGCAAAAGAACCTGAGCAGAAAGAATACGGCTGGCTGTCTCCGGAAGGTGATTTTCATCCGGCGGAATGGGGATGTCATGAGATGGCGGCGCAGTGGCTTTGCAGGGAGCTTAACATAGACAGCGGATATCGGATGTGCAGAGATATCCTCGTAGAGCGTGGATGGTGCCTTATTGATGACCCGTATGATTCCGGAAAATACTTCGTAACACATAAGAAAGACCTGACCAAAAAACAGAAAGACTTCTTACATGGATACTTTCTGGACATGGGCATGAAAAAGCGGGCAGAAGAATTCGTAAGAGATGATGCGTAATACGGCAATAAAGCTTAGCAGCGAGACCGAAGGCCTCGCTTTTTTGCTGCATTTTCGCATCATTTTTCCAGCAAAATAAATTGTGAAAATTCAGTGAAAAAAATTTTCAAAAAACGTTACATTTTTATTTTTATTTTGCATATTAATTCTGCGGGCATAAAACAAGCCTTGAAAAAGCGGCGGCAAGATTAGGATGTCGCGTACAGTAGTGACGCGAGAGGAGAACTAAACGCCCCTGCCAGAGAGCTGATAATACACCCGCACAAAAAACCGCCAAAGGCAATCTCCCATCCTCAGGAGACGGCTGAAGACTTTCCGAAAAAACCCGGAAAGCCGCATAAACAGCGGTTTTCAGGAACAAGTTGACACGAGGACACAGAATGGTCACAAAAAATTTCTTTTTTTTAAATTATTTTGCATATTATATATGATTGAAAAAATCAATCACTTAAAGATGAAGGCAAGCGAGTGAAAATGAGCTTCCCAAATCGCATATGTAAGCAACAAGCTGTTTACATATAACCGCAAATATGACCATTCCTCGTAGCCAAAGAAAAGGAGATGCGATGAAAAAAGTTTCAAGAGTCATTATAGGCGGAACACTCATAGCGCTTGGATGTGGATGTTTTCTTTATCCGAATTTCAGAGAATGGAATACTCAGCGCGAAGTCGAGTCTGTAATACACAAATTCGATGAGACTTACAGCAAAGGTATTGATTCTGATATTACATCAGAGCCGGTAAAGACATCTGATAAATCAGATTCTGACAAAAATGATACGGCAGACGTAACAGGCCAGCCGGCAAATGAATCTGATAACAAGTCAGAAACTGCTGATGACGACAAAGAAAAGACTGACACAGGCAGCAGCAAAAATAATACAGTGACAAATACTCCTAAACCAACGAGTCATGAACTTGCAAGTGAAGGAGATGACAACGCCGAAGCGGAACAGCAAACCGCAGGCAATACAGACAGCACTGAAAATACCTCTGAAGATTCAGAAACCGCTCTCTCTGGAAACACAGATTCGGATTCTGACGCATCAGATGATGAAGAAAGTGCTACCCGTCCATATCAAACTTTATATGGTGAAATGGAAAAGTATAACAAAGATTTGACCACAAACGGTCAGGACATAGTAGACGCATGGAGCTACGAGCAGCAGCCACTTGACCTTTCATCTGTAGACATTGATGAGGACAATCCGGTAATCGGATACATTGAAATCCCCGATATGAAGATTCGTCTTCCCTTAATGTTGGGGGCTTCAACAAAAAACCTTGAAAAGGGTGCAGCAGTTTTATCAGAAACCAGCATGCCGATAGGTGGTGAAGATACAAACTGTGTAATTGCGGGACACCGCGGATGGGAAGGAAGTGCATACTTCCAGTTTATTGAAAACATGAAAAAAGGTTCAAAAGTATACATAACAAACCCTTGGGAAACGTTAGTGTACGAGTGCACAAGCACACAAGTCATTTATCCCGACGACGTTCAATCCATCCTGATTCAACCAGGGAAAGACATGGTTACCTTATTTACATGTCATCCATATGTACTTGGAGGCGGCCCTTACAGATACCTCGTATTTTGTGAAAGAGTCGACACCCAGAAACGGAAGGAAGCAGACGGAATATTAAACCCGGATGCGACAACTCCGGCACCAGCAGAAGAAGCAGATAATGTTGTGGTTACAGAACCTGAAGAAGCAGAGTCTTCAAACGACAGCACTTCTGAAAGCACTGATGAAGATTTAAGCGTAGAAAACCCGGCACAGACCCCGGGCAGCGATGACGATTTGTCAGTAGGTAAAGAAGAGCAGTCCACTCAGACTGAAGCAGGAACAGGCAATACTACAACGGACATATCGCCAACTCCTGCAGAAGAAACAACATTAGACGAAAATCTGGAAAATGACCCAGAGGTAAAAAAAGCAGAAGAAAGAGGCAAGCGCCTGCTTGCATTGGAACAAACCCTGAGGTATATGCTTCCAGTCGTCTTAATCGCTTTATCTGCGATAATTATTCTGTTTAGAGCAAATAGCAAGCCTAAACGAAGGAAAAGAAAAAGAAAAAATACGGTCAATAGAAAAACAAAACCAAGACCGAAAAAAAAGGAGAAATGAATATGAAATTTAATAAACTTTCTAAGACATTAAGTATGACTGCATTAACAGCAGCTATGGCAGTCGCTCCGGCAATCAATGTATTTGCCGCACCGGAAGATATTATCGATACAACAAAAAAAGCTTCCCTTACAATTCACAAATATGATATGACAGCTGCACAGCAGGACGGAATTAACGTAGACGAGTTCAAAGACAATGCAAACGGTAAGCAGGACGCAACTGCAGAAACAACATTTGCAGATTACGTAATCAAAGGTGTTGAATTTACATACGCTAAAGTTGGTGAAATCAATACAGAAAGCATCAACGGAAAAGTTGAAGTAGTATACGATGTTCCAAAGGAACTGGCTACAATCTTAAATCTTCAGAGTAAAGTCGGAAGAACAAATGACAAATATTCTTCTGATGAAATCAATGAAGCTATGGCAACAGCACTTGTTGACAATACAGCAACAAAAGGAAAACTGGAAGATTATATTAAGACAGCAGCAGGCGCAACAGCAATGCCTATGACAGATGCAAACGGTGTAACATCCGCTTCTAACCTGCCACTTGGTCTTTATCTGTTAGTTGAGACAAAAGTTCCGGCAAACGTTAACACAACTGTAGACCCGTTCTTCGTATCCCTGCCTATGACAGACAGAGAAGGTGAAGCTTGGTTCTATGATGTAACTGTATATCCGAAAAACCAGACAAACATTCCTGACCTTGACAAGCTGGTAAGACAGCATGATGATGCTGCATATTACAGCCAGGCAGAGTATCACAATACAGCAACTGTTTCCGAAGGTGACAAGATTGATTATATCCTGGTATCCCACCTTCCGAAGATTACAAGTAAAGCAACATATCTTACAAAATATGACTTTACAGATAAGATTTCCAAAGGTCTTGTATACCAGAGAGATATGACTATCTACTTCTATGACAACGAGGCAGATGCACGTGCAAACAACACAGCAAACGCTGTTGTTACATGGAACCAGGCAAGAGAAGATGAAGTTGGAAAATTCAAAACAACATACAATGCAGCTTACGACAAAGCAAGCCAGGTAACAATCTCCATGACTGCTGAAGGTCTTGCAGACATCAATAAACAGAAAGCAGGAAGCCAGGAATCTGAATTTTCAGGAAGATGGATTGTTGTAGCTTACAGCACAGTAATGAGCCAGGACGATGCTCCAATCCTTGGTGATACAGGTAACACAAATGATGTAACACTGAAATGGCAGAGAACCAATATGGATGACTTTGATGAACTGGAAGACAGAGCAAGAGTATTCACATATGGTATCCACCTGACAAAGAAATTCAAGAGCGACGACCCGAAGAAAACTGGTGACCCAACAAAAGTTAACTTCGTTCTGTACAACAAGACAAACGGATACTATGTTAAAGCAACACCAGGCACAGGCCCGAACACAGGTGTTTACTTTGTAACTGATGGTACCCAGGTTAAGCAGGACAACGGAACAATTATCGATGATTATTCCAAGAGACCCCTGACAGAAGAAGGCGGTACAGTATTTACACCAGGTAAAGACGGTACATTCATCATCAAAGGTCTTGAGGCTGATGAGTATGTTCTGACAGAGCTTCGTACAGATGCAGGCTTCAACCTGTTAAAAGAGCCTATCACCATCAATATCAAGTGCACAGAGGATGACTTCACACCATCCAAGACAACACTGTATGACAGCAAAGACAAAGCTGCTAACCAGAATAAGCACATGATTGAGACAAATGGCGCAAGAGCTAAAGCTACAGTTGATGGCAGCGATACAAAGATGGAGGAATCCAAAGTTACAGTTGAGGGCGAAAGTGCTAACACACTTGTATCTACTAACTCCCTCGTTGTAATGCAGGTAACAAATACACCTGGATTCAAACTTCCGGCAACTGGTGGTGCAGGTACTATTGCATTCACAGTAGCAGGATGTTCAGTAGCATTTGCAGGTATTGCAATCGCAACTAAGAAATCCAAAAAACATGATGAAAAATAATAAACGTTAAACGCAGGCTGGCTTCGCCAGCCCGCAAAAAAAACGTTTTTGTGTCCAAACGATATAGAAGACCGGGCGGGAGCTATTAGGCGCCCGCACCGGTCTTTCTTTTTTGTTTAAACACAACCCGCCGTATTTCCGGCAAAAAATATATAGAAAAGGACACTATTTTATATGTTAAAGAAAATCGGGAAATTCTTATTAGTGCTTGTGGTACTCGGTATATCAATGGGTCTTATACTATATCCGTTTGTATCAAATTACCTTTTTGAAAACAGGGCAGACGGTATTATCGATACGGTAGAAAAAACAGCAGATGATGCGGATGAAGAGAAATATAAAGAAGAAATAGAGGCAGCACAAAAATATAACGCGGAGCTTGCAACTGGCCATGTAGTATTAAAAGACCCGTTCGTTGAAGAGAAACTTGACGAAGACGCAAAAGAATACAACTCACTGCTGAATATGGCAGATGGCGGTGTTATGGGATTTATCAAAATCCCGTGCATTGACGTATCACTTCCAATTTATCATGGTACATCAGCCGAGATACTGGAACTTGGAGCAGGACATCTGCAGGGTACATCCCTTCCAATCGGTGGAGAAAGTACTCATTCAGTAATCACCGGCCATACAGGTCTCAGCAGTGCAAAGCTGTTTACAGACCTTACAGAACTTGAAGAAGGTGATATGTTTTTTCTGCACGTTATGGGAGAAAAGCTTGCATACAAGGTAGACCAGATTTCAGTCATCCTCCCGGAAGAAATGGATAAACTGACGATTGAAAACGGCAAGGATTACTGTACGCTTGTAACATGTACACCGTATGGAGTTAACACACATCGTCTCCTAGTCAGAGGAGAGAGAACAGAGTACACAGAAGACAAAGAGGAGGAAGCCGGAACAGAAGTAAAAAAAACACAGTCTAAATGGATGGAAGAGTATACAAAATCAATCATTATCAGTTCATCCGTTCTTGCAGTTATGCTTATTGTACTTCTGATATGGCGACATTTCGCAGGCCGTAGACGCCGAAAGAGACGTAAGAAAAAACAAACAAGAAATAATCAAAAACGAAGAAAAAAGAAAAGCAGCGCGAATACTAACGGAAAACGGGAATCACCTGACCGACAAAAAAGTGAAGCGCGAGCTGGAAAGAAAAAGAGAAAACCAAGAGAAGAGCCTGACTAATGTCAGGCTCGCATAAAAAAAGGAGCCTCTTCTTACGAAGAGCGCTCCTTTTTGTTTATTCGTCATCTCCTTTCTTTAAGATGCCGGCACGAATGGCTATAAAATAGACCATAAAGCCGGCAATGCCAAGCTTCAACAGCACGTTAAAGAACGAGCTGTAGAAACTCAAGTCCAGAAGAAACAATACCGCGAAAAGCGGTTTGTTCTTCTTCTGACTTGTTAATGTGCAGCACACCAGGACGGGTAAAAACATCCCGAACCAGCATTTGCCGCCCCACTCCGGAGAGTTAAGGAACAGCATTGCCGCTGCTACAACAGTCACAAAATGTAACACCTTGCGACCAAAACTGTGTTTACCGGTTACCAGAGCTCTCATAACATATTTCATATTATGGGCCCTCCTTTCTTTTTTAACTTACTTTTTTAGTTACTTTATGTAAATCCACCTACGAACGTAGGTTTTATAAAAAAATAAATCTATAAACGGCCGTTTCCCTGATTATTTTTTACGGCCTTAAAGGGAAAAGAAAGAGAGGTAAACTCCTAAACAAAAATAAGAATTTCCTCTCTTCATCAAATATTAAGATTATGTATTTATAAGATGACAAAAAAAATATAAAATAAAAATCACTTTCCATGTTTTTTCCAGCATATTAAATGTGAGAACAAAAACACAGGAGTGATTTTATGGGAGATAATAATATTGAGACAATTGATTTAAATAAACCCGGCATAATTGATATGGATTTTTTTATCAGAACAGAAGAACAGGCAAAAGCAATCATGAAAACATGTGAAGCAGCCATTAATATTATAGGTAAATCGGTAAGGGAAATGGTCAACCTGGCAGGGCTTGACTCCGTAGACTTCGCGCTCTTTAATATAAGCGCAGTGAAACAGAATATTGAGGAAAATCCAAACAAGCTTCCTGGGCTGATGATATTTGCGGGAAGTGATGACACATACGAATACAGTATTTCAGCGACGCCAAGCTATTCAGGTAAAAATGAATACCCTGAAGAGGTGATGGCGCTACTGCTGCGGAAGAATATAGAAAATCCGATAGACGATTTCTGCGTATTCAATTTCAATGATAAGAAATGGGTAAAAGCAGACTTCGCGGCGCATCTCGGACTGACAAGAGAACAGTACGACCTGTTCTCAAAAAATCAGGAAGACCCAAGACTGCCGCTATTTAACATATATAAAGATTTTCATGGCCCAATGTCGAATGAGGAATTTGACGAGTTCTTTGAGAAAAACCAGCAGATAGTTGAGCTACATGAACTGACACGGTATTATACTGATTTTGATTACTTTCTTATGAATAATGGAATCATTGCGCTATGTCCGCTGTCGGAAGATGTAAGCGATGGCTTGTCAGTAACATATGAAGATGGATATTACAGCCTTAATATCACGACAAAAGGCAAGATTTTAAAGTCTATCGCAAAAATAAGTGATGTTGAACAGATGGCAGCGGTACTGTCAAACTTCCTTGACAGAAAATTTCCGAAAGATATGCTGTCGTTTGTCCCTCTGTCACTAAGCACTGCCGCTGTCATACATGATTCAGGAGTGTGTGAATATATGCATCCGTCAGATGAGCCTGACAACGCACAGATAAGCGATGAAGAACGGAAAAACTTCAAAATGTATATTGAAGCCTGCACGCATGCAGCTCATGCCATGGCAGAACAGCTTCAACCAAAAAATATCAATACAATAACAATTCCAGATAAAAAATAAGGAGACAAAAATATGAGTAAAAAAAATGACAACGATAACATTGAAACAATCAACCTGACACCAAGAAAAGGAGTAATTGATTTAAGCTTTTTTGACGACCTGACAGACCAGCTGAAGTTTAAGACTGAAATATGTGAAACGACAAGGGATTTCGTGAAAGACGCCCTGGAAGATGCCGTGTCAAGGTCTGATATTGGCCATGTGGATTTGAGTATGCAGGATGCAAGCGAATTTGAAGACGGCCTGGAGTCTGACGACAACAGACTGAACGGAGTCGTATACTCCGGTGAAGATGACAAATATACATATTTTGTCTCTGTCATGATGGGATATGACGATGAAATGGGAGAAGACGAAGAAGAGGATTACAGCGACCTTGAGGCGATGCTTGATGATGATTACGATGATGAAGACTACGATGAAGATATCGTTGATGCCCCTGACTCCACATGTGTCTGCCTGATAAGAAGTGAGAAAGAGAATAAAACCATATGTCAGCAGTTTGATTTTGAAAAAGAAGAGTGGGTTCATCTTGATTATGAAGATTTCACCGGGCTAACATCAAACCAGGTATCAATTCTCTCAGCAGGTGATGACCCTGTAAAATCAAACATCCTGATGATGTACCGCAATGAATACGGCAATATTGACGACAAAGATTTCAATAAATTCTGCGAAGACAATAAGGCAATCATTGAACTGTTCAGACGTGCTGACCGCTTTACTTACCTTACCGTTTTTGACAAACACAAGCTTGTCCTGCTGCCTAACAGCAATTATGACGGCGGCATGGTCATCTATGAAGACGGCTTTTACTGTCTGTGTTCAAGTTTCTTGTGCGAACCGTTAAAAAGGGTGTATAAGACAAAAAACATTGACGATATCCTCATTACTATGGCAAATATCTTTGACAAATGCTTCTACGAGGATACCATTGCGGTAGTCCCGCTATCTGACCTTGCATTTGCCGTATTCCGTGGAAGCGGCAATATTGAAATATTCTTCCAGAACACCGGAAACGAGAGAAGCGAAATGACCGCGCAGGAGCAGGCGGTTGTTGAAGAGTATATCTGTAAAATCAATAGTTTCACAGACAGCTTATAATTGTGAGAAAAAGTTTAGCTATTGCCAGCATCGCAGCGATTGGAGGATGCTCCCTTATCGCTGCTTCTGCTGCTAAACCACCGCTGATGGTGCTGGCATATAAATCTTCAAGCTTTGCCGCTGATTACGACAGTATAGCTGATAAGGATTTAATCTCCGGTAGATGGCGCGGTGTACTTAACGATGAGGGTGTAGAACTGTCATTAAACAAAAATGGAAGCCTGAAAGCCGTATACAACCACAAAAAAGAAAATGGAAAATGGGATTTAAAAGAAGACCAAGACCGCCTGGAGATTAAGATAGGTGATAAGAAATATACGTTCACATATGATAGAAAGCAGGACGCGATACTCTATGACGGGAATTATGTGTTCAAAAGGCTGAGTGACATTGCCGAAGACGACAACAATGCAGAGGTGAGAATTGACGCCGTAAGCAGTGAATTTTTGGGGAAATGGAAGGCTGTAAACATTGAGAACACAAAGGGCGAGATATCGGTGTACCCTGATGTCTTAAAGACGACAACTGTAACACTTGAAATAACAGAGAAGAAGATTGGTAAGGACAGCGTGACTGAAAGCGATGCCGGAAAGGTAAAAGTCAAGGGCAGTAAATTAAGCATGGATTTGAAAATCCATGGAGATACTGATAAATCAACTATTTCAGGCATCAGTTCCACGTTTACAATGGGCGCCATCACATTCCAGATAGCAAATCCGATTGAATCAAGTATAATCGAAACCGGCAAGCGGTCGGATGGAAAAGTATTCATACTCGAAAATGGAATGCTGAGTATGACGCTGACGGATGGAGAAAATAGAACAACACTGTACATGACGAAAGAAGCGGAAGAATAGCTTTGGCTGTTCTTCTTTTTTTTTATTTTGCGGACAATCCTTCACGTTTCAGATAGCAAATCCGATTGAGAATTTAGCTGTCGCATCCTCGTAACTTTAGTCGTGAGTTAGACGGCCTTTTAAGTACATAAAAATATCGTTTATGCTTGCGTTGGTAACGAGCGCGAAGTGCGAGTTATCATCGACAGTTTATTTCTCTGCATTTCGGTGTAGGGAAATTTTTTTATTTCTATCAAATTTTTTTCGCAAAAAATCGTCTCTTTTTTTATTTTTTCGGCATATTAAATGTATAAGAAATTTAATTTTAATCTGGCAACGACTCCGACAGAATTCCGGGGAGTTATCAATTTATGCTGGTGCCGAATCCGGCAAAGCCGGTGAGGCATCAACGTAGTCTGGTAACGAAGAGATTTGCTCTGAGTTATCAAAGACAGATTTTCATGAAAGGAGGTGCTTTGTATGGAAATCACTTCAAGTTATCAGGTAGAAATCTTATCGAATACAGATATGAAAAACACAGTACAGATTTACCGCAGGGCACTTGCCTTCGTTATCGATGTATGTAATAGAGAATGGGGAAATATTTCGGTTCTTGGTGGTACAAAAGAAAAAGACCACTACGTAGAGAAATTAATACATCCAACTAAAAATAATCCAAATCCAAAATATCCATTTGATATCAAGGGGTCTGAATTCTATAAATTTCCATCATATCTCAAGAGAGCAGTTATTGCTGAAGCAATCGGTGCTGTAAGCAGCTATCGCAGCAATTACAAGAACTGGGAAGATAATGGAAAGAAAGGAAATGCCCCGGTGTTACAAATGGACAGACATGCAATGCCGGTCTTCTACAATAAAAATATGTACAAGGAAGACGCACCTAAAAATGCCAAATATCCAAAAGGCATGAATCCAGGCGACAACAATATCAGATGGCTAAAGTTATATCAGAATAACGACTGGGTGTGGATTCCTGTCAGATTAAGAAAAACTGATATTAATTATATAAATAAATACTGGGGAGCCTGTGAAGATAAAAGCGCCCCTACCTTAGAAAAAATACATAACAAATATTATCTGAGATTTTCTTTTACAGAAACCGTAACTTTAAGCGATACGCCTATTGCAGAACAGATTATCTGTGCAGTAGACCTTGGTATTAATACGGATGCCGTATGCAGCATAATGAAAGCTGATGGAACTATCCTTGCAAGAAAATTTATTGATTTTACAAGTGACAAAGACCGGATGATTCATGCGATGAACAGAACGCGCCGTAAGCAGTCCAAGTACGGTCCAAAAAGCGCCAAAGGCCTTTGGGCTTATGTAAAACGCTTAAATGAAGACCGTGCAAAGAAAATATCAGCGGCAATCGTAGAATTTGCATCCCAGCATTCCGTAGATGCTATCGTAATGGAGCATCTGAATTTCAAGGGATGCAAGAAACGGGGCAGTAAAGCGCAGAAATTGTCTATGTGGAATCACGGAATCATCCGTGAGAAAGCAGAACAAAAAGCACATCTCCTCGGTATAAGGATTGCAACAATCTGTGCATGGAAAACAAGTGCTCTTGCTTTTGATGGAAGCGGAAGCGTTACCAGAGATGATAACAATCATGCACTTGCAACGTTCACGACAGGCAAGCAGTATAACTGCGACCTGAGTGCCAGCTACAATATCGGTGCCAGATATTTTATCCGTGAACTCCTTAAATCTCTTCCGGCGACGGAAGAGTCCCGCGTAAAGGCAAAAGTTCCTGACGCTGGGCGTAGAACCTCCTGTACATTATCAACGCTGCGGGCGCTTGTAAAAGAGCTTTCCGCAGCATAGAGATGTATTTGCCCACCTGTCTATGTTCTAGTTTTTGTGTGGGTCTCTGTTTCGTCAGATTCAGAGATTCAGTATCCTTCGGGGTGCTCTAACTAAGCTTAAACCGTATTCAGAGACAGGGCGCTTTACCGATTAAAAAGGTAGAGGGGGCATGACACATTACTTGAAGCACGTGACTTAAGTCATGTGAGGTTCACCGCAAATATTACCCAACAACCGTTAAAAATGTGATACAGAGATTGCCAAGTGATGTTCAGAAAGCATTATTTGAAGAATTTGCAGGAAATAGCCTGTTGTACAAAGATTTTATGACCGATAAGTTTTTGGCTACAATGAGACTGACTGATTTGGATAAGAAATTCAATAAGCTTGATTATTTCCAAAGTGCATTTCCAGATGTTGCTTTTCCAAAAACAGCAAATAAAATGAACTGTTATGAGTTGTATGCCATTGGATGCGCGGAGAAATATATTGAGCCGGAACAGGCTGGATTGCTATTTGAAAAGGATTATCGGATTGATAAAGTACAGGATTTTACCCCATCAAAGCGAAGATGCAAGGAAATTGGGAAAAATTATATAAAAAGTATCTTAAAGCAAAAAGTAACTGAAGAGGTTCTTTATGAGTTCGATTTTTTTATCGATGATTACGTAGAAATGGCCATGGAATTAAAAGAAAGAATAGATATAAAAGCAGGAAAGAAAAAGATACGGAAGCTGCATGATAAATATGCGGAGCGGCTATTGAAGAAAAAACACAGGGGAAAAATAAAGATTCCGGAAACACCGTTAAAATATCTGAAATTGCCAAAAGAGTTTATTTTGCTGGACGCGCCTGGGGCGTTATGTCAAGAGCAGAAACGGCAGCATAATTGTGTGTCGTCTTATATTGGACGTATTGAAAAAGGCTCCTGTATTATTTATTCTGCAGACATTAATGGCGAGCATGTGACAATAGAAATCAGATACAGAAAAACAAGAGGAAAATATACTTTTATCGTGCCTCAGTGCCTAAAAATGTGGAATGAATGTTGTTCAGAAGAAACTCTGAAATATGTGAAAGAACAGGTAAAGGAAGCGGGAGAGCAGGCGGTGAAAAAATACGAAAGGAAAATAGAAAGAAAGGCTAAAAATCAATAGCAGACTGCCGGCAGCAGGCCAAAATCAGAAATGGTTTTGGCTTTTTTTTGTGTAGAAAAAACGGAAAAAGAATAATAAATGGTCGTTAGTTTTTCCAAAAAATTCAGCATATTAACTGTAGAAAAATAAGCTGAAAAGAGGAAAAGAAAAATGACGTACAGAACTGAAGACCAAATCCGGGATGAAGCTAAAATCATTCTCGGTTTTGATGAGATAGAAAATGGAGTGCAGCAGGGAACCGGGCAGATTACAACGTTTAACCAGCTTGGATTTAAGGGGGGGGGTATGGATAAACCTGATGGATGGTATCTTCCTGATGATGCAGGCCAGCCAGCGATTATTTTGGAAACAAAATCGGAGGCGGAAGAACTAAAAGAAAAATATGAAAAAGAACTGTTTAAAAATATTGACATTGTGCTGAATAAGTACAGTAAAGTTATAGGGATTTTGTATAACAGAAAAGAAGTTAAGGTATATAAAAATAAAGAACTTCTGGAAGAGGTATCGGAAAAGTTAGAGCCAAAAACGTATTATCTGGCGTTGTTTACCGAAGAAAAGTTAGATAAAAATCACATCTACGAAGTGACACAGCGAATCAATAACAGTCTGCATTTTAAGTTTGGTATGACAGATTTACAGGACAGAATGATTTTTACTGCCTGCGCGCTGGTGGCTCAGAGATATAATCCCAAAAATGGGTTGCAAAGATTAAAAGATATGGATTACAGTACATTTCATAACTGGATTTACAGTGCTATTGCAAAGGCGATTGAGTCAGACAAGAGACAGAACGATAAATTAAATATCTTGCTGGAAGAATATTCTGCTGTCAGAATGTCAATTACCGAAGACCAGGATGCAATCAATGATTTTATTGATAATGTATGCGAAATATCAGATTTGATAAACAGCCAGCAATGGAACGGTGAGGACGTTATGTCGATATTCTTTAACGAGTTCAACCGTTATCGTGGTAAAGCGGATGCCGGGCAGGTTTTTACTCCTGACCATATAACTTCTTTCATGTATCGACTAATTGACGTTCATATGAACGATAAAGTGCTTGATGCAACATGTGGTTCTGGTGCTTTTCTCGTAAAATCAATGGCAAATATGATTCGTGAAGCCGGCGGGCCGATGACGGAAAAGGCAAAAGAAATTAAGTCAAAGCAGCTTTTCGGTATTGAGATGTATAGAAAGATTTATGCTCTTGCCTGTGCAAATTTTCTGATACATAAAGACGGCAAAACCAATCTGCTTCACGGGGATGCTAAATCATCAGAAGCTGCCGAATGGATTAAAGAAAAGGGTATTACAAAAGTTCTGATGAACCCGCCTTATGAGCGTAAGAACAAATGTGCGGATATAGTTCTGAACGTTCTGAATAGTGTGCCGGTTGGTACTGAATGCGCTTTCATCATGCCAGATAAAAAGATGGAAAAAGAGACAAAACTTAAGAATGCGCTTAAAAAACACACATTAAAAATGATTGTCAAGCTGCCGGAAAATCTGTTTTTCGGAATTGGAGTAACCACTTCAATCTTCGTTTTTGAGGCTGGTAAGCCGCAAAACGGCAGAAATATTATCGGATACTATATAGAAGACGATGGGCTTGAAACAGTTAAGAACAAAGGCCGCCAGGACATAAAAAACAGATGGGATGCCATTGAAGATTATTGGATTCAGGCAATCCAGGATGGAAATGAACCAAAATATAACACAAGGCAGATAATCAATCCGGCAGAGCATTTATCTTATCAGATGCCGGAAAAGCCGTTTGAAATCTTTGAAGAAGACTTTGTAAAATGTGTGATGGATTATGAGATGTATAAACGCGGGGTTGATGTGAAGTCCTTTAATGAACAACTGCTGCAGAGTGTGCTGTATAGTTCTGAAGTAGAAGAAAAGGACGGTGAAACGGTGATTCGGTTGAAAGGAGAAAGCGATGAAAAAGATTGATGTGAGTGGGTGGAAGAAGTTTAAAATTGAAGACGTTTTTATGATAAAAAAGCCTGATGTAAGAAGCGAAAAATATTACGAAGAAGGCGCTGTCAATTATGTATCATCTGGGGCTTTTAATAATGGTGTTATGAAGTGCCTGAAACCAAAAGAAGGAGAGGTCCTAGATAAAGGGCGTTGCATTACAGTCAGCCCTCTTGATGGGTCTTCTTTCTGGCAGGAAGATGATTTTCTTGGACGCGGTGGCTCTGGTGCATCAATAGCTTTGCTCTATAATGATAACTTAAATCAATTGAATGCGCTATTTATTTGCTCTGTAATTAAGAAATCTGCTGGGAAGTATGGGTATGCAAATTTGTTAAATGGTAACAACTTAAAAAATCTTGAAGTAATATTGCCTGCAATAACAAAATATATTCCTGACTTTGATACATTAACGCGTGAAGTATCGGGGGGGGGTATAAATATGAATAGGATTGACACCTCTTCTTGGAAAGAATTTGAAATATCAGAGTTATTTGATGTCCAAACAACAAAAAGTACAGATAAATTAATGTTAAATTTTGCAGATGATGGAAAATATGATTTTGTTGGTAGAACTGCGTTAAATAACGGTGTTCAAGGGAAACTTAACAATCTCGGATATGATGCAAATCCAGCAAAAACTTTCTCGGTTGTTCAGGTTGGGCAAACATGTTGCCTTTATAGAGAAAGAGAGTGGTATGCGTCACAAAATATATTCATCTTATATCCAAAGTATGAGGATTTGATAACTCATAGGTTTTTTATCACAACTTGCATAAATAAGATGCTCGCTGCAAAGTATCAAGATGCATACACTTATCCATCACTTGCTGAACTAAAAAAAATCAAGGTTCTGCTTCCAGCCAAAGCCATTAACGAACCGGACTGGCAGTTCATGGAAGACTACATAAAAGAAATTCAAAAAAAAGTCCAAAACAAAACTTTTAAGCAAAAAGGACATAGAAAGAAAATAGATATAACTACAGCAGGAAATAAGACGGAAGAAGAATGGAAGAGATTTAAAGTCGGATATTTCTTTGATGCTGAACGTGGCTCTGTAAAAGGTTTACAGAAGCAAGAACCAGGAAAGGTTCCGGTGATTGCTGCCGCTGGTTTTAATCAGGGTATTGCTGGCTTTTATGACGTGTCTGCCGTATATAAAGATAAAATTACCGTCTCTTGTAATGGTGCTGGCTGCGGAAGTGCTTTTTATCATGATTATGATTTTAATATTACTGGTGACGCGATTGTTTTGATTGATAAACAGGAATTTTCACATGCAGTAAAAGAATTTATAGCGTGCATGTTAAATGGAATTTTAACAAGAAAATATAGTTATGAAGAAAAATGCTCAGCTGATAAAGTAAAAGAAGAGGAGATTTTTTTGCCAGCAAATGAAAACGGGCAGCCTGATTGGGAGAAAATTGAAAAATTTATGTGTAGTATCGCGGATAACAGCCGCGATACGTTATCGCGGATAACGTTAAGTGAACTTCAGGATATATATAAAAAAGTTACCTTTGCTTCGGGTGGCGGAAGGTGGAAAAGGTTTTGCATTGGAGATTATTTTTCTGTAGAATACGGAAAGTTCAGGCCAAAGAAGGAACTTGGAAATGGAAATATAAATTATATTACAACAAGCGGCTTCAATAATGGAGTGACAGACACTTACACAACAGCGGAACATCAAGGTAATTGTATTACTGTTGCTTCTGACGGCGCTTTGATGGGCACTGCCTTTTATCAAAAAGAACCGTTTTCTACATCAAACATTGTTTCAACGCTGACTCCATTTTCAAGTACTCCACTTAATGAATATAACGCCTTATTTTTATGTGCTATAATATATCAAAAAAGAGGAGAATTTGGATGGCTTGGTTACAAATTTAGTGTTGACCGTGTAAGGAATCTGATGGTTCTTCTCCCTGCCGATAATGCCGGTAATCCCGATTGGGACTACATGGAAAACTACATAAAAGAATTAACAACAAAAACTTCAAAAAATATTGACCTGCTTTCAAAGGTCTCTTAACTGCACCGCAGCCGGCGAAGCCGGCTGCTTTTTACTGTATAAAAATAAACAGAAAATCAAAGGAATCTCCAAAATTCAGCATATTAACATAAGAACCAAAAAAAGAGCCAAAAAAGGAGCCGAAAATGAGCCGAACCGGAAATGAAAAGGGGAGACTAAAAATATGATAAGAAAAAAATAATCAAAAATGGAGGTAAACATAATGGGAATTCTAATGAGAAAATTTGATAATGATAAATTTATCGAGGCTGAAAAGTGGCTAGAAGAGCATCCGGAAGAGGAGGCGAAAATGGAGCGGCACATAACAGAAAATGAATTATGTGAAAGCCTGAAAAATAAAAGCGCAAGTATAGATTTTGTTGGCGGAATAAAGGGCTTTAGAGAAATTAAACCAAGGACTGATAAATATGAAAGATAAAAACAATAATCAAACCAGGAGGTAAAAACACATGCGGCAATTGATAATCGCAAGAAAAGACCTAAACATGTCTGCCGGTAAACTGGCGGCACAGGTATCTCATGCGTCCATGGCGTTTCTGACAGCGCCACTCAGAGATGCGAAAGGTAATAAAAATAAAATAAAAAGAATTGAAGATGGCGAATATGTGTTTGAGATAAAAATGGACGCGGAGACTTACGATGATTGGGTTTGCGGGATTTTTACAAAAACAATATGTGAAGCAAGAAACAGGAATCAGTTACTGAAAGCGAAGAAGATGGCGGAAGAGCTTGGAATGGAAGAGGGGAAGGATTTCTTCCTGATTAAGGACAATTGCCTGACGGAGTTGGAACCGGAAGAGATTGATGAAAATGGTGTTGGAAGAACACTGACATGTATTGGATTCAGGCCGCTGCCTGATGATGTGGCACATGAGATAAGCAGGAAGTTTCAGCTGTATAGATAAGGAGGAAAAAAATGGAAATAAAAAAAATAGATGTAACGAAATGTTTTATAGATGATTCAGATGGATTTTGGGATAATTTCTGGGAGAATCGCGATGGATTAGGTGCATCACCACATTATGCAGCCCCGGATAGTGCAAGCGCGACACTTAGGAATTATCATCAAGCTTTGTGGAGCCGAAAGCTGCCAAATGGTCAGATGATGAAGCTGGAAAAGGGAAAGAAATCAGATTATCTTATCTGGAATGGGATGAGGTTTGCATCGGATTCAATGACGACTAGCCATCGGTATATTAAATGCAAAACTGTTATTCAACAAGTAGAAAAGCAAACAGACAACTATCGCCAATTTGTGGAAGAATCTCTTTGTTCTACATATACCATCGGAGGAATGATTATCTTTCCAAAGCTTCGCGGAAGTATGAATCAGGATAGAGGGACAAATCCAATGATTGCTGACCGTTGGGATTTAACATTGGAATGTATTAAAAGATATTATGAACAACCAGAAAATGATAATTATGCATTTAACCCTCTTTGGAAAACAATTAAGCGAAGTGAGAGCTTTTTTAAATTGTTTGTAGATTTTAATGGATATATTGAGTTCTTTTTTTTACAGGATTTCATTGATAAAGACGGAAATGTAATTCGCTTTATGCCGGATTATTTTGATACAAATGGAAATTTCACAAAAAAATATCCTGTTCCGCAAACTGCAAAAGAGTATTTAAAAAATATTGAAATACAAAAGGAAATTGTAAAAAAAAGAAATAAGAGGATATATGAATTTGTCAATCAGTAATATTGCGCTGCATCACATTATCGATGGACGGTGAAACCGCGGCCAACTTTTCAAGTTGTCTGTCGGACATAATGGTTGTAAAAGTGTACGGGGAGCTGGAAGCCTCGTCCACGTCTGGTACACGCGAGCATAGCTCGCGGTATCATAGAGCAACACAAAAAACGCTGGAAAGAACATCCGGAGGAATGCCCGGCTGAAATCAATTCCATGTCGGAAGAAGAGGTGTATGATGGCATCAGAAACTGCACTTTTCTGGATACTGAAATTCCTGGCGAATCAAGAGAAGGGTTTGTAGGAAGACTGAAAAAAGAAAGAGCAAAAAAAATAAATAAAAAAATAAGTGAAAAAACAAAAAGATAAAGGAAAAAATAAATAGAAAAACAAAACAAACAGGCCGATTAATCGGCCTGTTTGTGTGTGCTGGATAAGATTCAGAAAAAATTAGTGGTCTTCGCCATATCCACGAAGAACGACTTTGCCGGCCTCGTCTACAACCTCAATCAGACATCCTGGCTGCCAGCCTTTGTATCTGAGAGGCTTGACTTTTCCAAACTCTGACATACAGTCAAAAATTTCATAACTCTCGCCGTGACAATCGTCCATGTTGATATAGTCAATAAGACGCTGTGGAGTCATTAACGAAGCAACAAATTCATCATCAATCATGTGCTGTACCAAGAACAGAGAGCATTCACTCATTGTGGATGGTTCGTCATCATTGTCGTTATCCGTAAAAAGTTCGTAATTGTAATCTGTGTAAAATTCTTCTTTTGCCATATTACATTCTCCTTTCTTACTGCAATTCATCGTAATCAAAAATCATCGGTATTACCTTTTCCTGATACCATTTTTGCTCTGATTCAAAAAAATCAATAAGCGGTGCGTAATCGTGTTTATTCTGCGCTGCACTGAGATACCGGTAATACTTAATTTTGTTCTCGTCTCTGATGATTACAGGCGTAATGTTTGCATCAAGACATTGTTTCAGCAGAATCATGCGCCCGACACGGCCATTTCCATCCTGAAATGGGTGAATATTTTCAAAGACTGCGTGGAATTTCGCAATATCTCTCAGTTCAACTTTCTTTTTGCCTGTATACTCGGTAAGTAGAGCTTCAACCATTGCCGGTACTTCTTGTGGAAGAGCAGTGGTAATATCGCCGACAAGATTTGCACGTTTTTTCCAGTCTCCGACTGCATATCCGTTTGCCATATCTTCAAAAACGCCCTCTTTGAGGTTTTTATGCATACCTTTGATGATATCTGCAGTAAGCGGTTCGCCTGCGTGCTTCATCATGTAGTTAAACATCTTAAAATGACCATTCATTTCCTCCACGTCTTTTGCTCTGAAGATTGTGTCTTCATCGTCTGCGAAAAAAGTACCGGTATCGAATAATGATGCGGTCTGCTTTTCTGTTAATGTACTTCCCTCAATCTTATTGGAGTTGTAAGCCATGCTGCGCTGCGTAAAGCCGTATGCTCCACTGCGGTCATGGTTTTGAAACTCAATCGTGAGGCGTTTTTTTAATCTTTCTGTGAATTTTTTGTCCTGCATTTTGCATTCTCCTTTCTTGTTTGTCATGTATATTCAATATGCAAAATGTAGCATCTGTTAGAAAATTGCGGATGTATTCAGTATATCATACAACGTGGGAAAAGAAAAACAAAAAAGACGCTTTTGGCGTCTTTTCTGTTATCCTGGCTGCTCGACCAGGAAGGGTGATATGCATTGCTGTTGTAGTATAGCACTGACGAAATGCACTGTCAATGCGAAATCGAGATTTTTGGCTTATTTTGTCTTACAATAAGTCATCAGTCTCTGTTTCTGATAATGTATCTTCCTTTTTCCATTTCCACTGCGTTTCTTCTGTAATATCAGTAATTTTCTTTCCGTTGTATGTAAAAACAGAAGTTCCCTGAATGGCTGATACATTTCGGAGCTTTTCAGCAAGCGGCGAGAGAGAAGTGGTCTCGCCGTTGTACTCCACTTTATTCTTTTCTGCGTCTACGACCGTCACCCTAACGGAATCGTCGTCAATAAACACAAGCTCGGCCCCGACTGGTATACCGCATTTTTGGAAATTAATCGTCGGCCTTTGCTTCCTCCCGCTGCTGCCTGAGCCGTGAGTCTGCCTCTTGGAGCTTCCTGCGGTGGTTTCGCCTTGTCTTTGAGCCACTCGCTTCAGCTTATCTGCGCTGCCTGATATAATGGCGATGGCCTCAAGCAATCGATAAGCCTTTTCTGCTGACATGGCGAAAAATTCCCGGTTCTTGGCAAGACGTAGCTTTGGGTTCAGTGTGTCTATCAAATATGGCAGAGTACCACGTCCATAGGATATGATATTACTTAGATTTATTATACCGCATGGGCATGGGTGAATGCCTTTTTTAATTCGTGTGTTATTAAAAAATCCGCAGAAAATTTTACTTTTTCATAAAAATTCGGCATATTAATAACAGAAGATTTGAAAGGAGGACATCCATTATGTTAAATGCAATCCCGATGGTAATATCAAAAGAATCATTTGGACGGATTTTTACATTTGCTGAAGATAATTCTGCTCTTGCTAAAAATCTGTATAATGCTGCCCTTTTTCGAATCCGCCAGGTCTTTACCGGATGGAATAAAACAAAACGAACAGATTTGGAACAGCTTGTATTTGATGAATTAAAACAGACAGAAGCCGTATATAAAAGTTTTAAGCCACGCCATGTCCTCTCATATGCTGCACTTGATAAAATCATGAGAGCAACGGGTAACCCTGACTTCTTTGCCGGGCTTCCGATGCAGACCGCACAGCAGGTTTTGAAAGATGCGGTGCATGATTTTAAGGCATGGCTTGACAGTTTAAAGGAATACAAGAAAAACCCATCCAATTACACCGGGAAGCCTAAAATGCCGGGATACTGCAAATCAATCCGTAAGACTTTTACAGTTACAAATCAGGATGCCGTGATTTATCCGGTTATTGATAAAAATGGATGTATTACAGGCAATGAATTAAAACTTCCAGGTTTTAAGAAAAAAGAACGAGTCCCGGTTAATTATATTGACCATAAGTCAAATTTACGTATGATGACGTTTAAGCCTTATTATGATAAATATATAATGACCTTTGTGATTGAGGATATGGCACCACCATTTTATCCTGATATGCCTTATATGGCAGGGCTTGACTTTGGAACAGACAACATCGCAGCTATAGCATGTACAGATAATTCATCTGTAATATACAAGGGCGGTGCAGTACTGTCATCAAATCAATTCTTTGCTAAGAAAAAAGCAAAGGCAGTCTCATTAATCACACAAGGTCACTCAAAAATGCATGCAGAATCGGAATATCTGCTTACGCTTTCACGTAAACACAGCTGCTTCATAAAAGACCAGATGCATAAAATCAGTACAGAGATTATCAGATACTGTGTTAAACATCGCATCGGGATTCTTGTGATTGGCGTCAACAAGCTCTGGAAACAGAAATCAAGTATTGGCAGAAGGAACAACCAGAACTTTGTGTCTGTTCCACATTTCCAGCTTCGCCAGATGATAGAATATAAAGCACTTCGTGCAGGAATAGATGTCATCGAACAGGAAGAGAGTTATACTTCAAAAGCAGATATTACTGCGTCTGATTATATGCCTGTTTACGGAAAAGAAAAGTGTCGCCCGGTATTTTCCGGACGACGTATTGAACGCGGGTTATATTCATGCAAAGAAGGATACTGCATCAACGCAGACTGCAATGGAGCGGCAAACATCCTCAGAAAGGCAATTCCGGATGCATGGAAAGACACATCAGACTTTCACTTTCTTGCAACACCGGAAAGCATTGGGTTTGCCATGCTGAATCCTGCAGATTCACACAAGAAATATAAGCAGCACAACAACTGGATTTTTGTTTCCGCTGATACTGCTGGCTGTTCTTACAGACCTGCCGCATAGTTAAATAATGCGTCTTTATGCACGCGCTTTAAAAGCAAAGCATAAACCAAAGTATTCCTTAGGCATCATTTGCCAATGGATAGGGGGCTTGGTGAATAGTCCTTTGTTAGCACGGCCAGCATATGGCTCATCTGTCTTATGCTCGAGAGACGAAAGTGGCACGGCTTCAAGAACAAAACCTTTTACCGGTAACTCCTGGAGGTATTTTTCGGAGCTTCGCTCCGTTTTAGATATCACCTCTATAGGAGCAATGCACCGCATAGGGGTGGAGACTTCATCAGCTCGTGCAGCTTCTTATCCTCCAGCTGCCCTGATGTCTCGTATGTTGCATATATTTCGTACTCAAAAGGTAGGGCAGTAGTGCTTAACTGTTTTCGGCGAGCCTCCACATCGGAGGCATA
>OJMH01001464.1_pt1 | contig 23404 bp, 16 predicted proteins | sample 1597111 | NCBI WGS metagenome assembly OJMH01 (sample SAMEA2452115, study PRJEB22498) | human gut metagenome | reverse complement strand
AGAAGCTTTCTGCGGCAGGGCAGCTAAACGCCTATGTGCACTCGGGGTTCTGGCGCCCGATGGATATGCTCAAGGACAAGAAAGACTTAAACGAAATGTGGGATAAGGGAGAGGCGAAATGGAAGGTCTGGTAGGGGCTTTCGGCGGTATTTTTAAGGGCAGGCGCGTTCTCGTAAGCGGCAATTTGGGCTTTAAGGGGGCGTGGCTTAGTTTGTGGCTTAAACTGCTGGGTGCGAAAGTTTACGGATACTCTCTAAAGCCCGATACCGAGCCGCGGCTCAGCGATGTCTTGGGTGTGGAAAATTTTGTTGAGGCTCAGGAAGTGGGCGATATTTGCGACTCTGAAAAGTTATCGAAATTTTTTAGTTTAGCAAAGCCCGAAGTTGTTATTCACATGGCGGCGCAACCGCTTGTTCGCCTTTCGTACCGCGAGCCCGTCGAGACCTACCGCACAAATGTGATGGGCTCTTTGAATATGCTTGAGGCCGCTCGGGCGGAAAAGTCTGTGCGCGCATTTGTGAATGTTACGACCGACAAATGCTATCAAAATAGGGAAGTCTCCTACGCCTACAAAGAGAGCGATCCTTTTGGTGGGTACGATATGTACTCGTCCTCAAAGGCCTGTTCGGAAATCCTTACGGCCTCCTACAGGGCGTCATTTTTGGGGGGTGAGGGGTCTTTTGCCCTTGCATCGGCGCGGGCAGGCAATGTGATAGGCGGGGGCGATTGGGCACTTGATAGAATTGTGCCCGACTGCATACGCGCACTTTCAAAGGGCGAAGCTATAATAGTTAGAAGCCCCGACGCAGTGAGGCCCTGGGAGCATGTCCTAGAGCCATTGGCCGGCTATTTGCGCTTGGCTCAGCTTCTGCTTGAAAATCCGCAGAAGTATTCGGAAGGTTTTAATTTTGGCCCTGAAGAGACGTCGATTTTGAGGGTGGCTGAGCTTGTGGATTTGATAATTAAAAGCTGGGGCAGCGGAGAGATGAAAGTTCTAAAGAGCGACAATTTGCACGAGGCAAAGCTGCTTATGCTGGACATTTCAAAGTCAAAGTCGCAGCTAGGCTTTAAACCCGTATGTGACGCGGCGGAGGCTGTGGCAATGACGGTCGATTGGTATAGGAATTTTTACTCGAAATCTGGGATTGACGCATTTGAATTTACGAAGGCGCAAATTGCCGATTTCACTGCAAAGGCAAGAAACAAAAATATAGTTTGGGCTGTATAGGTATGGAAAGTTTTGACAATTCTAATATGGACGAATTTTTACGCCAAAAGGTAAAAGACGCCGCTTTGGAGTATTTTGATTTTATATCAAGTAAATCTGCTCCCAAAAAATACGTTCCTGCATCGGGCAAAAAAATCGGCAAAGAGGAGCTTTGCAATATGATAGAGGCCTCTTTGGACATGTGGCTTACGGCGGGCAGATTTAATGACGAGTTTGAGCGCGAGTTTGCCAAGAAGTTGGGCGCTCGCTTTGCCCTCAGTACAAATTCGGGTTCAAGCGCGAATCTCTTAGCCTTAACTGCTCTAACTTCGCACAAGTTGGGCGAGCGCGCTCTAAGGCGCGGCGACGAAGTGATTGCGGTTGCGGCTGGCTTTCCTACAACTATAAATCCGATAATCCAGAATGGCTTAGTTCCCGTGTTTGTAGATGCGGAGGTTGGCACGTATAACATTGATATTTCAAAAATAGAGGAGGCAATAAGCCCCAAGACAAAGGCCATATTCCTTGCGCATACTCTAGGCAATACCTACGACTTAGATAAGATTCTTGAAATTTGCACGCGCCACAACTTGTGGCTAATAGAGGATTCTTGCGATGCTTTGGGCGCAAAGTACAAGGGCAAGTATGCCGGCACCTACGGGCACATTGGCACTTTCAGTTTTTATCCTGCCCACCACATAACAATGGGCGAGGGCGGGGCGCTTGTTACGAGCGATTCAACGCTATACAGGATAATAATGTCGTTTCGCGATTGGGGGCGCGACTGTTGGTGCAAGCCCGGCCACGACGATACTTGCCGCAGGCGCTTTAATATGAAGCTCGGCAATCTGCCCGAGGGCTACGACCATAAGTACACCTATTCGCACATAGGCTACAACTTAAAGATTACGGATTGGCAGGCGGCAATAGCCTGCGCCCAGCTAAAGAAGCTCGACGAATTTTTGGAAATTAGAAGGCGCAATGCGGAATGTCTGATGGGCGGGCTTTCCGATATGCAGGATTCTTTAATCTTGCCCAAGATTTGCGAAGATTCAACTCCGTCTTGGTTCGGATTCCTCATATCCGTAAAAACTGGGGCAAACTTTACAAAGCAGGAGCTTGTTGAGTATCTCGAACAAAGCGGCATAGGCACTCGCCAGCTTTTTGCTGGCAATATTTTGCGCCAGCCAATGTTTGTTGAAAACGATATTCCTCTAAGAATTGCGTCGTCGGGTTTGAAACTCTCCTCGGAACTCTCTGAGAGCGACTATGCGATGTTGCCCAATACGGATTTCATTATGAACAATACCTTCTGGGTAGGTTGCGCCCAAAACTTGGAGCAGTGCGATGTTGAAAGGACGGTTTCAACAATTCGTGCTTTTGTTGAGGCAAGGAGATAAAATGGAAGCGGCGCTTCGCAATATAAAGAAGAATATTTTGAAGATGGTGCACTATTCGCACTCGTCGCACGTGGGGGCGGCGCTGTCGGTAGTGGATATTTTGTACACAATTTACTCGCGCGTGGCGAACATTTCAAAGTCGAACATTGCAAGTGAAGACCGCGACAGGGTGATACTTTCAAAGGGGCATTCAAGCGCCGCTTTATACAGTGTACTTGCGGAATTTGGAATGTTAGATAGCGAATATTTGAAGCGCTACTACATAGATGGCGGAATCTTGCCTGGGCACCTAGATTTGACGGTGTCGCCCGCGATAGACTGTTCATCGGGTTCTCTGGGGCACGGGCTTTCTATAGGTATAGGAATGGCTCTTGCTAGCCCGCAGAATCGAGTGTTTGTGATAATGGGCGATGGCGAATTGAATGAAGGCTCGGTATGGGAGGGCATCATATTTGCCGGAAAGCGCAAAATTAAAAATTTAACGCTGATAGTTGATTTTAATAAGTTGCAGGGTTGCGCTTATTCTCAGGACATTGCCGATTATTCCAAGTTGACGGAAACTCTTGGCAACTTCGGTTTAGACTCTCGCCGCATAGATGGCCACAATTTGGACGAAATTGAAAACGCTCTAAAGAAGCGGAGCAATTCCTCTCTTGCGATTGTTGCCGATACGATTAAGGGCAAAGATGTCTCTTACATGCAAGGTCAACTTAAATGGCACTATAAGTCGCCAAACGACGATGAATTGGCTATGGCTTTGGAGGAGTTGGACAGGCTATGAGAGATACTTTTTTGCGCACACTACTGGAAGAGGCAAAGGGCGATGATAGAATCTGGCTTTTAACCGCCGATTTTGGTTTTTCCGTATTGGAGCCTTTCGAGGAGGCCTTCCCGGAGCGCTACATAAACGTTGGCATAGCCGAGCAAAACGCAATAGGAATTGCGGCAGGTTTGGCATTGCGCGGGAAGATTCCTTACGTTTACACGGCAGTTCCCTTTGCGACCTCGAGGCCCTACGAACAGATAAAAGTGGATTGCGCTTACATGAATACAAACGTAAGAATTGTCGGGGTCGGCTCCGGGTTTTCATACGGGCCAGCGGGAGCTACGCATCATGCGCTCGACGATATTGCGATTATGCGCACACTTCCCAACATGGCAGTTTTGGCTCCGGGTGGGGTAAACGAAGTTGAGACTCTCACAAAGTACAGTGTAAACCACTGCGGTCCGCTATACATGCGTTTGGGCAGACGAGGCGAGCCGCGCTTTGAAAATTCGGTTGAATTTGGCAAGCTATCCAAGCTTTTTGAAGGCGAAGACTTTGCGATTATCGCAACTTCAAGTATGCTTGCAGACGCCTACAATACGGCTTTGGAATATCGCAAACAGGGCGCATGCCCCGCACTTTTTAGCGCTCACACCTTAAAGCCCTTTGACGAGTCGGCGGTCTTGGATTTAGTTGATAGAAAAATTCCGATTGTAAGCGTTGAGGAACACAACATTATAGGCGGTCTATTTTTCGCCATATCGGAAGTCGTGGCAAAAAGCGGCAAGGCGGCAAAGATTTTGCCCATAGCCGTGCGCGACGAATTTTCGCACTGTGTGGGCAGCCAGAGGTACATAAAGAACCACTTGGGCCTTGGGAACTTAAAAGAGCAGATAGACGCCTTTTTATGAAAATTTTTTTAAGCGGAAGCGGCGGTTTTATAGGTCGCCATCTAAAGGCATTTCTTGGAAGAAAGCACGAGCTTTTGTCGCCGCGCAGTTCAGAATTGAATTTGCTGGATAGCGCTAGCGTCGATTCGTTTTTTGCGGAAAATAAGGTCGATTTCATAATACATTCGGCGGCTCTCGGTGTGCGTATCACTCCGGAAGCTACATTGGAGCATGTTGCGCTTCCGAATATCGAAATGTTTAAAAATCTCTCAAAGTACGCCTGTTCAAAGTGTCCAATGATTGTGTTTGGTTCTGGGGCTGAGTACGACAAATCCCGCGCACTTTGCAAAGTTAAAGAGAGCGATTTCGGACTGAGTGTTCCAAAAGACGCCTACGGCTATTCAAAGTATTGCATCTCAAAAGAAATTGAGAAATCCGAGCACATTTTAAACCTACGCATATTTGGAATTTACGGTCTTTGGGAAAATCCAACGCGCGTTACAAGCTGCATAGTAAATGACAATTTAAACAGAGGCCCTATGATGATGAATCAGAACGTCGTTTACGACTTTATTTACATAGACGACTTGTGCGACATTGTTGCCAAACTACTTAAAAACTTCCCAGATAAAAAGTTTTTAAATTTAACACCTACAGAAAGCGTGGAAACTAAAACTTTGGCTAAAATTGTAAATGATTTTTCCGATTACAGTTCGGACATAGTTTTTAAGCGCGGCGGAATGAATCTGGAGTACACTGGCGACAATTCCGAACTTTTAGCGGTATTGGGCGGCTATTCCTTTACTCCGTACGAAGTAGGAATGAAAAAGTTTTACGACGCTATTAGAAACTTAAAAAACAATACATAATATATGCGTTTTTCTTGCGAAAATTTAGACGTTTTAGTCTTAACCTACAACAGAGCTAAAACTCTGCGTGTTATGCTTGATAGTCTTTGCACGCAGACGGCAGTTGGATTTAAAATAAAAGTGCTAAACAACGCCAGCACAGACAATACATCTGAGGTGGTTGAGGAAATAAAGAGACTTTATCCCGACAGGAATATAGAGCTCCTTACAAGTCCTGTAAATTTGGGAAATGTCGGAAATTTTAAACACTCCCAAGAGGTGGCTGGAAATGAGTACACTGCAATTTTTCACGATGATGATGCCATACATCCCGAATACATAGAAACTGCTATGCGCATATTCTCTAAGCATAACAATCTCGCAATGGTAACTGGGCATTTGGAAGGGCTTTTCAATCCGACAAATTACAACTGGCCAATCCTTTATAAAAAATACTGGATTTATCCCAAGGTAAAGGGAGTTTATCTAGATTTGCTCGTGGATAGACCCGTATTTTGCTCGAATATTTATAGAACTGATATTTATAAGAAATTGTCATATCACGCCGAGAAATTTGGAAAGCTCCACGATATATGCTTTATTTTTGACGTATGTATGGAGGGCGAAATCGCCTTTGTCTTAGGAGCTTGCGTGCGCTGGGGGCAGTCGCCAATGCAGGATTCAAATGACTTAAAGACCGGTCCTTTCCCAGGAGAGCTTGCAAATATATGCGCCCATTACGAAAGGCTTGCGGGAGGCAGTTTGACCTCAAAATTTTTGCTGTGGCGCTTCGGAATTTTCTTATTTGAATGGTCGCGCATAAAGAATATTTCTATTGATGAGTTTAAGGAGGAATATCTCTTAAAGAATCTAACTTGGAAGCATTACAGAATTTTTGATGTAAAGCCAATTCGGGAGGTTATGAGAATCGTTTCAAAGCTTAAGCGCAAATATTACAGTCATAAATTAAAGCACAACCCGCTTGCCTAGGCAAATTAGTCTTGCGCCTGGCCCACATTCGAGTAGCGTAAGGGTGTTCGTTTGTAATTCGAATTTTGCGGCGGGCTTTCGAGACTATGACACCCCAAGATATTGAAATAGCAATTCTAACCTACAACCGATGTGCCTTTCTCAGAGAGGCGCTGGAAGGCGTTTGTGCTCAAAGCGTTAAGAATTTGAAAATTTCAGTTTACGATAACGCAAGCAGCGACGACACTCCAAAGGTTATTGAGGCTTTTAAAAAAGCCCACCCCGAGCGCGAGTTAAACTACGTTCGTCACCCAAAAAATTTAGGTTTTGACGGCAATTTTAAATCTGCCGCAGATGGCGCTAGTTGCGAGTACCTGATGGTGTTGCACGATGACGATGTAATGCACCCGCAATATATAGAGGCTGTGGCGCGCGCCATAGAAAAACTCGGCGACGTTGCGCTTGTATCAACTCATTACGGCTATGTGAAAAGCGAAAACCAAAGCCGCCTTATGGCGCAAAATCCCTCGCGCGAGGCCTTTGTGTTTGACACTCAGGCGGACTTTGCCGCCTATTACTTCTACGACGGCAGGGCCTCATTTTCCGGCGCAATTTACAGAGTGAGAGACTTGCTAAAGTATAGAAAGCCAAACCTATATGGGAAAATTGGCGACACAAATATCCTGATAGATACTTCGGCGGGAGGAAAGACTGTCATTTTTTGCGACAAGAATTTCTTCTTTTACCGCGACCACCCGGGGCAAGATTCGCACCACCGCGGCAACGGGCCCTTTAAAAGCGAGATATTTGGGCGCAACCTCTATTTTAAGAATATACTCCTTTCAAGCGGCAAGTTTTTCAACCGCTTTATCTATAAGTTTTACTACGCCGAGTGGCTCGTGCGCCTATTTAAATTTGCGGGTGAGCCCGCAAGCTCTTACAGACCCGAAATTAGGCACCTGAGTAAGAATGAAGGCGGCGGCCTAATGGCAAAGCTCTACGCGACGGCAGTGATTGGCGAGCTTCTGCGCTTTCTTGTGAGAATCTTGGCAAATGAGCGCAAGATACATTGGAAGAAGACGGATTTAAGCTAACTCAAATTCTCCGCAGCAGCCCGCCGCTTTGATATTGTAGCTTCAGCCGGCAAGCCCTTTTTGCGAGTGCTTTTGTCGCTTCTTAACGAGTGTGCTTTTGTCGATTTTTAATGAGTGCGCGAGTCCATTTAGAGGCTTTGGCGGACGATTTTAAGGGGGCTTAAGCCTGCCAATTTTAAAAATTCCTCAGCTATTTGAGCAGAGGCGCGCTTGCTTGGCGATTTTTGCGCAAACGCGCTTTTTAGTTTAATATTTCCTTTGGGAAAGCGCGCCTGCGAAACTGGGAGAAACGAATTTTTAGCTTCGCAATTGCGCTTGCAGACGTTCGAATGTAGCCGGACTTTAACTGGCTAATTTAACTTTGCCATCTCTCAGATAAAAACGCCCTTGCAGATTTACTCGCAGGTGCAAAATGCTCCTTGCTCGGCTTGCTGCGGTTTTTTAAAGCTTAAAAGGCGCTTAAATTTAAAAAAAATTCGGGCTCCCTCTCTGTATTCGGTGCGGGCTAGCGCCTTAGAGCGCAAATGCTCCCGCTTCTGCTCGGGCTATTTCTTTTTGGAGAATTTTGCTCGGCTATTTGTCTATCTTTGCCATTTGGCGAATGTAGAGGCGCTTGTAATTTTCGCAGCGCTTCATAAGTTCGTCGTGCGTTCCAAAATCTATTATCCTTCCCGCTTCAAAGACTATTATCTTTTGAACGTTTTTGATAGTGCTAAAGCGGTGTGCGATAATGAGCATAGTACGGTCGCGCATAAGCTTGTCTATCGCTTGCTGTATGAAGGCTTCGCTATTTACATCGAGGGCCGACGTAGCTTCGTCAAGCACGATAAAGGGCGGATTTTTCAGAAAGATTCGCGCTATTGCTATGCGCTGCTTTTGCCCGCCGGATAGCCTGTCGCCGCGCTCGCCCACCATGGTGTCATAGCCGTTTTCAAGCTCCATAATAAAGTCGTGCGCGTAGGCCGCCTTTGCAGCGGCATAGACCTCTTCCGCAGTGGCTCCGTCTTTTGCAAGGGCTATATTATTAAAAATAGTGTCATTAAAAAGCACGGGGTATTGCGGAACGCTTCCCAGATTGTCGACAAAGTCTTTCTTTGAAATATCTCTTAAGTCTATCCCGTCAAATTTTATAGTGCCGCTAGTGGGGTCGTACAGGCGCATTGCGAGCTTTGCGAAGGTGCTCTTGCCCGCTCCGCTTTCGCCGACAAGCGCGCAGCTGGTGCCAGCAGGTATGTGTATATTCGCATGCTCCAACACTATCTTATCTTTGTAGGCAAAATCGACATTCTCAAAAACGATATCGCCGCGAGCATTTTTGAGGGGAACTGGATGTTCGGATTCCGGAACCGTAGTCTTATAGTCTATTATTTCAAGTAGGCGCTCCATAAGCGGCAGGGTCTTGAAGAAGTCGCTTGCCATGCGCATAATGCGCTTTACGGGGTCTATTGTGAAATAAAGCGCAATGCCTATTGATGCAAAGGTAGGAAAGTCTATCTTTGCATAATAGGAGTAAACAAAGGTTACCGCCACCAAAACTGCCGCCAAAACTTCCATGAAGGGCTGTTGCAGAAGTTCGTAGCGCGCAATGTTAAGGCAGAGATTTTTAAAACTTAAATTTTGCTCGTCGAATTTTTTTATTTGCTTATCCTGCAGCGCAAATACGCGGACTTCATGCACGGCGTCTAGATTTTCGTTAAAGGTCTGAGCCATCTCGCTCAAACCGCTCTGCGCCTCTCTTGCGTAGCGTTTCATATTTTTGCGTATAAGCTGCACAGGCAGTATGCAAAAGGGAACCGCCGCAAAAAATACAAATAAAATTGTGATTTGGCCGTTTGTAAAGCAAAGGTATATGAGGTAACATACGGCGCCTACCGTCTGCAGGGGCTGTCTGAAAATTTCAGACGCAAAGGACAATAGGACTACTTGAACCGAGGCCGTGTCGTTTGTGACGCGCGTTAAGAGGTCTCCGCTTGTAAACTTCTCAAAAAAGGCAATCGGGTAGCTTTGAATTTTTGTAAATATTTCTCGCTTCAAGCGCCTCAGAGTTTCTAGTGCACTAAAGGTCATTAGGTAGCCGCTGAGGTATCCCGTTACGGCTCTAACTGCAAACACTGCCGGTATCAGCAGCGCTATTCCAAGTATGTAATAAACGGGGTGTTGAATATTCTTGTCTTGATCCTCAAAAATTTTACTTAAAACCACCTTTATTATTACCGGCATGCCGAAGCCGCTGCTTGCACCATAGAGCACGCCAAACAAAATCGCGGCTATCAGTGGCTTTAGCGAGGGTTTTAGATAGACGTAAAATCTGAGAAGCTTATTCATATTAAGATATGCGCTACTGTATTGCTTAAAAGTGATTTACTAAACCTTAATTTCAAATCTTAAGCAACACAAATATTAGTGATTGCAAAATCTTCACACAATTACCTTCCCTAGAAAGTTAGATTTTTTTCTTTAAAAATTTCCAATATTTACTTCTATGAGAATAGTTATCATATTTTTATGTGGCAGACCTACGCGTTACTATCCGCGCTATTTGCGGCACTTACTGCAATTTTTGCAAAAATCGGGGTTAGGGATATAGATTCCAACCTCGCTACTGCAATACGTACCCTAGTTATTTTATTTATAACTTGGGGAATAGTGTTTGCGACGGCGGGCGTGCGGCAGATAAGGGAAATAAGCTCGCACACGCTCCTATTTTTAGTGCTATCGGGTCTTGCCACAGGGGCGTCTTGGCTTTTTTACTTTAAGGCTTTGCAGCTTGGCGAGGCCTCAAAGGTAGCTCCAGTTGATAAACTTAGCGTAGTGCTTACTATGATTCTTTCCTTCGTGATACTCGGTGAGCCGCTCACTTTTAAGACGGTCTTGGGCGGGGCTCTCATTGTCGCGGGTTCTCTTGTTCTGCTTCTAAGTTGAGCTCGGTGCCATAGAGACTGTTCTTGCGCCGCGATTTAATTTTGTCTGAAAAAGCGAAGGCGTTTGCCAGTATCGTTCCGCTTAGGCTGTGGTATACGCAGGCTACGGCGCTTGCGAGCGCGGCTTCCGGAAGGGTTGGAAAGTGCGCACTTGCAAGGTTTGTAGCAAGCCCCGCATTTTGGCAGCCAACTTCTATTGAGAGCGTCCTGCACTTGTCTTTGCGCATCTTAAAGAATTTTGCAACAGCATAGCCTCCGGCGTAGCCCAGCGCGTTGTGCAGGGCTATGGCGCAAAAAATTAAAAGCCCGGATTTAAAAAAGTACGCGCCCTGATAGGCAGTAACTCCGCCTACGATGAGAGCCAGGGATATTACGCTTAAGGCCGGCATAAGTTTTATTAAACTCTTGTAAAACTTAAACCTTGAAAAAATGAAGTTAAAAAGCATTCCCGCACAGACGGGAATCAAGGTAACGATAAGTATGCTCTTAAACATTGAAGCGGCGTCTATTTCTACAATTTCTCCGCTTAAAAGAAGCATCAAAGCGGGCGTAACTAGCGGCGATAGCAGAGTGCTTACGCTAGTCATACCTACGCTGTAGGCCAAATCGCCCTTTGCAAGAAAGCTCATTATATTGCTTGAAACTCCGCCGGGGCAGCAGCCAACAAGCAGAAGTCCCGCCGCTATGGCCTTTGGAAGTCCGAATAGTTGGACTATTAAAAGCGCACCTATAGGCATTAGCGTGTACTGGGCAATTGCTCCGATTAAAATATAAAAGGGCTTTTCCAAGAGAATTTTAAAATCGGCTGCCGAGAGTGTCATACCCATCGTAAGCATTATCAAGCCAAGGATTCCAGCTTGAGTATCGCCCTTTACCCATTCAAAGGCTTCCGGCTTTGCGTATGCAAGTACCGCAGCGAGCGTTACAAATATTGCAGTTTGACTTGATAGTATAGAACTTAGTTTAAATAAAATCTTCATTTGCCTTTAGCTTTGATGCAAATATGATACCCTCACAGCAGTCGGGGCAATCAAATTTTGAATATTTTGGATATCGCAAATAGTTTGGCATCTTAAATAAAGATTAAACTTTGGCTGATTTTTAAGAGTCGCAAGCCATTTCTAAGATCTATTTCCAGCCACTATAAAAAAGGCGCAGGCTTTAAGCCTGCGCCCCGCTTACCTAACTGCTTACTACAACTCTGCCGGAGTTAACCACCTAAAAGATACTATGTTGAAGCGCCTGCCAAACGCGGATTCCGGAGCTACTATATCGTCCGTGGGTTCAACGGGATCTGACGAGCGCTGCACTACAGCCTCGCAGTAGGCCTTTGATACGGCTCCGGTCATTTTGTTTTTGCATTCGCCGTATGCTCTAATTGTGAATGTATCGCCGCGAACCGTTATCACAGGTCCTATCATTGAAAGTATGTCGGCTTGATTCAAAAGCCCCCTGGAACCGGCAATTCTCCAATTCCATATGTCGCCGTCTATGGGGCCTCCCAGAGCTGCCTCCTTGTACTGAATGGCATTGGACTTGACATGCTCGCCCAAATCCTTGCTCATTCCCCCTTGCATATTGTTATTTAGCGCCGTTACAACCGACAGCGTCTGCGAGTGAGACTCATTTTCGTCTGTATCGTTTATATTGGTGCTCTCTGGGGTTGAAGCCCTAGCCATATTTATATCTAAACTCTGATCGTTAAAGAAGTTTTTTGGCCTATTGGTGTCTTGCATAGACCTGTGTATTGCGGCTGCAAGAGTGCCCATTAAGCTTTGGTAGTTCATATCCAAATCTTCAATATCTCCATAGCTGTAGAGCCTTCTATTGACAAAGTCGGCTAGCGAGAAGAAGGGGGCGCGGCGCTTTACCTCGGCCACAACTTCGCGGGCAAGCTCGTCAATTTCAGCCTCTGTTATAGTCCTGCCCACCATCATATCTTTGTAAGACAGGTAGAGCCCCGAGGCTTTGTCGTCGTCGGCCGGAGTTGCTATGGGATTTAGCGAACCCGGGTTTGGCATAGCGAGTTCTGAGCCCTCGTTTATGCTCTGCTGCTTCTCGTTTATCTGTTCGCCTGTCAGAGTGTTTTTTACTGTTCCTAGCATTCCGCCGAGGAAGGCTCGCCAGGCTTCGTAGGAAGTTGAGTTTACGTTGAAAGCTCCGTCTATCCCAATATAGGCCGCCGAATTTTTAAATGCGTCGTCGGAGCCTACAATTTTAGATGTTTCCTCCGGCATAGTCTTTACAAAGTGGCGGGTATTGGAGAGGCGCACTCCAACTCCCAGGTCTTTTGATGCGGACTTTGGAAGGGTACTAATGTAGAATCTATCCCACATAGAAGCATTCAGTATGTAGGAGATGTCTATATTCGCATTCCTATATATTTGAGAGTCCTCAACAATTTTATCTCTGTCTATGTACGGAGAGGCGTAAGATTCCGCAAAGGCGTAAGTGGGTTGCCCGTGGAAGAAGGATAGGTTTGCATGCACAAAGTTTCCGAGCGACATTATGTCGTCGCTAGTGCGCGGATAATCGAATAGCGCGCAGGCTTGGTATTCGTACGAGTAGGTGCCCTCTCCGCTTAAGAACATGGGGTGTCCGAAGCGGCGACCGTCGTTTTCGCTGGCGTAGGCCTGTATCAACTTGTCGCCGGATTCTATTAGCGAATCTTTCATTATTTGTCCGTTATCCCATGTGTAAGAGCCGAGCGTATTTGTCCAGGCTACGGTACCGCCCATAAATGTGTGCATAATTGAGTTTGAGGCGCTAAATTTTGGCGCGATGCTGTAGTTTTCGGTAGAGCGCCTGAGAACGTTGGAGGAACTTATGTTGCCGTCTATAACAGAGCTTGCTCGCAAATTCCCACCGAGGAAAATCGGATTTGAAAGGTTGCCGACTTCAAGTATTCTGAATCCAAAAACTTGAATAGCAACTCCGGTGTGCCAACTCCAGTAGGCAGCTTGATTTACCATGTAATAGGGCGTCTCATTAAAACCTTTGCCCCTAAAGGCAACTTGGTAGTTGTTGTTGCGTATTTCCGTGTCAAATAAAGCCGTGTCTTCGAGAGTCTCTGCGCTGTTAACTAGCATAGATTCAAAGTTAGTATCAAATACGGCGGCGTTTCTGGCCGCTTCGCTAGCTCTGGCGTAGTCTAAGTTTAGCCTATCTGATACAAAGTAGGTTGAGCCCCACAAATACCTGTAGCAGTTTTTGTTGTTTGAAGTGTTTATACTCGTCTGGCTATCCCACTCGGTTAAATCGTTTACAAACAAGCGCTCATTGGAATTTGAATAAATCTCGTAACCTATGCGCGAACTTACCGTGCCGCTTTTTACCATATTGTTGTTGTAGCCGCACCAAGTGTAGAAGTTCGCGTGAAGGTAGGGTCTGCTTATTAGAGTGACTTCCGGGAAGTTTTCCTCTGCAATTTGCGAAACAGGGCGCATTATGTACTTGCCGGTCTCATTTGTCAAAGTAAGGTAGCCGTTTGATTTATCGTAGGTTGCCAGCTTGAGTTCTTCCGGCACGTTCCTCGGTATCATCTGAAGTTCGCTATTGCCCTTTTTCATTCTTATTCTAAAAGCCTTGTGGGCATTTATTGAACATTGGTCTATTTCATTTTCGCCGCTAGCTGTGACAGACATTCCAACTTCAAGCAGATTGTCGTTTCCACTTAAGCTTGAAATATCCGTATCTTTGTATAGAGCCATACCCGTGTCATCGGTCGTTGCCGATTCCGATCTAGTTAGCTCAACGCACTCGCCAGGAAGAAGCTTCAGACCCCGGACTTGGAAGTTTAGCACGGGGGCGCCGTTATCGGCCTTGGCATCTAGAAAATCGCTGAAGCGCCCGCTTGTGGCTTCGGATTGGTAGGTCACTTTCTCTCTCCAAGCCTCGTCCAACACTTCCACGCCGTCTTCGTTTACATTGTATTTGCGCCAACGGGTGTAGGCGTTGAATGCGCTGTTATTTTCGCCGGCTTCCCTATCGAACATCTTAAATATAAATGGCGCGTAGAGTTGTATTTTGTAGTCGCTGGTATCGAGTGCAACATTGTGCGGATTCCAAATCCAAATTCTCAGATATATCGCAAGAGATACATTTATTCTGCCGCTTAAATCCCACAGGCCTTCGCTGCTAGCACTGGTGTAAACCGGTAAAAATATAAATTCTGCCCTACTTATTATGGGGGATATCCCGTGCTTCGGATTTGAGCTTTTTAAATTTGCAGGTTCAGCTTTTACAGCGGCGGTAAAACCGTTTTTATTAAGGGCTATCTGAGTGAAATCCTTAAGGTGCCCAAAGCGCGGCAAGTATTCGTCGTAATCTTTAAGCCCCAAGTCCGGGCCCTTGTACTCTGAATCCGATTTTTCCTTGTTGCCTCTGACAATCACTTCTCCGTCGTCGAGGCCGTAATCTCCGTCCAAGTAGGCTGTCAAGTCCTCCTTAAGCCTTCCTTGAGTGACATCGACGGGAAGACCAACCGAGTTTAGCGTAAAGTCGTTTTTGTTTTCTTTTGCCCATTCGCTCAGGGAGGAGTCAATCAGGGGCAACTCTTCCATTCCGGATAGCTTTTGCATAGTTTTAGCGTTTTCCTCTTGGTAATCAGACAAAAACGCGTTCAGGCTAAATGGCACAAGCTCATCTATGAAAGACACGTTTACTGATTGCGGCAGGCGGGTGTCGGACGGGGCCGCAAATTTTCTTGGGTCTTCGGTATTTTGAATGTTTCCATTTTTATCTAGGTATTCTTCCGGGCGATAGATGTTTAACTTTGCCTTCATGCTCTCGTCGCTAACGTACCATGCGTAGGCTCCTTCTGTGGGCGAATTTGAAGAATTACCTAGAGTAACTTTGCCGGCTTTTATTGTAACGGTCTGACCATTTTGGCTCTTGTTTACCTGTCCGCCAAAGGAATCTGGATATTGTGTTATTGTCTTAAATTCAGATAGGTTAACCGTTTCACTATTTAGCTCCTCTATGCTTTGAACTAGTGGATTTGTCATTCTCCTTTGGCTGGATACAAGCCACGAAACATTCTCATCGCTGCCGCCTGCTCTTATCTTTTCGACGATTGCCAACCTTTCATCCTGCAGATCTTTGGCGCTTATATCCGTATTTTCATTTTCCAGCTTAAGCGCCCCCACGTAGTAGGGCGACATCACTCCGTCTACATTTGGCGTTGTGGGCTCCGTATCAAAGACCGATGCCGGAAAGCTTATTGCATTGTCCCTACCAAGGGTCTTTTGAAGTTCTGATATGGCTACACTCATACCAAGTATTGCGTTGGTGCGGGCGGCGTGCGCGTCTTTTTGCGCGTTCATAAGGCGCAACTTTGACGACACAATAGCGGACAGGGTGAGGGTCAGCAAGACCATAAAGGCCATCGCTCCTATTGCTAAAACTAGGGCGAAGGCCTTCCGCTTTTCTTTAAAGTTTGGAGTGTTCATTTTGGGAAATAAGGTTAATAATTGATTCCCTTATAGAAAGAATCCCGCACCAAGTCAGCCCCAAACTTATATGACAGTAATTTGGCTTTTTACTTCTTAATAAAATTTTTTGCCAAGCTTTGTATTTATATAAATTCAAGGGCTTGTTACTGTAATACTACAAGTGGCTTTAAATTTTAAATGCAAAGTTTATAGACTATTGAAAAAATGAAAGTCTTGCAGTTTGGGCTCGAGGCTTTCGACGGTTAACACAAATTTTTTGAAAGTCACTCAAGTATGTTAAAGTCTCTAAAAAAAGTACTTCTAGGCTGTATGGTTTTAATGTTCGCATTCGAGTGCGCGGCGGCGGAGGAAATTGTAGGTAAGGATGCGCCTGCAAACTACACATGGGCAAACCCCGGCGAATCGGACATGTCATTTAGGCTTATATCGCTAGATTCTGAAAATAGAAAATTATATGTAGCAAAGGGCGATATTTTTGCGCCCGTCGAGATGCGCCCGCGCAGCTTTAGCCAGTTGTATTCAGTTGCAAAAAAAGATGAAATAACATTTTACACTAGAAAAGAGCTTGAAAAACCTAAAGAGGGATACGCACTATACGTTCCGGTGATAAGTGTTAATACAAATTCAAGTTCTGATGTGTATTTGGCTTTTGGAAAAAATAGAAGCGGAAAGCTTCTGGCAGCTTGCATAGACGTATCTTTGGAGGCCATGCCCATTCCCTCTCTCAGCGTCGTAAACTTGAGCCCTTACAGGGTGGGCATACAACTCGGCGGAAGGCTCTATTCTATGAATGTATTTTCTAGCAGGACTCTTCCGCTAGCTCCGTCCGAAAAACGCTCGAGCAGGGTTGGAAAGGTCAAGTTTTTCAATTTGAAGGATCCGAAATCGCCGTCTTTTATAGAGCAGAAATCTTACTCGTTTTGGTCTTACGAGCGCGTGCTTGTAATTGTGTTTAATCAAAAGGATGCGGTCAAGGTTCCGGTATTTGCGGCTTTTAACCCATCTAAGCGCAAAAATGACGGGGCTATGTCGTCTATGTCAGACGTACTAGTTCTCACAAACAGGGGGCCGCGTTAATATTAAATTCAGTTTTGTCAAGTTATGGATATGAAATATATTAAAAGATTGGTGGTTAGAGTTTCGATTTTTATTTTTGCGGCGCATTTTTGCGCGGCAAAAATCGCTTCAGTCAAGAGCCCCGACGGGCTCTTGAAAGTGGAGGTAAGCGACGATGGGGGAGTTGCAACTTACAGCGTCGAATTTAAAAATAAAAAGGTAATTGAAAACTCTCCTTTGGGGCTGCTATTGGATTGCGGGGACTTCCAGAGCGATCTTTCGATAAAATCAAGCAAAGTTGGCGATGTTCGCGAAAATTACAGCCAAAGCAAAATTAAAAAATCCAAAATTAAGTACGAGGCAAAAGAACTGAGGATAAATTTTGCCGCAGGCAAAAAAGGCGAATTCGACGCGATATTTAGGGTTTCAAACAATAATGTTGCATTTAGATATTTCATTCCCAAGCAGGGCGAGACTGCTTGTGCGCGGGTAATGTCGGAAAATAGCGGTTTTAAGTTTCCGCAGGGTACAAAGACCTTTATGAGTCCGCAGATGCCGCCCATGACCGGCTGGAAGCGCACCACGCCAAGCTATGAGTCTCCGTACCATTTTGAGGGCGAGCTAGGCAGAGTTTCCGATGCGAGAAACGGTTGGATTTTGCCGGCGCTTTTTAAAGTCGATTCCTCGACATGGGTCTTACTTTCCGAAACCGGAGTTGACAGCAATTATTGCGCCGGAAAACTCTCGGACGCAGACGAGAATAAAATCTACAAAATGGCTCTGCCAAATCCTGCTGAAAATAACGGCAACGGCAACGTAGAGCCGGGATTTTCACTTCCGGGTTACACTCCTTGGCGCACGATAACCGTTGGCGATAGCCTAAAGCCAATTGTGGAAACTACCATCGCTTGGGATCTTGTAAAACCTCTATACGACTCAAAGCAAAAATACAAGTTTGGCAGAAGTACTTGGAGTTGGATTGTCTGGCAGGATCCCAGCATGAATTGGAACGATCAAGTTAAGTTCATAGATTTGGCTTCTGAAATGGGGTTTGAATATATCCTCATAGATGCAGCTTGGGACGTCAACATAGGTTATGAAAAGATGCGCGAGCTTATAAAGTACGCAAATTCAAAAAATGTAGATGTTCTTTTGTGGTACAGCTCCAGCGGCTATTGGAACGATATCGCGCAAACTGTAAATAAGATGGACAATTCCATAATACGCAAGCGCGAGATGAAGTGGCTTAAGGACGCCAACGTAAAGGGTATAAAAGTCGATTTCTTCGGCGGAGACAAGCAGGAGACTATGCGTCTTTACGAGCAGATTTTAAGCGATGCCGACGACTATGGGCTAATGGTGTTTTTCCACGGCACAACAATGCCGCGCGGATGGGAGAGAATGTATCCCAACTACGTTGGAAGCGAAGCTGTTATTGCCTCAGAAGCCCTTATTTTCGGACAGTGGGCCTGCGATAATATGAGCTACTTTGCAAGCATTCACCCATTTATAAGGAATACGACGGGCTCCATGGAGTTTGGCGGAACTTTTATGAACAAGCGTTTTAACAGGGGCAATGACGGCGGTTCAATACGCAAGACAAGCGACGTTGCAGAGCTTGCAATATCGGTGCTATTCCAAAATCCGATACAGGCCTTTGCCATAACTCCCAACAATTTGGAGGACGCTCCTCAAATATGTATGGATTTTCTAAAGGGAGTTCCCACAACTTGGGACGATACTGTGTTTATAGACGGTTATCCGGGCAAGTACTGTGTTTTGGCGCGCAGGCACGGTTCAACTTGGTATGTGGCAGGCGTAAGTGCAGATGCAGAGATGTCGAAAGTTAAATTGAATTTGCCCATGTTAAAGGGTAAGAAAGTGTCGCTATACGCAGACGCCGATGATCGCAGCCCGCTAAAGAGCGATATCAGAGTGCCACTAAACGGGTTTATTGAAATTCCGCTTAAGCGAGATGGCGGATTCGTAATAAAAAGCAAATAAAGATGCAGGCAAAAAGTGAAAGTCAAAGGGTGCCGCTGCTAGAAAAGCTTGGTTACAGCTTGGGAGATTGCTCGGCGAATCTGGTATTTCAGATGATGATGATTTACCAGACTAAATTCTACACAGATGTCTTTGGTCTGGAGGGGGCGATAGCCGGAAGCGTGCTCTTGATAGCTCGAATTGCCGACGCCTTCATAGATCCCGTTGTTGGCGTATTGAGCGATCGCACAAAGACTCGTTGGGGCAAGTACCGACCGTGGGTTTTGTGGACCGCCTTGCCTTTTGGCGTATTTTATGTGCTTGCCTTCTATAATCCCGGTATAGAGAGCAAGGCTTTGCTCGCCTTGTACGCGACGATATCCTACATACTCTTGATGACCATGTACTCCTTTAACAACACGCCATACGCATCGCTTGGTGGAGTCATGACGGGAGACATAAAAGAGCGAAATTCCATAACGTCTCTAAGATTTGTCGCGGCAACCATAGCTCAGTTTGTAGTACAAGGGCTTACACTGCCGCTTGTAAACAAGTTTTCTGGGCCGCAGGGCGACGCCTCTCAGGGGTGGTTTTACACGATTTCAATCTTTGCTACAGTTGCAGTCGTATTTCTTGTAATTACGTTTTTTTCCACAAAGGAGAGAATATTTCCGCCGGCAAATCAAAAGAGCAATATCTTGCAGGACGTAAAAGACGTCTTTGGCGATGTGTCTTGGAGGGCAATGTTTGTTCTGACGATATTCGTATTTATAACGCTTGCCATGTGGGGCAGCGCTATGAACTACTATTTCCAGGATTATATAGATTCGGCGGCACTGTATGGATTTTTAACATCACTAGGCCTTGCCGACGTAGATGCCGGGCGCTGGTATTACTCAATATTAAATTCATTTGGCTTAATTGTTAACAATTCAGACCAGGCCTATGCTGTCGGCTTTAGCATGTTTAATATGTTGGGGGCGATTGTGCAATTTATTGGAGTTGTCTTTTTATCCGTATTCTTGGCAAATCATTTCGGAAAGAAAAACGTCTATATAGTTTGTCTTTCGCTAACGGCGATATTTACGGCCTGCTTTTACCTGCCTAGCCCAAAAGACGTAGAAGCTGTCTTCGTATTAAATGCATTAAAGAGTTTAGCTTACGCTCCAACTGTTCCGCTTCTGTGGGCAATGATTGCAGATGTGGCGGACCACTCCGAGTATGTAAATGGGAGGCGCGCAACGGGTTTTGTTTTTGCGGGAATTGTCTTTGCGCTAAAGGCTGGCCTGGGTTTGGGAGGCGCAATATTGGGCTTTGTATTGTCGTCGTTCGGCTATGTTTCGGGAGGGGGAGTGCGGCAGTCTGCCGATACCGTAAGCGGGATTGTCTTGGCTTCTAGTTTAATACCGGCCTTCACTTTCTTTGTAGGGGTGGCGGCATTGTTCTTTTATCCTATAAGTAAAAAGTTTAATATAGAAATACAAAACGAACTTGCGCGCAGGCGCGAAATTAAGGAGGAATAAAAAATTATGAGATTAAAAATTGTTAAGACACTTTGCCTAGCTGTGTCGCTATTGCTCGCCTTTGAAGCTTTCGGACAGTGCGGGCGCGAGGTCGGCTTAAAGGATGCGGCAAAGGGGAAGTTTCTAGTGGGGGTTGCCATTACCGACGCGCAGGTTGCCGGGCATTTTCCGGAAAAGACCGCCCTTATAAAAAAGCACTTCAACTCTATTGTGGCGGAGAACACAATGAAGCCCGAACCCATGCAGCCGCGGGAGGGAGAGTTTAACTTTGCGGCGGCAGATGCTTTCGTAAAGTTTGGCTTAGAAAATAAGATGTTCATAGTCGGGCACACTCTCATATGGCACTCGCAGCTGCCGCAGTGGTTTTGCACCGATGAGGACGGAAACAATGTTGAGCCCGAAGTCCTAAAGGCCAGAATGAAAAAGCACATTCAGACGATAGTCGGCCGCTACAAGGGTTTGGTAAAAGGCTGGGATGTCGTAAACGAGGCAATAGAGGGCGACGGCTCTTTTAGAAAGAGCAAGTTTTACGAGATTTTGGGCGAGGAATTTATAGAACTCGCCTTCCAGTACGCGCACGAGGCCGATCCCAAAGCGGAGCTCTATTACAACGACTACGGAATGGCCGACAAGGGCAAGCGCGAGGGCGTTGTGCGCCTCATAAAAAATCTAAAAAAGAAGCGCATACGCATAGATGCAGTTGGAATGCAGGGGCATATGGGCATGCAGCACCCCGATATTGCCGAGTTTGAAAAGAGCATAGAGGCATTTTCAAAAGCCGGAGTAAAAGTTATGATAACGGAGTGGGATATGTCGGCACTTCCGAGCGCGTGGGGAGCGAGCGCAAATATTTCCGATACGCAGGAGTTCAACGCCAAGTACAATCCCTACACAGAGTCTCTTCCCGAAGATGTCTCCGAAGAGTGGAATAAGAGAATGGAAGATTTCTACAGGTTGTTTTTAAGACATTCCGAATCTATAAGTAGGGTGACATTCTGGGGCGTTGCCGATGATGATTCTTGGCTGAACAACTTCCCTATGCAGGGGCGAACCGATTACGGATTGGCCTTTGACAGGCAGTTAAATCCAAAACCCTTTGTCAAAAAAATTTTAGAGGGCAAAGTGAAGGAAAAGCCATTGCCGAGAGACAGAAGGTGGTAGTATGAAGAAGCGCTATCTGGTTGAAAATGATTACATGGCGGACCCGTCCGTCCATGTATTTAACTCAAAGTTGTATATATATCCTTCCCACGACTGGGAAAGCGGGGTTGCCGAAAATGACAATGGCGATCATTTTAATATGAAAGACTATCACGTCTTTTGCACTGAAGATCCAATGCACGGAGAAGTGAGAGATTGCGGAGTCGTACTAAAGACCGAGGATATTCCGTGGGCGGGACGTCAGCTTTGGGACTGCGATGTGGCTGAAAAAGACGGGAAGTACTACATGTATTTCCCGCTAAAGGATAAGACTGATATTTTCAGAATAGGTGTCGCCATATCGGATTCGCCGGAGGGGCCGTTTAAGCCCGAGCCTAGCCCGATAAACGGAAGTTACAGCATAGATCCCGCAGTTTTTAAGGACGACGACGGTGCCTACTACATGTATTTTGGAGGGCTTTGGGGCGGGCAGTTGCAGCGTTATAAAGACAACAAGGCTATGGAATTTCCAAGGCTTGCTCAGGGCAGCGAGGTTGCATTGCCGTCAAGGGTTGTGCGCCTGTCGGATGATATGTTGAGTTTTGCGGAAGAGCCGAGAGCCGTTTTAATTTTAGACGAAAATGGGAATCCTCTTTCGGCCGACAATCCTCATAGATTTTTTGAAGCCTCATGGATGCACAAGTACAATGGCAAATACTATTATTCCTATTCAACGGGCGATACCCATTTTATATGTTATGCTATTGGAGACAATCCGTATGGACCCTTTTACTATCAGGGTGTGATTTTAACTCCGGTTGTAGGTTGGACCACCCACCACAGCATAGTTGAATACAAGGGCAAATGGTATTTGTTTCACCACGATTGCGTTCCTTCAAATGGCAAAACTTGGCTCCGAAGTTTAAAAGTCTGCGAGTTGGAATACGACTCTCAGGGCCGAATAAAAACAATTGAAGGGACTGATTAAATATTAAGAAATATTTTCAATTTTTTTGCCCGAGTTTCGCATGAGACTTGGGCTTTTTTTTAATTTTTATTTTTTTTAGTTTGGAGAATTTTTTTTATGCAAATTTTTTAAATTTTCAAACTCAATTAAGCTTATAGACCCTTTATTTAAAGGGATTTTACAGGTGTTACTGTAATACTACGATTAGTTTGACTGAGTGAGCTGTTTGAAGGTTTAATCAAAAAAGAAAAAAGCAAGATTAATATTTAATTAGAGTACCATGGTGCTTCATAAATTCAAACCAAAGCGCAGAAAAAATACACTATTTTTAAAAGTGCTTATTTTTGTCGGTATCGTACAAGTAGCCCTCCTTTTGATGTTGGGAGGCGTTATGATAACAAGGGCAATTTTGCCTGTTGAAACCTCCTTTGAGTCTGCCCCAAAACCGCAGAAAATTAAGGAGCCAGAAAAAACTAAAAACGTGATTGTAAAGCGCAATATGAAGCGCTCAACCGGAGCTGTCAGGAGAATAAATGTAGTTGCTCCAAAAATGAATACAATTACCCCAATGAATATATCGCTTCCAAGCGGTGCCGGTGGAGAGGGTGGAGGAGGCTTTTTTGTGAGCAATATGGATTTGGGCAGCAGCAAGATAAAAATCGATCTGCCCACATTTTCACTCTTCGATATGAAGGCCTCGTCAGACAGAGTTCTGATTGTCTTCGATGCCGCGAGGAATACGATGTCGGACGATATGGGCGGTTTAGACGCATACAATGTCATAAAGAATGAAATTACCACCCTCGTGCGCGGACTTCCGCCGACCGTGCTCTTTAACGCCATAGTTTTCGACGGGGAGCGCGCCGCCTTTAGAAGGAACCTCGTGCCCGCCAACGCAGCCAATAAGCAGGCCTTCCTAAACTGGATAAAGCCCATAAACGCCAACGTGCACAACATAGGCGTGGGGGCCTTCACAAGCGACCGTTTGGAGCTTAGAAACGCCGTTCCCCCGAGGCTTGAGAGCAAGTATTTGGGCGGCTGCCTCTGGAATGGCGACTGGTACCAGGGCTTGGCTGTCTATCCGATGTACGACGCCTATCAAACTGCAATAGAGCAGGGTGCAGACATAATATATTTTCTGACGGCTTCTTGGCATTTGCCGAAGTACTATTTGCAGCGCCCAAGCC
>OJMH01001462.1_pt1 | contig 23442 bp, 19 predicted proteins | sample 1597111 | NCBI WGS metagenome assembly OJMH01 (sample SAMEA2452115, study PRJEB22498) | human gut metagenome | reverse complement strand
CGGCCCGTTGAGTCGGTCCGGCAGGAAATCGAGGAACTGGTGCATGCAATTGTTTGAGAAATATCTGGCGGCTTTTCCGCTGCCGGTCGAATGTTTGTGCCGCGCCAGGCGGCATGGCCGGATGGCGCACGGTTACCTGGTTCACAGCGATTCCGCGTTGATTCGGGAGGAGTTCGCCATCGTGCTGGGGATGATCGCCGCCTGCCCGGAACAGCGGCAGGGGCGTCCCTGCGGCAGTTGTTCGGTTTGCCGTCGGTTGCAGAACGGCAGTTATCCGGAACTGTATCAATTGTCGCCGGTCGGCAAAATGAGGCAGATCCAAGTCGGCGATCCCAAAAATCCGGAGCCGAACAGTGTCCGTTACTTTGAAGAACAGTTTTACATGACCAGCACGGCGGCGGTCAGTACCAAAATCGGCATCATCCACGATGCCGACCGGTTGGGGCAGGAAGCGCAGAATGCCCTGTTGAAAACGCTGGAAGAGCCGCCGCCCGGGGCGTTGTTCCTCCTGGCGACCGGCAATCCTTCAGCATTGCTGCCGACCACCCGGTCGCGCTGTCAGACGATCATGCTGTTGGAGAATCGCTGCCGTTTTGAGTTCGACGGCGCGGCGGAGTTGTTTCAGGCGTTGCATGAACTGGTTTTCCGGATGGAGAACAATCTGGCGGGCGCGGCCGGTTGCGCCGACCGCCTGGCGGCGGTTGCCGGCAAGTTGGAGTCGGCAGCCGAGGCGGAGCTGGCTGGTTTGTGGCAGCCGCGGATCGCCCAGGCGAAAGAGTTCGATGCGGCGTTGGCCAAACGTTTGGAGAAACAGTTCGAATCCGCGGTGGCCGGAAGGTATTTGACCCGGCGGGCTGAATTCCTGGAGGCGATCCGGACTTTTTATGCACAGCTTTCTCAATTGGCCGCTGGGGTGCCGATCGAGGTATTGGCCAATCCGGAAATTTTCGAACCGCTGTTGCCGCTGCCGTCGCCTCTGCCGGAAAAGCGGCTGGCGGCGGTGGCGGGGGAAACGGAAAAGCTGTTGTACAATTTATTGTTCAATGTCAATGAAACGCTGGCGTTGCAGAGTTTTTGTCTGCAGGTGGCGATCGATTGTAAAAATCAATGAAGGAAAGAAAGGTGAAGATGAAAAGAGCGATTACAGTTTGGTTGGCGGGAACGTTGGCGGTGCTGGGACTGGCCGGTTGCCGGTCGGCGGTCGATTACGGCAAATTGGTCGAAGGGACCCATCCGGAGCGGGTGCCGGAAGAGTATCGTTATACGATCCGGGTGGCCGATCCGGATGTCTTGCCGGATTTGAGCAATTTCAACGCCGCCGGCTGGAACAATGCGGAGACCGGCGTGATCAGCAATTTCCGGTTCGATAAAAACCTGCAGTCGCTTTACATGCCGGAAACGAAATTCCGGATGCTCTACGGTCAGGAAGGTATCTATGTCATTTTTCTGGTGCACGACAAATATGTGCGCGCCGTTGCCGACAACCAGGGGGCGACCTGGGCAGACAGTTGTGTCGAACTGTTCCTTCAGCCGCCGAATTCCCGTTTTTACTGGAATTTTGAGGTAAACGCCGGGGGGAACGTCTTGTGCACCTATCGTTCTTCCAACGAGCTGGAGTCGCGTTGGCTGACGGACGATGAACTGGCTTCGCTGAATATCACGACCAATCTGCCCAATAAAATTGAAGAACCGCTGGATTATCCGGTCAGTTGGACGCTGGGATTTTTCATTCCGTACGACTTGCTGTCCGAATATTACGGCGAAGACATTTCCGCCGGGTCCCTGGCCGGGGCGACCTGGCGCGGCAATTTGTATAATTGCGGTTATACGCCGGGAAATCCGCATTGGGCCGCCTGGGCGTGGGTGCCGGAAATCGCTTTCCATGTACCGACTTACTTCGGTTATCTGCAATTCGAATAAATTGCGCCGTTTCGTGAAGTTGAAAAGTTTGAAAGCCTTTGAAACAGCCTGTTTCAAAGGCTTTTAGGTCGGGCAGGAGTGGTCAGCGCGCTTGAAGAGCGTTCTGCAAATGGTTGGCCGCCTCGACGTCGGCGGCTTTGACTCTGGTCAACAAAGCGGCCAGTTGCCGGCGTTTGTTCCGGTCCCGCAACTCTTTGTATAAGTCCGGCCCTGCCTGAGCGCCCAATACTTCCCACAATTGCCAGCAGAGCTCATGGATGGTTTTGAAACATTCGGCCGCCGCCAGGATTTCCGGGTGTTTACTCTGTTTGAGCAGAAAACGCTGCGCCCACCAGCGGGCTTCCGCCAGCGAGCCGATCAGACCGTGATGCAATTCGTGGCGTTCTTTCAATTGCGGGTCCGGCCAGTGCTTCACCGCTGGATTTTCGAGGAAGGCGATCCAGGGATCATAGGCGGCGATTCCGGCCGCGAATGGACCGCTGGCCGGCTGCAGCATGACGGTCAGCGCCCGCTCAACGACAGCGGGAAAACTGTCGCGGCGTTCCGTCTTTTCGCCTGGAATGACGATTTTCAGCCAACTTTTTTCCCAATCGCCGTCCCGGAACATACCGTTTTCTTCCTGCGCCCAACTGACGTCAAGCTGGAAATAACTCCAGCCGATCAACACCTCACCACTCCGGTCGTAGCCGCAGATCAAAGAACACTCCGGAAAGCCCATGCAGCCGAAGCCGAGCACCGGAATTCCGGCGTCGATGGCGGCAAGAATTTTTTGGCGCGCTTCCGGCGTGTTGTCCGGCGCTGTATCATGGGGAAGGATTTCGCAGGCATAGCCGGCCCATTCAAAGGCCGCCCGGATGGTTTGATCATGGCGGTTGACCAGCGTGAAATCCAGACAGCTTCCATCGAATTCCGGACTCCAGAGCAGACCGAACGCCATGCCGGAAGCGGCCAGAAATTCGATATTGCCGCAGCGCTCCAGGATCGTCTCGCCGTTGTTGACGTGCGGGATGACAGGAAAGGCGGGATCGTGAAAATACTCGACGACGGAGGAGAGCGCCGCCGGAAAAGGAAAATCCTCCGGAAAGCGGTTGTCGCCGGTCAAACCATGAAAACCAATACGTCTGACTTCGGGTAAAACTGCGTAAGTGTTCATCCATGAATCCTTCGGTTGAGTGTCGGAACGCGTTAGCGCACCAGTTCCCGTTCGAAACGGCAACGCCGCCGCCAGAGCGGTTCTCCGGCAACGGAAAACAGGAATGCCGCCTGTTCCGCCGGGCTGATCAATAGAATATAATGCTGCGGCTCCGGCGGCAAAAAGCCGAGATCGGCCATTTGCCGCTGTTGGCCGTCAAACCAGGATAACGTGGTACTGCCATCCGGCACCGGCCGAAACGGGACAGTTTGCGGTTGGTCCGGCGGCAGGGCTTCAATGGTGGTCAGCCGTCCGCCGTCGAGGCTGCGCAACTGCAGTTGCCGCAGGTCGGCCGAACCGGCATTGACGACGGTCAGGACAGCCGTCGCCGGTCGGCTGCAGCAGCCGGCAGCGACCAGGATCAACAACGGCAGCAGCAGTGCTGCGCCGACGATCGATTTGAATTTCATCACGACAGAATGCCTTTCAAGGTTCGGAGGCGGTGCTCCAGATATAATCCCAGAATATTTTCAGCATGCTGAACAACTCTTCGCTTTCAATTACCATCGCATAATTCTCCCGGGCGGTCGAAGTGATGGCAATTTTGCGGTCGAAAAGGGTCAGATGCGCCATCGGTGTGACGCCGGGGCAGGAAATATAGCGGACCCGCCGGTAATTTTCTTCGCCCGGCAAAGTCTCCGGATCGGGAATCTCGCTTTCCCGGATTCGAATGCCGTTGGACCAGATTTTCTTTCTGATCCGGCGTCGGATAAAATTGGACATGTACTCGCGGCCGACGCTTTGGGCGAAATCGATCATACCGCCGAAATAGAAATATTCCTTCGATTCCACTTTCAGCGTTTCTTCGTAAACCTGGATGATCCCCTCCGGGCCCTCGTAATAACGGATGCGCGGAAGTTGTTCCTGATGAAAAAATAATGCCTGTAAACTCGGCAGCAGCAGTTCCAACTGGTTGAGTTGATGCATCAGCCGGTTCTGCATTTCTTCCGGCGGATTGGCATGATAAATCCGCTTGCTGCCGGCGAAGCTCATCACCGCCAGGTTTTCGTCGCACAATTCCCGCAGAATGTCATAGGCGGTCGTCCGCTGGATGCCGGCGGCCTGCGCCAGTTCGCTGGCGCTGCCGCTGCGGCGCTTCAGCAACGCGCAATAAAGCTCCGCCTTATTGGCGGTGAAACCGTAATTCCGTAAAAAATCCTGTACTTTCAAAGCAAGTCCGTTTTAACGATTGTCGAAAAAAATCCACACCAAAATAGTGCTTTATCCTATTTGTCAATGTTTAAAATTACTGTATTATAGTCCAATAGTCAATGAAAATTGACAAAATAAATCATAAAATGAAAGGGAAAAATCATGCTGAAAGCCGAACACGCCTTTTTCGATCTGACGCCGCGGGTCGTTCCGGCCGACCGGCCGAGCCGAATCACCATCAAGCCGCTCTATGGCCATGTCGCTTTTCCGGCCGACTCCAGGCAACTCCGGGTACAGTACAACCGTCGGGACGGCGGTCCGGCCCAGCGGCTGGATTTCGCCGATCAGCCTTACCGGATCGTCGATGGCGCGTTGTCTCTGGAACTCAATTTCCGGGGGGAAGGGGAGCATATGATTCTGGTCAGCTATCTGAATGAAGATGGCAGTACGCGTGAATTTTTCCGGTTTCGCGTGTATTCCCTGTTTGAAGACTATTTTGTTCTGCGTCCTTTCAAGGGAGATTTCCATCTCCACAGCATGCGTTCCGACGGCCAGGGAACGCCGGGGTACACGGCCGCCCGTTGCCGTCAGATCGGCTTTGATTTCATGGCATTGACCGATCATCATCGTTACCAGCCGTCGCTGGAAGCGATTGCCGAGATGGGCAAGTTCGATCTGGATTTCCGCTGTTATCCGGGCGAAGAGGTGCATCCGCCGGACAATTGCACCCATATTATCAATTTCGGCAGTTCTTTCAGTGTCAACGATATTTTCCGGGAAGAGCCGGACCGCTATCGGCGGGAAGTCAAGGCGTATGCCGAGGCTTTATCGGAAGTGCCGGAGGCGATTCGCCAGCCGCTGGCTTCCAGCCATTGGGTTTTCGACCAGATTCGTTCCGGCGGCGGATTGGCGGTTTTCTGCCATCCCTATTGGGAATATGCCGGCGGTTATTACATTTCCGAAGAATTGACTACCGAAACATTCAAATACCGCAAGTTCGATGCGCTGGAACTGATCGGCGGCTATAATCCGTTCGAATACGAGTCGAATATGATGCAGGTTGCTCGGTATGAGCATGAATTGGCGGCCGGAAACCGTTTCCCGGTGGTCGGATTGAGCGATTCGCACGGCCCCGACGGTAATTTGTTCGGCTGGTACTATACGGTGATGCTGGCTCCTTCGGTTGAGTTGCCGGATCTGGCGACTGCAGTCCGGGAATTTCGGGCGGTCGCGGTCGATGCGCCGAACGGCGAACGGTTCGGCATTCACGGCGATTTCCGGCTGGTGAAATTTGTCTCTTACCTGCTGCGGGAATTCTATCCGCTGCACGACCAGCTCTGTGCGCTGGAAGGCGCTCTGCTGATCCGGGCGCTGGCCGGCGATACCAAAGCGGCGGCGGAAGTCGACGCGCTTAAAGGCAGTGTGCCGGATTTTGTCGAACGCTGCTGGGGACGTGCCGCACAGGCAATCTGAGGCAGTGGCCTGGAGCAATCATGAGGAGTTGATTTTTATGAACGACAAGCATTCGATGCCGCGGCAATTGACGATGGTCGGCACCGGGGCCAGTGAAGGGATTCCCGGTATGTTCTGCTGTTGCGAACTTTGCAATGCCGCCCGCCGGCTGCAGGGAAAAAATATCCGCGCCCGGACCAGTTACCTGCTGGGAGAACATATTTTTATCGATTTGGGACCGGATACCTTGATGCAAGGCCGGAAATTTCATTTGCCGCTGGAAAAACTGCGTCATGTTTTTATCTCCCACAGCCACACCGACCATCTGCTGCCGCTGGAATTCTGGTGTCACGGCGTTTCACAATGTCCGGACGGCATACCGCTGAAAGTTTACGGCAGCCAGACCGTACGCGAAGCGATTTCGGCTGAAATTCACGGCGATTGGACCAAGTTTGGATTGGAGTTTATTCAATTGGGCGTCGGAACCGTCGTCGAATTGCCGGAACTCGACTTGAAGGTAACCGCTCTGGAAGCCAATCACAAGACCGATCCGGAGCAGTCGCTGCTGTATTTGTTCGAATCTTCCGTTTATCGGCTGTTGATCGCCACCGATACCGGCGAATTTCCGGAATCGCTCTGGCGGATGCTGGCCGGAAAGCGTCTGGATGTCGTGGCCATCGACGCCACCTGGGGCAAAGATCATTTCGACAACAGCAGTCATCTCGGTTTGCCGGATGTCGTCGAACATGTCGAAAAACTCAAAGCGATCGGTGCCGCCGATGATCGAACGCTGGTGTTGCCGACCCACTTCGCTCACATCGGCGGTTTGCTCCATCACCAGATGGAGGAATACCTCAAGCCCTATGGAAACATCACACCGGCCTATGACGGCCAGGTGATCAAGTTGTCCGATTGACGGGCAAAACACTCGGCACCGGCAAATATCGCTGCCGTTGCCGAGTGTTTTCTGGCGGCGATCAAGCCTTGAAATCGAAATCGATCGCTTCCAGGAAAGCGCGGGCCAGCAGCGTGTGACCGACATTGTTCGGATGAACGCGGTCCCAGGCGATGAAATTCGGGTGGCGCGACGCAAGCAGCCGATCGAAATGAGCCTGGGTATCGATAAAGAGCGTTTCATGCTTCTGGGCCATCGCCCGGGCGATGGCGGCGTACTGCAGCGTCAATGCCAGCATGGCGTCGGCACGGTTCAATTCCAGATAAAACGGCGCCATGACGATGATGCCGCCTTGCACTTTGGACTTCGCTGCCGCCAGCATGGCATCGAGATTCGCTTCATATTCAGTTGGATGGATGTGCAGTTCCGGTTGGGCCGGACTGTCGAATTGCCGCCAGATGTCATTGATGCCGATCATGATCGAAAGCCAGTCCGGACGGACGGAGAGAATTTCATTGTCCCAGCGTTGCCGCAGGTCCCGCGACGTATTGCCGCCGGTGCCGGCGTTGATGACGTTGATGCCCAGAGCCGGATAAACGGCGTTGATCCAGCCGGAAACGATATTGGGATAGCCTTTGCCGAGTGGATCGAAAAGCGTTCCTGCCGCCACCGGATGATTGCGCCCGGCGTCGGTGACCGAATCCCCGGCAAATACCAGCCGTTCCCCTTGCTTCAGTTTCATGATGTTTCACTCCTTGTCTTTGGCTGAAAAAGGTTGGATTTAACCTAATCGCTCCGGTCGAAAATACAATCGGCATTCCGGTTTCGGCCGGAAAAAATATCGGCGGCATTTGTACTGTGGAGGTTTACGGGTTAAATTTTTCCTATGGAAGAGAAGGATTGTTTGAATTGACTGGCTGCGATGAAAAAATATTTCCTATGAGGAGGAATCAGCGATGTTGAAAAAAGATTTTTTGATTGGGGGGATGCATTGTGCTTCATGCGCCCGGGCCATTGAGAAAGCTTTTGACGGAGTCGATGGCGTCGGAAGCGCTTTCGTCAATTTGGCGACGGATCGTTTGACCATCGAGTTCGAGCCGGAACGATTAACGCCGCAGAAGATCATCGATACCGTCGTGGCGGCCGGTTATCAGGCGCGGGAAATTCAAGCCGGCGAAGGGTTGGTTCCGGTCGAAGAACCCGGCGATGACCATTGGCGGCGGTTCTGCATCGCTGTGGTATTTGCCGTCCTGTTGTTTTATACGGCGATGCACGGGATGCTCAAACTGCCGTTTCCGCCGCTGCCGCCGGTTTGGGATGGATATTTGCAGCCGGTGCTGCTGGCGCCGATCATCTGGGCCGGCTGGCGTTTTTATCCGGACGGTTTGAAAGCGTTATTTCGCCGGCATCCGAATATGGACTCTTTGATCGCGGTCGGTACACTGGCGGCGATCCTGTACAGTATCTGGCAATTGCTGCGGGGCGAAAATCATGAGCTGTATTTCGATACGGCCGGCATGATTATCGCCCTGATCCTGCTCGGTAAAAATCTGGAACACAGTTCCCGGCGCAAAACTTCGGCGGCGATCCGGCAGTTGATGTCGTTGACGCCGAAGACCGCTGCCGTGGTGCGGGACGGCACCGAAGTGCAAGTGCCGGTCGAACAGTTGCAGAGCGGCGATTTGATCCGGGTCCGGCCCGGCGAGCGCATTCCGGTCGACGGCGTGATCGTCGAAGGTTCGACGGCGGTGGACGAGTCGATGTTGACCGGGGAGAGCATTCCGGTTGACAAGCGCTCCGGCGATCCGGTCACCGGCGCGTCATTGAATGCCAACGGTTCGATCGTGTTCCGGGCAACCCAGGTCGGCGAACAGACGGTGCTGGCCCAGATCATCAAATTGATTGCCGATGCCCAGGGTTCGCGGCCGCCGATTGCCCGGATTGCCGATTTGATCTCCGGTTATTTCGTGCAGGTGGTGCTCGGTATGGCCCTGGTGACTTTTCTGGTCTGGTATTTTGCCGGCGTCGGGGTGGCCGCTGCCTTGACTTTCGCTCTGGCGGTTCTGGTGATTGCCTGCCCCTGCGCGTTGGGACTGGCGACGCCGACGGCTCTGATGGTCGGTATCGGCCGGGGAGCCTCGAACGGTATTCTGATCAAAAGCGGTACGGCATTGGAAACTGCCGGCGCGCTGACGATGGCGGTGCTGGACAAGACGGGAACCATCACCAGCGGCAAGCCGGAGGTGACCGGTGTTTTCCCGGTTGGAAGCCATACCGAAGACGAAGTGCTGGGGTGGGCTGCCGCGGTGGAGAAGAATTCCGAGCACCCGCTGGGCAAGGCGATTCTCCGGGCGGCGGAAGCGCGGCAACTGCCGGTGGTTGAGCCGGATGATTTCGCCGCATTGCCGGGCAATGGGATTGCCGCGACGTTGAACGGCCGCAATTTGATGGTCGGCAGTGCGCGGTTGATGCGGGATTGTCAGGTCAAATTGGAAGTGGACCGGCGGTTGCCGAAAGGACAGAGTCTGATTTACCTGGCCGAGGATGAGACGCTGTTGGCGGTGATTGCGTTGGCCGATACCGTCAAACCGGCGGCGAAACAGGCGATCCATAAATTGCAGGATATGGGGTTGCGGGTGGCGATGTTGACCGGCGACAACCAGGATGCCGCCAGTGAAGCGGCCGGTCAGGTCGGCATCAAGGACGTGTACGCCGAGGTTTTGCCGCAGGACAAGGCCGGAGTGGTCAGGAAGCTGCAGGAAGCCGGCGAAAAGGTAACGATGGTCGGCGACGGCATCAACGATGCGCCGGCCCTGGCCCAGGCCGATGTCGGCATGGCCATCGGTTCCGGGACGGATGTGGCGATGGAATCGGCCGATATCGTGCTGATGCAGGGCAATTTGCTGGAAGTGAGCAAAGCGATTGGCTTGAGCCGGGCGACGATGCGGGTGATCCGGCAGAACTTGTTCTGGGCATTTTTCTACAATGCCATCGGCATTCCGCTGGCGGCCGGAGTGTTTTACGCCTTCGGCGGTCCGCGCCTGAACCCGGTGTTCGGTGCGTTGGCGATGGCGTTGAGTTCGGTTTCCGTCGTCGGCAACGCATTGCGGCTGCGCTATCTCAAATTCGATCAATAGGGCGGATGGGCCGGTCGACGCGCCGCCGCATTATGAAGCGCCGGATTTTCTTTCCGACAGAATCAAACCGAGAAGAATCAGCGCGATGCCGCCCAGAGCCGGATAGGTCAACGGTTCGTGCAGCAGCAGTACCGAGGCGGTTACCGTTACGGCCGGGACCAGGTAGATGTAGACGCTGGTTTTGATCGCGCCGAGAATCTTGACCGCCCAATTCCAGGTGGCAAAGCAGATGGCGGAAGCGCCGAAGCCGAGGAACAGCAGATTGAAGGCATTGACCGGTTCCAGAAATTTTTCCCATGACGGCGCGAAACCGAACCAGCCCAATGCCGGCAGCATGAACAGCAGGCCGTAAAAAAACGTCCGCCGGGTACAGAGCGCCATCGGTTTGCCCAGTTGGCCGATCCGTTTCATCAAAATGGAATAGACCGACCAGGTGGCGGCGGCCAGGATGGCCAGAATGTCGCCGAGCGGATTGAGTTGCAGGGCGACACTGCCGTTGTAGGAGATCAGGACGATGCCGAATAACGCAGTGACGAAGCCGAGGAAAAAACGTCCGGTCAAATGCTCATTTTTCAGCAGGAAGCAGGACAACAGTGCGGTGAAAAACGGTGATATGGTGACCAGAATGCCGACATTGGATGCCAGCGTGTATTGCAGCGCGATATTTTCGAAGAGAAAATACAGTGTGACGCCGCAGAGCCCGGCGGCGGCAAACAACATTTCCTGCCGGAAGGAATTGTACGGCAGGCGGCCCGGCAGGCCGCAGAGAACCGCGAAGCCGAGGGCGAAACGCAAAAACAGGATTTCGATCGGCGAAAAACTTTGCAGTAAAAACTTGGTGGCAATAAAGGTGGTTCCCCAAATCAGGATGGTGATGACGGCAGCGAAATGGGCGAAGCCGGCTTGAGATAATTTCATGAACAGATATTTCCGCGAAAAAGTTTGGATTTGCTTTCAATAGAGTGTAATATAGCAGAATCCGGCTGATTTGCCTTGAGGAATCCGCCGATTCATCGGAAAAAGTCTGGCGTGGATTGTCGCAGTTGGCACCATATTGGTTTCTAGCATCGGATACCGGAGGGCTCAAGCGGAAAGGGGAAAAAATGTGGAAATGGGTGATGGTTCTATTGTTGTCCGGTCAAATTGGCCGTGCGGTGGAAGCGTGGGAGGACAACGGGAAAACGGATTCTCCAATGTCCGTTCCGGAGGGCGATTCTCCTTGGGAAATTTCCATCGCCTGGCAGCCGGCGGCCGGGGCAGAGCCGGCCGATTCAGAACGATTGGAAGCGATCGACTCGCTATTGAAGGACGAATTACGGCGTTACCGGGAAATGGAAATACGTTATCACTCCGGTAACGCCGACTTGAATGATTTGGAGGACAGCCGGTCGCGGATGATTTTGCTGGCAATTGAACGGCTGTTATTGTTTCCAGCGGAAGCGAAAAGCCGGAAATTGATTGCCGGGCTGCGTCAGGAGTTATATCACGTGCAGGAGCGACAGCTTCAGGAACTGGAACTGGCGTGTCAGACCGGCGCGGGACCGCTGGAAGATATTTGGAAATTGCGCGCCCGGCAATTGCGGCTGCTGCTGGAAGCCGATGACCGGATTCTGTACGATACCGTGGCTGAAGTGCCGGAACGGCGGCGGATTTTGCTGATGGAACTGGCGGAAATCCTGCGGAAACAATGCGAAAGTGCCCAAAATTATTATCAGGCCGGCCATATTCCGCTCTCCGAAGTGTTGGCGGTCCAGGAGCAGGAGTTGATTCTCCAATTGGAAAATCCGGCGGTGCTGCTAGCCGGGGTTTCGGACGAGGAACGGCAGCGCTTGGGAAAGAGACTGGCGGAAACAATCAAAATGCAGTCGGAGCTCCTGCAGGCGGAATATGAGGCCGGCGGAAGAGGTTTGGTGGAAATCCTGCTGGAGCAGGACCGGCAACTGGAACAGAAGTTGAAGTATCCGGAAGCATTTCTCGGGAAAGTTTCCGCTGCCGAATGCCGGAGTGCGACGGAGAAATGGCAGCAGGAGCGGGAGGCGGTCCGGGCGGAAATCGCCGAACTGGAACAATACAATCCGGCGCCTGCCGGACCAGCCGATTGAAACAACCGGCCGCCGTCACGGACCGGCGGCTGATTTTTTACAATGGTTTTACATTTCAATGCCGGATTCCGGTACCAAAACTGTATTCCTGTGCTATATTTCCGAAGTTTCAACCTTAGCAATCATAAGGAGTAAAAGAAAATGCGTAAATTTTTCTGGTCGACAGCGGCTTTGCTGCTGGGTGTGAGCGGTACGATGGCCTGGGAAAAGGCCTCCGGCAACATTGAACGGATCGACGTATTCAAAAACGGCATCGGCGTTGTCACCAAGCAGATCACGGCGAAAACGGCCGAAGATGGCATTTATCATTATGAGGAAGTGCCTTATGCGATCCACGGGACCTTTTTCGTCGAGAATGGCGGTAAACTGCAGATCAAAGTGCGGCAGGAATTGCGTCAGGTCGATTTCACCACCGATTACGTCAGTTATGCCAAGCGGTTTGCCAATTGTCAGGCGACCGTATTTCTCAAAGCGGAGAAGACCCTGGCCGTAACCGGAACAATATTGCCGCCGGTTGAACCGAAATTGCCGACCGCGCCGCCGCAACCCTATGACAACAGCTATATTCCGCCGATGGAAGAGTTGAAGCTGCCGTTGCTGCTGAAAAAGGAGAACGGCGATACGGTCAGTATTCCGGTCGATGAAATCCGCTCGATTCAGGCGAATGGCTGCAATTTTACCGGTCGGGAAATCCAGAATGTAATGATTCTGAATGGAGAACTTCCCGCCGATTTGAAATTGCATTATCTGGCCAACGGCATTGCCTGGGCGCCATCGTATAATATCAGTTTGTTGACTGCCGACCAGATGCAGTTGACCCAGCAGGCGGTGCTGCGCAATGAGTTGGAAGCGTTCAAGGATGCTGAAATCCGGTTGATTTCCGGTTTCCCGAATGTCACTTTTTCCCAAGTCGGTTCGCTGATGGATCCGGGCATGACGCTGCAGAAATTTTTCGCCCAGTTGAACGGCGGTCAACCGCGGCCGATGTATGAAATGAAGATGGCGGCGGTGATGAGCAATACCCGCATGGCGGATGCGGCGGCCGATACCGGAAGCGGCGTACCGGATCTGCCGCCGGACGGCGTCGATCTCTATTTCCAGCCGGTCGGCAAACTGTCGATGGAATATGGCGAATCCCTTTATTTGCCGTTGGCGGAAAAAGAAACGACTTACCGCAAACTGCTGGAGTGGAATATTCCGGCTCAATCCGTCAACAACATCAACAATCCCGGCACCGACCAGGCGAACAACGACATTTGGGAGTGTCTGGTGTTCAGTAATCCGTTTGATTTCCCGATGACTACGGCGCCGGTCAATGTCTACACTCTCGGCGATTTCAACGGGCAAAGCACAGTGGATTGGGTGGCGCCCGGCAAGGAGGCGACCGTCAAAATCACCCGGGCGCTCAGCGTCAAAACCGAAGTCAATGAACGGCAGAGCGGTAAAAGTTCGGGCAGTTTCCTGCAGTTGAAATCAATGGAGACGCTTGATTTTACCGCGACGTTGACGATCACCAACTACCGTCAGACGCCGGTCGATGTGAAGATCAAAAAGCAATTCTACGGGGAATTCCTCAAAGCGGACCGGAAGCCGGATTCCGTCAATGTGATGACGGATCAGTGGCGTTGGAACAGTCCGTTGAGTGAAGCGATCTGGAATGTCACTTTGCAGCCGGAGGAGAAATGCGTTATCGAATTCAGCTATAAGATGACTCGCTGACGATCGGTCGTCCAGAAGCCGCCGTTTTTGAACGGCGGCTTTTTTCCTTTCCGGGAAAAGACGGTCAAGGTTCCTGCCGTTCCGGCGGTTTGAGCCATTCGCTGGAATCGAAGTGTCGATTCCACTTGAAATCGGAAGGGGTACAGCCGAATCGCTTTTTGAAAATCCGGGCGAAATAATTGGCATCGGTAAATCCGCATTGCCGGGCGATTTGTTTGATTTCCCGATAGGGGGAACGCAACAGATTGGCCGCATAGTTCAGCCGCCGCCGGGTCAGGTATTCGAGCGGGGACTGCCCGAACGCCCGTTTGAACCCGACGGCGAAGTGGTTCCGGCTGACGCCGCATTCCTCTGCCACTTCTTCGATCGAACGGATTGTCATAAAGCGGTTGTCCAGCAGGAAACGGGCTTGCTGCAGCCATTGTTCCGGCGCTGCCGGCTCCGGGGTGCCGCTCAGCCGGGCGGTCAGCGCGTGCAGCAGTCCCTGGCAGATGCGTTCGTAATGGGACGGCCGCAAATTCCAGATTTCAAACAGTGCTGAAAACCAGGCGCCGACCAGATGATCATGACCGAAAAATTCGATTCGCAGCGACGGATCGAACAAGTCGCGGTTGTTCAGGAAACTGATATAAATAGTCTGCGGTTGCCGGGAAAGTGAAATTTGCCGGTGCGCGGTGTGCGGCGGTACGACCAGCAGCCAGCCGCAGTCGGTGGTCCACTCCCGGTCGACGATCTGATGCCGGCAGCGGCCTGCCGCCTGCCAGACCAGTTCCACGCCGCGGTGCGAATGATAGTCCACGGCGGCATCCGAATGGAACAGGCCGCAAAATTCCAACTCGAAATCAAGCATATCCAACAAAAATCCTGTTCGCCATATAAAAAATCCAGTTCCAGACGGTTGTTTGATCCGGTAAAATTTGCTATACTTATAGGTACTATAAAGCCGGTTTGTGAAAAACAAAATAAAAAGGAGACTCGGATATGCCGAAAGATTGCTTGCTTGATCGAATCGATATCGTCATTGATTCCGATGCCGCCAACGAGACGGATGACCAGTTTGCCATTGCGTTGGCCTTGATGGCGGCGGAACGGTTTCAGATTCGGGCCATGTATGCCGCCCAGTTTTTGCATGTCAACGTCTATTCCCGCGGCGAAGGAATGCAGGCCAGTTACCGGGAGCTGCTCCGGCTGCTGACCTTTTTTCCGGGCCGGGATATCCCGTGCCTGCCGGGCGCGGCGGCGACGGCGGAGCAGGGGGGCGTGTCCGCTGCGGCGTGGCATCTGGTCGAGTTGTCCCGGCAATACGACGCATTGCACCGGTTGAAGGTCGTCGCCATCGCTGCCCTGACCAACATCGCCGGGGCGATTTTACTGGATCCGACAATTTGCGAACGAATTGAACTCTGGTGGCTCGGCGGCCAGCTTTATGAAAACCCGCCGGAAGAATTCAATTTATGCGGCGACCTGGCCGCGGTGAAAATCGTTTTCGATTCGATGGTGCCGATTGTGATGTTTCCGTGCGCCGGAGTAGCGCAGCAGTTGATTTTAACCCGCGAAGCGGCGGAAACGCATTTGGCGGCCGGTGGCGTTCTCGGCGCTTTTCTGTTCCAGCGCTTTCGGCGTGCCATCGAAAGCTGGCGGCAATCGCAGGCCTCTCTGTGGGATATCGCTCCGTTTGCAACTCTGCTGGAGCCCGCCTGGGCGGAACTGGTTGAACTGCCGCGCCGGAAGTTTTGTCCGAAACCGCTGGGGTGGCGCCACGAAACTGCCGGTACGATCCGGATGTGCCGACGGTTGGCCGCCGATCAAATTCTGGCGGATTTCTTCCGGCGCCTTGCGGCATATCATGCCGCATATCCCGGCTTGACCGGTCCGGATTTTTAAAACATCAATCGACGGCCCAGTGACGCGCCCGTTCGACGGCCCGTTTCCAGTCGCGGTAGAGGCGTTCGCGCTTTTCCGGCGGCATTTGAGGAGTAAAAATCTTCGCCGTCTTGCCGATCTCGGCGGCCGGGGCAAAGCCGACTGCTTCCGCCGCCAGCAGTGCCGCTCCCAGCGCGGTGCTTTCCACGCAGACGGGCCGCTCGACCGGAAGACCGAGCAGGTCGGCCTGAAATTGCAGCAGAAAATCATCGCCGACCGCACCGCCGTCGGCACGCAATGCGGTGAGTGGATGCGGATAATCCTGGCGCATCGCTTCGGCCAGGTCCCGGCATTGGTAGGCGATGGCTTCGTCGGCGGCCCGGATGAGCTGTTCCCGCGTCGTGCCGCGCGTCAAACCGACAAGGGTGCCGCGCGCGTACATATCCCAGTACGGCGCTCCCAGCCCGGCGAAAGCCGGCACCAGATAAACGCCGCCGTTGTCCGGAACCGTCGCGGCTATTTTGCCGGAATCGGCGGCGTTTTCGAGGATGCGCAGGCCGTCCCGCAGCCATTGAATCAACGCTCCGCCGATGAATACCGATCCTTCCAGCGCATAGGACGGCTGCCCCGGCCGGGTCTGGGCATTCAGGGTCGTCAATAAACCGTTGTTCGAACGAACCCGATGGCCGCCGGTATTCATCAGCATGAAACAACCGGTGCCGTAGGTATTCTTCAAGGTTCCCGGCTGCCGGCAATTCTGCCCGAACAGCGCCGCCTGCTGATCGCCGGCCAGGCCGGCGATTGGGATTGGACAATGATGCAGCAGCGGAGTGGCGCAGCGGGCGGCGATTCCGCTGCTCGGCACCACTTCCGGCAGCATGGCGCGCGGAATGGCGAATTCCCGCAGCAGCCGCTCGTCCCATTGCAGGGTTTGAAGGTTGAACAACATCGTACGGGCGGCATTGGTGTAGTCGGTAACATGGCGCCGGCCGCCGGACAGTTGCCAGATCAGAAAACTGTCGATGGTCCCGAACCGGAGGTCGCCGCGTTCCGCCCGTTCGCGGGCGCCGGGAATTTGTTCGAGCAGCCATTGAATTTTGGTGGCGGAGAAGTAAGCGTCGACAATCAGGCCGGTCGTCGTTTGGAGGTATTCGGCCAGGCCGCGTTGCTTCAGTTGTTCGCAGTAATCGGCGGTGCGGCGGCATTGCCAGACGATGGCGTTGTGAATTGCCTCTCCGGTGGTACGGTCCCAGATTACCGTCGTTTCCCGCTGGTTGGCAATGCCGATGGCGGCAATCTGTTCCGGTTGGAGGCCGGCCGAACGGAGCGCCTGCTCCATCGACAGAAATTGCGATTCCAGCAGTTCCAGTACGTCATGCTCCACCCAGCCGGGTTGGGGATAGTATTGCGGAAATTCCTGCTGCGCCTGACCGACGATGCGCAATTGCCGGTCGAAAATCAGTGTGCGCGAACTGGTAGTCCCCTGGTCCAAAGCCATCAGAAAGTTTTGTTTCATCATGCCAGCCTCTCCGGATTGTTTGTTGCTACCTTATCACGGCAAAAGGGGTTTTGCCAGATCGGGAAAGCGTTTTTTCCGCTTGCCCGGAAGAGAGCGCGTTCAATTGCTGCCGCGCAGCCGCGGATCGAGCAAGTCGCGCAGTTTGTCGCCGAGGATGTGCAGAAAAAGCACCAGAAAAAACATAACGCCGGTGGCGGCGGCGACTTCCCACCAGATGCCGCGCCAGAGGCGTTCCTGGCCATCGGCGATCATCAGTCCCCAACTGGGGACGGATTGCACCCCCAGCCCCAGGTAACTGACGATCACTTCGGTCATGATCGCCGAAGCGAACAACAGGGTGAAATAGATGATGACCAGATGCATCAGATTGGGCAGGATATGCCGGAAGATGATGATCAGCGAATGCTGCCCGGCCACTCTGGCGGCCAGGACGTAACCCTGGTTACGCAATTTCAACGTTTCCGCCCGGACGACCCGGCACAACGTGACCCAGCCGGTGAGGCCGATGCCGAAATAGATGGCCAACATGCCCGGGTCAGTATTCAGCCAGGCGCCGCAGGTCCGGACGAAGCGGCCGATGCCCGGCGACAGGAATCCTTTGCTGACCAGCAACGCGAAGGCCAGAATGAACAGCAACGTCGGCATTGCCGCAAAGGTGCTGTAAAGCCAGACGGTCGCTTCGTCGAGTTTGCCGCCGTAGTAACCGGCCAACGCGCCGAGCAGTACCCCGATCAGAGATGCGATGCAGGCGGCGATGACGCCGACTTTGACGGCGGTAGCCGTGCCGGCCAGCGAACGCCAGAACACGTCGCGTCCCATGTAATCGGTGCCGAACCAATGGCGGGAGGAGGGGGGCTCGAAGCGTTCCGCCATATTTTCCCGGTTGTAAATCGGCGTAAGCCGTTGATGACGGCAATACGCCGTGTAGCTTTCGAACCCGACGGCCACCAGCAGATAACCGATCAGGCCGAGCAGACAGCACAGCGCCAGGCGATCCCGGGAAAGCCGGATCAGGAAGTCTCGGAAAAAATGAAAACGGTCAGGATTGGTGGTCTGCATTGATTGTCGCCGGGGTTTGCTTGTAGAGACGGGAGAGGTGAATCTGCAACAGGGCGACTTCCGGCGGCGTTACGCCGTCAATCCGTTCCGCCTGCGCCAGCGTGGAGGGAACGATTTTCTTGAGTTTCAACCTTGATTCGTTGCTCAAGCCGTCGATGGCATCGTAATCGAAATCCGGCGGAATCCGCCAGCTTTCCAGTTTTTTCAGTTTATCGATCGATATGCTTTCCCGCTGCAGATAACCTTCATAATGGGCCTGGATCAGCAATTGACGGAACAAACGCCGGTCGGCGGCCGCGGCCAAATCCAATGGCAGCCGGTCGGCGGCAAAGGGCAGGGGCGTGTCGGGCCGGTAAACCCCTTCCAGCGTTTTCAGATGTTGCCACAAGGACTTCCGATCGATTTTGGTCTGTTTCAGGAACGCCGCGACGGTGTCGAGGCGATCGCGATAACCGGCGAAGCGGCGGTATTTTTCGAGCGGCAGCAAGCCGGTTTGGAACGCGAATTCCGACAGCCGCAAATCGGCGTTGTCCTGGCGCAGATGCAGCCGGTATTCCGCCCGGCTGGTGAACAGGCGGTACGGTTCGATGATATCCTTGGTTACCAGGTCGTCGACCATGACGCCGATGTAACTGGTGTCGCGCGACAGCTCCAGCAAAGAACGGCCGGCCGCATAACGGGCAGCATTGGCGCCGGCCAGCAAGCCCTGTCCGGCCGCCTCCTCGTAACCGCTGGTTCCGTTGATTTGTCCGGCGGAAAAGAAATTCGGCCAGCGTTTGAGCGCCAGCGTCCGGTTGAGCTGGTCCGGAAAGATAAAATCGTATTCGATCGCATAGGCGTAACGGGTGATGACGGCGTTTGCCATGCCCGGAATGGAATGGATCATCCGCTGCTGAATGGCCGGCGGCAGGCTGGTTGAGATACCGTTGATGTAATACTCCCGGGTATATTCGCCTTCCGGCTCCAGATAGAGCAGGTGGCAGGGATGATGCGGGAAGCGGACGACTTTGTCCTCAAACGAGGGACAATACCGGGTACCGATTCCTTCAATTTTGCCCTGGTACAACGGCGCCTGCATCAAATTGTCCCGGACAATGTCGGCCGTTTCCTCCGTCGAATAGACCATATAGCAAGGCAGATCACGCTTCCGCGCTTTCGGCAGCGGCTGCGTCGTCGGCCAGAAACTGAACTCTTCTTCGAAACAATCGGCAACTTGTTGAGTCATCGCCGAAAAGTCGATCGTTTTGGCCAGAATACGGGGAGGGGTGCCGGTTTTCAATCGCCCCAGTCTGATTTGCATCTGGTTGCGCAACGCATCCGCCAACGCATAGGAGGGCGGGTCTCCTGCCCGGCCGCCCGGGAAATGCTGCAAACCGTAATGCAGTTTGCCGGATAAAAAAGTTCCGGTCGTCACCACCACGGCTCGACAACGAATGATTTCGCCCAGGTGAGTGACGATTCCGCGCAATTCGCCGTCCTCCAGACAAAATGCGGTAACTTCAGCCTGCAGGATATCCAGATTGGATTGCAGTTCCAAATATAATTTTGCGGCTCTCTGATAGCAGACCTTATCGCATTGCGATCTGGGCGACCAGACCGCCGGCCCTTTGGTTTGATTAAGCAGCCGGAATTGAATTGCCGCGCAATCGGTGATGATACCCTGCATGCCGCCCAGCGCATCGATTTCCCGCACCACCTGACCTTTGGCGATGCCGCCGACGGCCGGATTGCAGCTCATTTGGGCGATATGATCCGCATTCAACGTGATTAGCAGCGTCGCCGCTCCCAATCTGCTGGCGGCGGCGGCGGCTTCACAACCGGCATGGCCGGCGCCGATGACGATAACATCGTATTCTTTCATTCTATCTCTAATATCGATTCAAAACCGGAGGATCTGTCAATGCATAAAAAAACAGCAAGAGATAACATACGGTATTTTTGACAGATTTCAATATCGTTTCGAAGCAATCACTCCCCTGCCCGAAAGAAATCATCTTTTGATTAACATAACATATATTATGCGACGTTATATCCGTGCCGCTCAAAAGGCCCCTTCCCATTAAGACGATCGCTTCTGGAAAGTGTTCTGGAAAAAAGAATAGTTCGGCTTTTGCAAAAAAGCAATTGTTCCACTATGGTATTCGCGGAATTTTTCAACAACAGGAGTGAATGTTGACTGATTGGTGGTTGCCGGTTGCCGGTGTTGTTGTTTTTTTGTTGGTCATCGGGCTGTGGCTGGGATGCCGGCGGCCGCGAAATGTCTATGAGCGGGCATGGCTGCTCAGTGAAAATGAACTGGCATTCTATCGGGTGTTGGAGCGGGTGGTCGATCATCGTCAATACGTTATTTTCTGTAAAACCCGGCTGGAAGACATCGTCCGGGTCAAAAACGGCGTGAAGAATTATCATGCCTTGCGCAATCGCATCAAATCACGTCATATCGATTTTCTGATCTGCCGCCGGCGGGATTTGACCGTCTGGCGCGCCGTTGAACTGGACGACCGTTCTCATGAAACGCCGAACGCGATGCGTTCGGATGCGCTGAAGGATCGGGTTTGCGCCCAGGCCGGCATTGTACTGGTCCGGGCGCAGAGCAAAACAGTGTACCGGGATGAGGATATACGAACGCTGTTGACTGGCTAGACCAACTTTGAGCCGGTCAATTCCAGTACCAATACCAGAGGAGCAGCCCGATGCCCAGTAAAATGCCGCCCCAGATCCACAACAGCTTCCAGTTGTAAGCCGGCGCGTATTGGGAACAGATGTCCCGACGGTTCAATTCGGCCCCGGGCGGATAAGGGGCCCGGTAGGTGAAGATCCGGGAAACCTGATAACTCAAGCGCATCGGCAGATTCACCGCCCAGCCGGCGGCATCCAGGAATAAGCCCAAATCGCGCTTCTGCAATTTGATCAGAGCGGAAACGACCAGCGGAACGATGATGGCCAGCAAAATGATACCGAATCCGTAAGCCAATTGAAGCCAGGTGACTTTTTCCAGTGCCTTGATCAAAAACGCGGCGCTGCTGCCGACTGCCGCCAGACTGACGCCGCCGAACATGATTAGTGCCGGACTGCTGGTGAAAATGCTTTTCAGGTTGGACGGTTTGTCGTTTTTGATCGCTTCCGCCGCCTGAGTTTCCACCGGCGAAAAATCCGTCAGCTTCTGGAACCGGCTGCCCACCAGGCCGCCGAGCCGCCGGAACGGCTGCCAGAACGATTGTCCGAATGAAATCGGGCCGTTGAGGAAATCGGTCACTCTGACATTGTAGCACCGTTTGTCCTTGTCGATGAAGACACCCCCCTTGCCTGGATAAATCCGGCCGGTGCTGCCGCCGGTGATCACCGCCGCCAGATATTGCGGCGGCTGGCCGGGCGGCATTTGGATTTCCAGATACATCAGACACAGATTGGAGTTGACGACGATTTTTTTATGGGCGGCGACATCCCGCAGCCGGATGATTAAATCGAAGTGCCGGCCGTCCATGATCAATGTACCGCTTTGGATCATCGAGTCGAGCGTCGGGTCGAACAGCGCCCGGAAATTGACGAAGTTGTTGACCAGGTCGAACAAATATTGTTTATAGAGCAGTAATTTTTCAAAATCGCGCAACAGGTTCAAACGGGCGCCCAAGGTTTTATCTTCGTCGAACCGGTCTCGCAGCGCCTGAACCGCCTGGTCGTCCAGATAGCCGGTCAATGTTTTCCGTTCCAGTTTTCCGGCGACATCGCCGCTCAATTTGGCTATATATTGCTCATAAGGCGCCAAGGCCTGTTTGATTTCCTGCCAGCGTGCCAATGTCAGTTCCGGCAATTGAAAGTTTCGGGAGAATTCCTTCAGGGTGTTCGCATAGAAAGGGTTGAGCCGGGCGGAGAAATCCAGCCGCAAATCGGCGGCCGGTTCCGCCAGCGGCGCCTCCTGCAGGGTTTCGGCCACGGCGGCCGGATTGTTCAATGCCAGTGGCGGCAACGCCTTGGGATCAAGCCGGAAACGGTCGAGATTGACCGGATTGAGCGCTACCAATTGACAATAGCGGAAAAATTCGTCCAATTTGTTGCGCAATGCTTGATAGGGGGCGAAAAATGGTGCCGGATCCTGTCCTTCATACAACGGTTTGGCCGCGTTGCTCTCCCAGTTGACGTATTCGGCGATGGCCTTGATGAACTGTTCAAGTCCATCGAGCGTGATGCCGGTGCCGCCTTCAGGGGCGGCGGTGCCGTAACCGGCCTTCAGGATATCGAGATAAAGCGTTTCTCCGGCCGAACCGGCAACCGCCTGCGCGGTCAAAATTCCGTCACCGTGCAACGCGCTGCCGTTCAGCTCTCGAATTGCCGCGGTGACTTTGGCCAGAATCAGCCGGCCCTGTTCATCGGTCAAGTCCGGATTGGCTTGAATAAATTCCACATAATGCGCCGCGGCCGGCGTATCGGCAATCGCCGACAACTCCAGAGCAGGAGCAACATCATTCAGGGCTGAAAAATCTTTCAAACGATCCGACAACCAGCGGACTGCCGCATAAAGGTCATCCACCCGGATGACCCGATTGGCGTCGCTGTCGAGGTAGTTCAGAAAATCCCGGTTGGTATTCAACGCTTCCAGCGGGGCGCTCAGTACCGCCCACAGCGCCGGATCCAAATCCGACAGCAATCGCAACTCCTCCGGTTGGGTGATGAGACATTGCAGGCTGCCGCCGACTTTTTGAAATTTCAACTTCGTTGCCATCGCTTTTTTCTCCTCTGTTTCCTCGTCCGGCGCAGTGTCAGGCCAGCAGTGCAGCCTGCCGTTTGCACATGTCGATCAATACGATAGCGCTCATCGCTTCCAGTACGACGCCCAAACGGGGACACAGACATGGATCGTGCCGGCCGCGAATTTCACAAGCAACCGGGGTTCCGTCAAGGGCGATCGTCGCCTGGCGCCTGGCGATCGAAGCGGTCGGCTTGACCGCGACGCGGAAGACGATTTCCGCTCCGGAGGAAATGCCGCCGAGAATACCGCCGGCGTGATTGCTCTGCCAGCCGTCCGGACCGAATTGATCATTGTGTTGGCTGCCGGACATGGCGGCAGCCTGGAAGCCGGCGCCGAATTCCACGCCTTTGACGCCGCCGATGGACAGCGCCGCTTTGCCCAATTCGGCATCCAGCCGGTCGAATACCGGTTCGCCCCAACCGGCCGGCACCCCCGCAATCCGGCACTCGACGATACCGCCGACACTGTCGCGGTTGGCCTGGGCCGTTTCGATGGCCCGGATCATCTGTTCCGCGGCGGCGGCGTCACCGCAGCGCACCGGGTTATTTTCCACCTCTTCCCGGTTGAAGGTTGTACATTTGACCGCGCCGATCTGCAGTGTATGGGAAAAGAGCGTGACGCCTTTGGCGGCCAGCAATTGCTTGGCGACCGCGCCGGCGGCGACCCGCGCCGCCGTTTCCCGGCC
>OJMH01001461.1_pt1 | contig 23453 bp, 20 predicted proteins | sample 1597111 | NCBI WGS metagenome assembly OJMH01 (sample SAMEA2452115, study PRJEB22498) | human gut metagenome | reverse complement strand
CTTGCCGCAGCTCCGTTTCGGTGTTCAGCATTATGTGAATTTTTACAACTCCAGGCGGATTCATTCGGCACTCCAATACCGGACGCCGGATGAAGTCTATTTCGGAACTTGTAATCGGCAAACCATGAGATATAGTAACTCAAAGGCTTTTACACCAATCTTTCAATAAAATGTTGTCCAACCTAGGGGAGAGGCGCAAACAGGGGGTGAATCAGGGGCGGAGACCGATTAGAAACTTCCTTCCATTCTGGCCTTCGCCGTTGTAAAGTAGTTTGTAGGTTTGAGGTTGGCCTTTCTTGGTGGATTCGGGGAGGACGAGTTCCATTTCGATTAATTCCGTGAGATGGATGTGGAGACGGGTTTTGGTCCAGCCGGTATGGTCCATCACTTCTTTTCGGGTGAAGGTCCGGGGGAGCTCCAATAGGAGTTGCAGGAGATTCCTTGCGGGGAGTGAGAGGTCGTCGAGGCTGATTCCGAGGAGTTCGGAGGCGAGTTCGGTTGCTTGCCGGATGTCATCACGGTCTACTTCGATGTATTCGATTCCGTTGTAGTTCTTCAGGGGCTTTTTCATCTGGTTGAGGAAGGCTACCGCTTTGCAAAGATTCAGGAACTTCGGCTGATCTCTGCGGGCCTGGAGACGGTCGTCTTCGTAAAAGAGTTCTTCGGCATAGGGATTGACTACCTGGTACGGTTCGAGTAGGCGCTGGAAGGCCCAGTGTTTGTGGGCAATTCCTTCTTTGTCGGAATGGTCTTTCAGGCCTTCGAGGGTGTGAGATTTTCTTTGCATGGCTAAAATTCTTCTGGTCTGTGCTCGGCTCTCATCCACGCCCAGAATGAAAAAGCGGGATTTCGTTTCGGGATTGATTTCAGGGTTGGTAGTCGTCTGGAAGATGCTACAGCCGCCTTCGACGTAGCGGGATTGGCCTTGTCCTCCTGAAACGGTCTCTTGCGCTAGATAACCTTCAGAGATAAGGGTGCGGATGGCGTAGGTGTCTTTCATCCCTGCGGCTTCCTCCAGTGCCAGCAACTTATTTTTCAGGGATTTCATGTGGAAGAGAGCCTTGTCGGTGATTGCAGATGCCCGGATAACGTCCTCCGGGGGCATGAGCTTCAGGGTTTTATCTTGCAGGGTACTTTTGCCCGCTCCCGATGAGCTCAAAACAAGAATGTTCAGCGGATTATCCATCAGTCTTGAGGTGGCGGCAAGGTAGCACATGAGTTTGTTATGCTCTTCGCCGATGATCCCCAAGGTTTCATAGTCTTCGAGGATGGTTTCAAAAAGATTTCCGCCTCCCATCTGGATGGCGTAGTCGTCGTAGTTCCATTTTACTGCGTTCATGGTGTGTTCTCCTGTCGTTCAGGGGTTATCGGCAGAGGTGAAAGGCGTGAGTTTTCGAAATATTGAGCTCATTGGCGATACGCCCGAAGGAATATCCCTGATTCCTGAGCGTAATTGCTTGCCGGTCGAGTTCGGGGTTTGCTTTGGGGCGTCCTAAAGTCTTCCCCTGCGAGATGGCCCGTTGCAGTCCGGCTTTCGTGCGGTCGGCAATGCGTAAGCGCTCCTGTTTGGCGAGACAGGCCATAAGGGAAATAATAGCATCGGCAAAGATTCCCAGACTGGAAATGTATTCTTCGCTGTAAGAATGCCACTTGACCTTGTAGTTGTCCAGGTGGGAGAGATATTCCAGTGTCTTTCGGGTTCCTTCCCGGCTGAGGCGGTCGAGGCTCCAGAATAAGAGTATATCGAATTTGCGTCGCCGGGCAAGGTCGAATACTTCTTTAAGTCCGGTACGTTCGTCGGCGGATTTACTGCCGGAACATACATCGGTTTTTATGTTGATAACATCCCAGTTTTGTTTTTCGGCATATTCCTTTAGTTGCAGGATTTGATTTTCGGTGGTCTGGTCCGTGGTTGAGACACGACTGTAGATGATGCATTTCATTGGAGCCTCCTGTGGCGTTAGATATTCGACCGTATATAGCACGGTAAAAACGGTTGATGTTTTTGAACGGAAAAAGGGACTGATTTTTGAGAACGATTTTAGAACGCTATTTTATCCACCTCCTTCATCCAGACGTCGCAACATTCGGGACAATAGAACAGGTCGTCTTCCGGGATGATTTTTCCGTCGCAATAGGGACAGTATCCTTTATTGAGTTGCCGGAGCTCTTTTCGTGTCGGCAGGTAAAAATCATCTTGCCAGTCCCAAAGCAGGTTTGAGAAGTAAACTCCATCGATACATTCCCATTCGCCGAATAGGTGGACTCCTGTACTTGTCATGACGGCGATTTTGTTGTTTCCGGCCATGCCTTCAATCAGGTTGAAAGCGGCAGGGATATCCCGGTATAGGGGCGCAAGCCTTCGACAGAATTCCATCGTGTCGGAGCCTTCTTCTGATTCTATCGGTAACATGCCGTTATGAATCAGGGCATAATTGGTCAATACGTTTGTATGCTTCAAGAGCTTCACGTCTTTCGTGAGGCTGAAAGGGTGAGTTAGTCCCGAACTTATACCTCCATGAGTTGCTATCCTGAAATGGAGCAGTAAATCCCCGTCAAAGTCGGCCAGATACTTTTCATAGGCCGTAACAAAACTTTTCCACGTCATGTAGCCTTTATGAATCTCGATGGCGTATTTTTCTCCTCCGGTGAACAGGGCGAAGCCAGCTCCATCGGGGTTTGCGTCCCAACATTGTTTCAGAATTTCCAGCGAGGGCAAAATTGTCTCTTTCGGTTTATAGATGGCTACGCACATTTTTTCACCTCCATAAGCTCATTGAGATAGCTCACGGCATTGGAATAGAGCGGATTCGACTGGATATAACCGGTGAAATTCTCGAAAGCGTCCCCGGAGGCCAAAATGTCACTGATGGAAAGTTGATTCGCCCAATGAACCAGAGCATCGACTATTTCGAGAGTAGCCATAAAGGTGGAATATTTCAGCGTTCCCCGGAACAGTCGAAATTCAACTGTATTCGTATTCTCAAAGTTGACTGCCTGATAGCGTGTCCCGGAAGACTTGCCGTAAACCTCTTTGATGTTCTGGCCGTTCGACTTCTTAAATCTGGCCCAGTGTGTTTCTTTTCTTCTGGCTATGAGCTCGAAATTCGATTGATACTTGGAGATAAACCAGTCTATGAGAAGCCATTTATAGGGCGAAAGATAATTTCTCGATACGTGTACATGCAATCCGCATGATTCTTCCCCTAAATCGTGAGACTTCATTCTGGCGTTTGACATTTGCCGCAAGATATTTTCCCAGTCCAGTTCTTTATGGCGCTTCAGGGTAATGGGATGGGAAACAAGCTCAAATCCGTAATCCGGGATAGAACCGTCTTCCTTGAGGTAAAAAGTTTCTTCACCGTCTGAAATGGAGTCTGCTATGCGGTTACGCTCCGAACTGGTAACGCCTCCAGCTTCGAGCTCAAATCCCAGATATGCAAGGCGGTTTTCGTTATCTTTGTCGGAGGATAGGAAATTGAGGTAAGGTTCATAGCTGTATTCATGTACATTGCTGGAATGGTTTTCATTGTAGCAGGATTCGCAGTAAGTCCCATCGTCTTGAAAATGAGCGTTATCATTGTGCATGACTTCATTGCAGTCGTCGCACGTGCAATAATGGTCCGCATAGCATGGATTGCATACAATCGTGTTATTATCGCCGTAATTTTCGCTTACCCAGTCTCCACAATTTTCACACCGGTAAGCGTAAGAACTGGTGCAATCCTCACACCACCATTCATCCAGATTTTCAATACGGACAAAATTGTCCGAATCACTATATTCATCGCATTTTTCACAATATGAAAGTTGGTCGTCCCGGCAGGATTCGCAGTAAATATCCCCGTTGCAGTCCGTAACATAATCATCGTCGAGAAGATATTCACCGCAATAGGAACACTGTTTCAGTCCTTCCCGGCATTCCGGGCAAAGATGGAATTCGCCGAATACTTCGAGCTTTTCCGTTGTTTCGCAAATGTAGCAGGTACTCATGTTTGCCTCCGTGTGTTTTGGATTCTACACATAGAAGCAAAGAGAGAATTTCAGTACGCCCCAGGGCCTTCTAAAATTTTTTTCTGCTCAAAAGGCCTGTTTATGACAGGGGGTAGTTTCGAGGAACGATTTGAAAAAAAGTGAACGATTCAAGGCATAAAAAAAGACCGCCCCGAAAATTTCGAGACGGCCAGTTTAGAAAAAAAGTGAACGATCTGCTATCTGAATATAAACTATCGTGTATTGATAAGATAAATTATGATCGGGGCACCAACTGTGGAGATGCAACCGAGAATGATTCCGTACCAGCCCTTTTTCTGTTTTTTACACAGCGCAATAATTCCAAGAATGATGGCGACAATACCAAGAGGCGGTAAAATCAGGCTGACTGTTCCGACAGCGCCGCTTATTCTTCCCAGCAACGGTCCATGAGGGCTTTCGGTCACGGAATCAGATTCGTCCATATCAGCGTCTTCTTCGGCCCGGACATTGAAGAATTTCCATGCGAAAATGAGGCTGTAAATTGCGGCCAGGACGGCAAACAGACCGACCACTTTCCCCATATTCAAGTTGTGTTGAATGATGCTGACTGCCATGCTGATCAGCATCAGCGGAAAAATACATGCGGCATAACTCCATACGCATATTTTGCGGAAGGCGGTCCAATAAATTTTTCGGTTGGGATTAGGCAAGCGAATAAATGCTTTGGCTACAGTCACCAAAACCACAGAGGCTGGAATCCCCGCAACAGCCAGCAAGATAAGAGTATTTGTTGATGGTAATTGTCGGTGAGGATCGCCTTTCAACAGCAGGGCTATAAAAATATAGAACCAGAATAATGCCATAATCACGACCGGAAATCCCCAGGCCAGATTTATGAATTTACGTTCCCAGCGAGACAGGGATTCAACCGATGAGACACGTTCATACCTCTCCTCAATTACGCTTGGGGCTTGAGGATAACTCTTGGGCGGCAAGGATGGCGTGGGTTTCAAACGCAGTTGAGCTTCCACCGCCTTAACTGGAGGCAGTTCAAATTTTGCGTTACACTTCCAGCATTCAAATTGCTGTGCAGGGTTGGCCGTCCCGCATTCAAGACAGAATTTTGCTTTCGTTACGGTGAAATCATGCTGGCACTTTTCACACGACACATCCTGCTGAAGATACTCTTCCGGAACATCATACTTCTGGTGACAATTGGGGCAGACTGTTTTCATAATTTCGATCTCCTTGTTGTTTTTATATGAAGTCAAACATAATTACCCAGATAATCTCAAGTCCTCCTCCGATGATGCCCCACCAGCCCAGTTTATTTTTTTTGCTGACGGCGATGAACCCCAGAAAGACTGCAATCGGAGCAAAGATAATAGGAAAGATAATGGCTCCGACGATCATACTCCATAACGCCCCTCTTCCGATATAGAGTACATCTTTCGGCAAAGCCGGTTCAACAGGCCGGTTGTTGGTCTGCCTCGTAGGGCCGAGCTTTCCTTTACCTGCGAATGCAATAACACACAAAATAATTCCGACGCCCAAGCGCAACAGAGGATCAACCTTCATTGTGCTGAAAATAATCATGACGACCGCCAGAATGGCGCAGAGAATAATTTTAATCCCTGCAAGCTGGTCACTTCCGGTACCAATGTGATTTCCCGGTCCCTCTGCATTTATCGGCTGTCCGCATTTGGGGCAGAATACGGCTTGTGAGGAAACCCTATTACCGCAAGCCGGACAGTCTATTAATTCAACCATCATTTTACCTCTCTTGGGTTTTGTATTGTTGATTCAGCTTCGGCAACAGTGGCTCCCCGTCGATATAGACATCAGCGTTGATTCTGAAATATTTGTCACGTCCCAGATTACGGAGTTCAATCACCTTGGCGCTGGTCAGCAGTCGCTCCAGACGCTCTTTTTCTTCGTATGCGGATTTGCGTAACTCCGGGGCTTTGCTTTTCAATTCAGGGGTGTTGATCCCACGAAGACGAATGGAGATATTCTTCCCGGCAATAGGGGTATGCTTGTCTATGTCGCACCGAAATGTATCGCCATCCACGATATGCAAAAGGCGTGAAACAGTCACATCGGCGTACTTTTGGACAATTTTGTCCTCGGTGGTTTCCGGTTTGATTGCAGGTTCCGTCACGGTTGAGCAACCGCAGAGTAGCAACAGTCCCAGTAATATCAGATTTTTCATTTTTCGTCCTTTGGTTGAGTGTCTTTCAACTAATGCGTAAGATATTTAAAAATCTTATGCGGCAGAACGAAAAATCGGGATAAAAAGAGCACTTCCCCCTTGCATTCAATCGTGGCACCGCCAAGCGCCAATCAAGCACACAAGAAAGGGAAGTGCAAACACACAACCCCTTCAGTGCGGCGCTTGATTAAAAATTGGCGGTTTCCGATTGAGCCGTTCTGAAAGTTAAAAAACTATCTATAATTGTAATTCAGTTTATATCGTTGTTGAATACTCCTTGTTGGTTCAACTCAATGATAATGTAACTTTCCCGGAATGAAATTTCAAACAAAATATGGAGATATCTACTGTTCTACTGGCATCTACTGTTCAAAGTCTGTTTTTCCGTTCTTGCCGGTATATCATATATGGCTGTCTTCTTGTCAATTTTCGAGAAAAGGGATATGATTTCGGAGCCCCATTACCGATGGAATCCCCGATGCCTACCGATGCTTTTACCGATGCCGGTACCGAACGATGTTTACCGACTTGGTGAATTCTAAAAATTGTGATCCAAGCTCAGAATCGATTATTCTTATTCTCTGTAGACCCGGTTTTTTCATACGATTTGACTTATTTTCAGCAAATTTGCTAACTTGGAGGTTTGATGCAGTGCTGGAAATCTCCCGGCATGACTTTTTAACACTCGCTTGGCAATTATTTTCCTGTTTTCAGTGGTTGTGACGGTTGGATGACGGATGATGACGGAGCGGAAGCATTGTATCGTCATTCGCAACAAGCTGAATATTAGTTGATTGTGTATTTTGTGACGGTTGTGACGGTAAAAATGGAATCCTCTTTATATAAAATACATTTTCCATGTTCTTAAAAATTCCTTTCCCCCCGCAAGAGTTGAAAAGAACCGTCACTACCGTCATTAGTTGTGTAAACAACTAAAAATCAGAGTATTATATGATGACGGTTCGCCGCCTTGCCAGCGTCATTGATCGTCATTTACCGTCACAAAAAAGGCGGCCGAGGTTGTAGCCCCCGACCGCCCTGTGTTCCGGCAGGTTATTTTTCCGGTTTGGTAATGATGAATGATTTTGCCTTCGCCGTGCGAGGGCAGACCATCTCGTAGCCTCGCTGTTCGCAGTAATGCGTGAGTAGTTTTTTCAGACGAGCAGGGGATATTTCAATCCCTTTTTCGTCATGCCAGCGTTTACTCAGTTCTTCGTTGGGTATCTGTTTGCCAAGAAGTCCTTCCGCTTCCCAGGTCTGAATGAAGTCCAGGAACTCCTCTTTGCCCTGGAACTCGGCACGAAGGGATTTTTCTTTCGCAAACTTCGACTCGCATTCCATCAATCCACCCCTCATGTAGATCATGGAGCACTGGAGCATGAAGTTGTAGAAAAGATTCCACTCACTTTTGTCCCAATCATGGAAAAAGCTATGTCCGAACTCATCTGTCGGTTGATGGTCGGCAGTGAAGTACCTATAAAGCTCGTAGACCGCCATTCTTCTCCGGTAAGAATCCTTTTCCATATCCTTGAATGCAAAGTTCGTGGACATATAGATTTTCGGTGATTCCTCGAACGGAATAATCTTTCGATTGAGCCCCTTTCCCTCGACCTCCATATCATCCGCCAGTACATTGAAGAGGATATTGAAGTTGAAATCTTTCTGAACGTCGTCCATGTGAAAGATGGAGCATCCTTTCTCGACGGTGGAGAAAAAGAACTGATTTTGCACACGGGTCTTCATATCCGCCGCCTGACAAAACCTCATCTGTTTCAAGGCCTGAAACAGCAGACCTTTGCCGGTGCCGCCGTTTTCGTCGGTAAGGGATTCATCCGTCAGAACGATTGCTTTTACCCGTGAGCGATCCTTATGCCGGTGCATCAGGTAGCCCAGTGCCGACATCAGGGCCTTGATCCGCTTCGGTTCGTCGTTACAGATCATGCGGACAAACATTGCGAATACCCCTTCTTTATTGGTGAGGGTCAAGTCGTGGTCGATCATCTGTTTGGCATCGATATAACCGTCGAGACCGGGAATCGTTGTTTTTACCTGAAACGTCATACCATGCATAGAATCCCAGGGACATCTCCTGCTGACTTCCTTAAAGCCTGGCTCATCCATATAGGCAACTTTCGTTGGTCCCCATGTTGTCACTTCGACTGCGGTGTTTCTGAAGTAGAAATAACATTTATCCTGCGTATCGGTGTGCCGCTCATCCGGGATGGAGTCCAAGCCCCTTAACCGGGTCGGTTCCCACTTGCAACGGGCGAAAATATTCAAATCTTCCGGGTAATAGGTTTTGATCCAGTCATACAAGAAAGTATGAATTTCGCCTTCCGTGGTCTGATGGACAATTTTGCCTTCGAGCTTGTAGAAGATGTTTCCGGCAATGTTGCGCCTGAAGCCGTTTTGTCGCAGGACGTTCATCATGGAATCCAGATTGAGTGCGAGTGTGACTTGAGGAGGTTCTTTTTCATTTTTGCCTTTCTTCACCACGGTCCGGTCAAAAATATCGGCGTAGTAGATCGCTTCTCTTTTCCACTGGTTGAAGGTTTTGTATTTCTCATAGACTTTCACAGGGTATTGTTTTTTTGCCTCACGTTTGGCATACGGAAAACGAACCCATCGATTGATATTTCTGGTCGCCGTGTCCACCTTGAAGCCGTTCATCAGGCAGTAGCGAATCAGCATATCCGTGCGCTGTTTGTATTCCTCAAGGGATTTTGCCCCCACGTGGCAGAAACAGTGCAGACTTTTATTGCCGGAGTGGACGACCGCCAGCAACGGGAGATTCAACGAAAGAATCTTATCCCACTGTTCCCATATTGTTCCCTCGTCCGATTCGATCAGGCACCAGTTATAGGATATGAAATGCCATTCTTTCACCCCCTTGCAAACTCCAGCTTCACGGTCTTTTTGCAACTGCTCTTCGTCTATCTGGTTCAGCAGGAAAGCACAGCCATATTGCAGTTTTTCCAGATCAAGGAATTTGCCGCCTGTTTTGACATTCAGCGAAGAAAGCGGCAATTCATACGATGCTTCCTGCTTAGGTCTGAACTTGTGGCTCCAGTCTTCTCTTTCTTCCTTGATATAATCGGCTACGATCACCGATTTGCAGGTCAGTTGCTGGAGAATCTTCAAGGCGTCAGTTCTGGCATCCTGTTCATAAAACTCTGGCATCCGCTCATCATGGGGTTTGCTGACGATGCGAAAACAGGGGCGTAATGCCACGGACGGCAGGTGTTCGAATTTCCCCTGATAAGTGTAACCGTTCTCTCTGGCAATCTTCAACAGGATATTCGTAGCATGTCCGGTGTCTTCCGATGGTGAGAGACTGCGATAGCGGTCAATGACGTCCGTATCGTATTTCTCGGGGTCTTGCTGGCACCATTCGTCAAAGTCGGCCTCATCCAGTCCGGCGGCTTTAAAGGCGTTGGCTATAAACAGCCAGTCGTTCTGTTCTTGAAAATCCTTGGGATCGATATATTGGGCTATGTTTTTAATCTCCATTTTTCATCCCTCCACTTTTTCTGCTGTATCTACTGGGTCTGCTGTATAAATGAACCTGTCGAGGTCCGCCGGGCTGTAAAGGCAACGCCCTCCGAGCTTGTAGGATTTGAGCCCTCTTCGTTTCCAGTGCCAAAGCGTACTCCGGGAAATATTTCCGCAGTAATCACAGGCCTCTTTTTCAGTCAGAAAGCCAGCAGTAGATTTTTTCATAACAGGCCTCATTTCAAGGACTGCCAATACGTTGTTCAGGACTTCTTCGCTGAAATCCTCGGATACCAATCTTTTTACAATTTGGTTTGAAGTAATCATTTTCAATTTCTCCTTTTCTTGTTGAGTTATAATGATTTACAATATTGATAACGCTCATGACCTATCTCCTTTTGTTTAGGGTTGCGTTATTCTATTTATATTAGTATTTTTGGGTCCAAATAAACACGAAAAAAATTAAAGAAATTTTCGATTATTTTTAATTTGAGCACAAAAAATCCCGAAGACAGAACGAATTCCATCTCCGGGGCATATGATTCAGAAAAATCAGGCGGCTTGCAGTTCCTCCCGAATTTTCAATATCTCCTCTTCCGTTAGTTGGGAAGAGAATATTCTTCGGCTTCGTGACAGGCCGAATTTGATCATCCACTTTTTAATTGCGACATCGGACATGTCGTATATCCTGCCGATGGTAACATTACTGTAGCGGCCAATCAGGTGCTCCAAAGCTTCCTTTGTAGGTGATAGACTTTTGGGGGCAGGAACGATGTTTTCCATGCTGGCCGACAAAATCTGGAGCTTTTCCACCGATTGGGTCTTCTCCCGATCACGAATATGGCTGTTGAAGTTGTATTTCTTTTCATAGACTTTCAGCATATTCCAGCTACTCCACCCCATCATTTCCATCACGGTTCTGTATTCGGTATCATGGCTTCCCAGCAAGCTGGCAAAGGTGGTCCGAAACGACTCAAACGTATAGATGCTGACGTTTACTTTTCGCCGCTCCCCCTTGGGCATCATGGTATTTTCCTTGCCGAGGGCCTGAACGAATACTTTCTGGGAGTGCTTACTGACCGTATAACCGGAGTCATGCCAATATAGATCGGCAATTCCCGGAATAACGTATTGACTGAATCCTCTTGTTTCTCTTCGAAGGTCCAGCATCTTACGGAGCTCTCCAGTAATTGGAACCCTGGCAATCGTTCCGTAGCGACGAGTTTTGAAGGGTATGATTTCCAGAAAGTTTTCCTGTACTGCTTCCCACCGCAGGAGGGCCGCATCCTTGAGCCGCATTCCGGTATATAACCCTATTGTGAACAAGTCGAATAAGTCTTCCTCGGTATTGGCGGCGCACTCCATGACCTTGCGGATCATTTCCGGTTCCAGGGGACGATGTGTCGCTTCGGAAACCAACCCCTTCTTCTTCCGCTTGATATTGACCTTATTGAATGGATTCCGATTGGGAAGCTTTTTCATTGCGTCAACGGTCGTAAAGAATTTCGACAGGATTTTTATGTAATCGTCGAATGATTTCGGGGAAAGATGCTCGTCCGTCAATTTCCTGGCATAGTTGCGAGCGATCTCATCAGAAACCTCATCTATGTATTGTAAGCCGTTTCCCCGGCACCACGCAAAGAATTTTCGGCACGTGGATATAAACGCCTCCCGGTACCGGACTGACAGCTCCGAGAAATCTTCCGTCGTATTGAGATAGACCTTAAAAGCGTCTTCGAAGGAATATCGTTCGATTCCTTCGCCCCGAACCGTCAGCATAATCGCCTGGGCTGTTCTTGCGGCCAGTTCGCCACGCTGTTCCTTGTTGGCGGCTTCGATTTCCAAGCCGACATACTGTTTTACAAATGCTTCCGCTTCAGACCGCACGGCGGTACCCGTGTTGATAGCTTTGTCCTTTCCGTTGACAAAACGCCTGAAGTGCCAGTTCCCATTCGCTCCCCTCTGGTAGAGCTTTGGGGTTAAAGTTTTTTTCCTTGCCATAACTACTCTCCATCTCGGTGATGGTTGTATCACCACGTATTATATACGACAAGGTGAAACAACCACACGACCAAATACCGAAAATTTTTCGATTTTTGGTACAATTCTTGGTACAGTAGGCGTTTTTAAGGAAATTACGCAGGATGACGGGAAGTCATAAGTGGTTGGAATCAAGGGAAATAAAAATGGCTCCGGCAGCTGGATTCGAACCAGCGACCAAGTGGTTAACAGCCACCTACTCTACCGCTGAGCTATGCCGGAGCGTTTCAATGTTTCTTAACATAGTACGATTTGAGGAAAAAGGCAAATTGAAAATCGAAAAAATTTGGACTTTTTTCCTCAAAAACGCGATTTTTCAGGCTTCCGGCAGCTGTAGTTGCGGAAATTTTCTTCTGCCTGCAATGCGGTTCCCTTTTTCGGAACGAACAGGCAGGTTCGCTCCGCGCCTTCAAGTTCGAGCAGCCTGATCTTCCGGTCGAGGCCGCCGGCGTAACCAGTCAGGCTGCCGTCAGTTCCAACCACCCGGTGGCAGGGAATGATGATCGAAATGGGATTGTGTCCCACCGCCCCGCCCACCGCCTGGGCGGACATGCTCTTCCGCCCCGTCCGGACTGCCAGCCGTGCGGCGATTGCTCCGTAAGTCGTGAGTTCCCCATACGGAATTTCACGGAGAATATCCCAGACCGCGCGGCGAAACACGCTGCCCCTGGGCGCCAGCGGCAGATCGGCAATCGCCGGATTCTGACCGTGAAAATACTCATCCAGCCAGCTGCCGGCGAGGCGGAACAGCGGCAGATCCGACTTTTCCGTCATCGGCTCCCCGGCCGATGCGGCGAAGTATTTCTGCCCTTCGAACCACAAACCGGTCAGCCGCTCCCCATCACCAGCCAGCAGAATGCGTCCCAGGGGCGTCGGGCGATATGCCGAATAAAGCATGGACTCTCCTTGCGTTTGGTTTGACATCAATAAAGAATTCCGCAGACATACTCCCGGTAATATAGCACGCGAATTTCAGATAACGACTCGGGAAACGGGAAAATATTCTCTTTGTCCATCCTGTCCGCACCATGGAGATTCACGGCGCGGGCAGGGAACCGGGTCATCCCTTCAGGACGGCCAGCGGCGTCAGGCGGACCTGCGGTTCAATCAGATCGAGCTCGGATTCGATCACTTCGTCGATCGCCTTATAGGCCTGAGGCGCTTCGGAGAGGTCAAGACGGCCTTTGGCCTTGCCGTGCTTCCGGTAGGGCTGCCAGCGTCCGCAGGCGATTCCCGCCATCGCCGCGTCGCACTCCTCCACGGTGAGCGTGGAGCAGGCCGCGATCCGGCTCATCCGGCGGCCGGCGCCGTGCGAACAGCTCATGAACGACTCCGGATTCCCGAGTCCGCGCACAATATAGCTGGCGGTTCCCATCGAACCGGGGATGATGCCGATTTCGCCGGATTTCGCGCTGGTCGCACCCTTGCGGTGGATGCAGAGCGTTTCGCCGAAATGCTCTTCAAACGCCGCATAGTTATGGTGGATGTTCACTTCGCGGAGGAATTCCGTCTCCGGCACGAATTCGGTCAGCGTCTCCTTGAAAACCGCCATCATCCGGCGGCGGTTCTCCTGCGCATAACGCAGCGCGAAAAGCATGTCGCGGAAATAGTCGTGCCCCTCCTGTTCCCGGATCGGCAGGAACGCCAGGTCGGGGTCGGCAAGCGTCACGCGGTAAAGCGCGTTGAGTCTCTGCGCTTTGCGGTGATACAGCTCTTCGACGCGTTTGCCGAGATTCCGGCTGCCGGAGTGAATCATCAGCCAGATGAAACCGGCGTCGGATTTCTGGATCTCGATGAAGTGGTTTCCGCCGCCGAGCGTTCCGAGATTTCTCCGGTCGAGCGCATTGGCGAAATCGGCGACCTGCCCGTTGTTGTCGAGGTAGGATTCGAAGCCTTCCCACTCCTGCTTTTCCCGGTGCGATACGCCTTCGCCGACGGGAATGCGCTCTTTGAGCCGGTCCAGTATACTGCGCCGGAAGCTCATCCCGGCGAGGCGTTCCGTCGGGACGCCGGTCTCCACCGCCACCATGCCGCAGCCGATATCGACGCCGACCGCGCTCGGAATGACTGCGTCGCGGGCCGCGACGACTCCGCCGATTGGCATGCCGTAACCCTGATGACAGTCCGGCATCAGGGCGACATGGTGCGCCAGCACCGGATGGGCGGCGAGGTTGCCGGCCTGTTTCAGCGCGCCCGGTTCGACCTCGGCACACCAGCTTTTGACCGGAATGCGGTACGACTCTTCGTTCTTGATCCATTTCATTGTTTCACCTCAATCCTGTATTGACCGTTCTGTCTGTTTTCCACGGTGATTCCGATTTCCAGAAACTTCCGGATGACTTCGATATTGGTCTGCGTATGTCTGCCGGGCGGGCAGGTCAGGTATGCTCCGCCCGCGCCGATCGCCATCGGCAGCAGCAGCTGGTCGGCGAGGAACCGCCAGACCGGTGCCGAAAGTGCCCGGTACCGGTTGACCATGCCCGCAACCCGTTCGCCGACCGCTTTGCGCGACAGGTCGAAGTCGCCGCAGACACTGAAAAGCTCCGTGACGTGTTCGAACTCCAGCTCCGCGAACATCACGTTGCCGGGGCCGGGGGAATCGACCTCCCGCGATTCCGTTTCGAAGCCGTCCGGCCGATCCAGCGCGGCGAGGCAGAATGCGAGTTCGTCGTCCCGGATTTTCGCATCGATGCCGTGGCTGATCGAGACGAGCCGCGCGGCTTTCGGAACCCCTGTTTCGTCGATGACCAGCGGCTTCCACTCCCGGACCGGAATTACCGACAGCTCGATTTTTCCGCCGTCCGCCGGATAGAAACCGACCCGGTCCAGCACCGCCGTCACCTCCGCTCCCATCCGGCGGAGGCAGGGCAGGTACACCCGTTCGAAGTAGTCGAAGACCGGAGCGTTCGCCGCATGGGTTCCGCCCTCGATCACCACGCGGGAGGCTGCTTCGGCGTGCAGCAGCAGCGGCAGGACCGTCTGCGCGATCAGAACGGCGCTTCCGGCACTGCCGACCGCAAAGCGGTAATCGCCGGCCCGGAGCTTCCCCGGCGAGAACACCAGTTCCTGCGAACTGATTTCAGCGCCGCAAGTCGAACCACCGGAGATTTCGGCGACGGCCTTCACGCAGGTCAGATGCTGCCGCATCAGGCCCGGCTTGCGCCGTTTCGCCCGGATATTCGTAACACGCATCTCCCGGCCGGTCAGGGCCGAAAGGGAGAGAGAGCTGCGCAGGATCTGCCCGCCGCCTTCGCCGCAGCTTCCGTCGATTTCAATCATTTCCGTTTCCCCTTATGTCGTATTCCGTCAAGAAGCCTGCCGATATGACTGCACTTCTTCCTGAAAATCAATTTCGACTCTTCGTTCCTGCAAAGAAAGCTCTGAAAAAAATTTGCGCGGATTACCACACATAAAGCAGGAACACGGCCGACAGTGGCAACCGGCCAGGCGGCCGATCTCTCTGCTGTCCGGCAATTCCCATTCATGCAGATTCTGCCGGTGCATCAGGAGCAGCTCCTTTGCCCTCTTTTTCCATTGTCTGTCCTGAAAACGTCGAAAAGCTTTGGAGCGTCCCATGTGATCCTCCTGTTTTTGTCCTGCCCGGAACGGGTGTTTGCGATATCTTCAGCAAAGAGCGTGCCAACTTCTGATGATGTGCATTCCGCCGCTCAAACATGATTTCCGGTTTGCAAAATGAATTTGATGTGATAGATTATTTTCTATTATTTCAGATAATAACTATAAAATAAGATAGAAAATGAATATTCTGGTCTCGCTTCTCGGCAGTACGCTGGACAATCACGGGCGCGGCGAAGGACGCTGGGGCGTCTGGCGCCCCTCGGTCGCGCTCGCCATGCAGGAGGAACTGCATTTCGACCGCTATTATCTGCTGTATCAGCCGGACTTCCGGGCATTGTGCCGGAGGGTTGAGGAGGATATCCGGACTTGCTCCCCGGATACGGAGGTCATTGCGGAAGCGATTGCGTTCCGCGACCCGTGGGATTTCGGTGAGGTTTACTCGAAGCTTTACGACTTCAGCCGGGAGAAAAACTTTTCCGCCGAGGAGCACGATTATTATATCCACATCACCACCGGCACGCATGTGGCGCAGATCTGCCTGTTCCTGCTGAATGAGTCGCATCATCTGCCGGGAAAGCTCATTCAGACGCAGCCGACCCGGCGGAATTGCGCGCGCGGCTCGTTCACGGTCATCGATCTCGACCTCTCCCGCTACGACCTGCTGGCGCAGCGCTTTGCCGTCGAACGGGACAATGATCTGGATTTCCTGAAATCCGGCATCGCCACGCGGAATGCCCGGTTCAACGGCCTGATCGAAACCATCGAGCGTGTGGCGATCCGTTCGACCGAGCCGATCCTGCTGACCGGGCCGACCGGAGCCGGCAAGTCGCAGCTGGCCCGGCGGATCTATGAACTCAAGAAGATGAACGGCCAGCTCAAGGGGAGCTTTGTGGACGTCAACTGCGCGACCCTGCGCGGTGATCAGGCGATGAGTGGGCTTTTCGGCCATAAGAAGGGGGCGTTCACCGGAGCCGTTTCCGACCGGGCCGGTCTCCTGAAGGCCGCTGACGGCGGCATTCTGTTTCTGGACGAAATCGGTGAGCTCGGGAGCGATGAGCAGGCGATGCTGCTCCGCGCGGTCGAAGAGAAACGGTTCCTGCCGCTCGGCTCGGACCGCGAGGAAGGCAGTTCCTTCCAGCTGATCTGCGGCACCAACCGGGACTTGAATGCGGAGGTTGCGGCCGGGCGATTCCGGAGTGACCTTCTCGCCCGGATCGACCTCTGGAGTTTCGAGCTGCCGGGACTGGCCGAACGCCGGGAGGACATCGAACCGAACCTGGAGTATGAATTAAACCGTTATGCGGAAAAAAGCGGGAAGCGCGTCACCTTCAACCGGGAAGCGCGCAAACGCTTTCTGGAATTCGCGCTCGCGCCGGGGAACGTCTGGCCGGGAAATTTCCGCGACCTGAATGCGATGGTGACCCGGATGGCGACGCTCGCTTCCGGGGGCCGGATCGATCTGGAGACAGTCAACCGGGAGATCGCCCGGGCGTCCGTCCGGCATCCGGACGCAGAGCCGGACGCCGGGTTCGCCTCGCTGCTGGGAGCGGACTATGCCGTCCGGTATGATCTTTTTGACCTGGCGCAGCTGAAGAAGGTTGTCGAGATCTGCCGGCAGTCGAAAACGCTGGCGGAAGCGGGTAAGAAGCTGTTCGCGGTTTCGCGGCGGAACAAGAGCTCCTCGAACGACTCCGACCGGCTGAGCAAGTATCTGGCCCGCTTCGGATTGGATTTCCGAACGCTTTGACGCCTGTAAAGAAGCGCCCCTTTTGCGTGGCGCGGCCTCTCTGCGCTTCGCGCAACGGACCGTGCGGATTTTTCGCCCGAATCGCGGAAAACCTCATTCGTCTTTTCCTGTGAAATTCGCGTTGACGCTCTTTCTCTCTGCCGCCTTGTCCAGGACGAACCGATCCGCAAGAGAAACCTGGCCGGCCACTCTTCCGTCGTCGAGCGGATTGTCCACCCGCGCCTTCAAATCCCGGAACAGTTGAAGCGTATCACGCACGCCGCCCCAGGTGAACCATACCGTCGTGATGATGCCGCTGACGGCCGGAACCAGCAGAATCGTGATGTAAAAGTATATGCTCCAGTATTCGAGCGGCCACGGCGCGAACAGATTCCAGATGACGACCCCCGCGAATGCAATCCCCAGCTGATAGACAATGGAATAGAAAAATACGCTCCACGCAATGATCCGGTCGCCGCGGGTGTATTCCGGCGTAATGCCGATCAGCTTGCTCATGATATTCCGCCAGGTCCAGGCGGAATGAAGCTTTTTTTCGCCGTCGGTGCTGTAAATGCCGCGATGCAGCAGGCGTTCCAGATTATATGGGCCTCTGTAAGTGACCAGCGAGCCGGCCGTATAAGCAATGATGCCGGAGATCATTGCAATCATGAAAATTTCATAGGAATTGATCGGAAACTTTTCCGGAGATATTTCCCAGACGATGTACGGATTGAACGGCCTGCTGGCCGCCGCCAGAAAGCTGCCGACGCTTTCATCCCATCCCCGGTCCTGCAGAAAGGGATAGATATGTCGTGCCCATTTCTGCTGCAGAATAATGCCGCTGACGGAGATTCCGGAACCGGCGAAAACCGAGGCGAATGCGCCGGTTGTATTGCCGAAGCGGCTGTAAAGCCCCCCGATCATCACCGGGCCGGCTCCGCCGAGCCAGATGGATGTCATGATCACCATGAACATATTGAGATAATCCAGCTGAACGAACCACAAGCTGAAGGTCAGAAAAAATCCCGCGACTCCGACGGAACAGAGCCGCAGCCGCAGCAGATGCTGCCGGGGCGTGAAAGGCTTCTTGCGAAGCGGCATGATGACGTCCTGCAGAATGGTAGCGGAAGCATTGAATATCCGCGAATCGTCGGTCGAAAGCACCAGCATGATCATCAGCAGCGAAAGCAGCCCGAGCAGGCCGGTCGGCAACGTTTCCCGGAGAACCACCGGCAGCATCATCTGCTGGTAGAGAGTGCGGAATCTCTGGAGTTTGAAATTGCCGTCGCCGTCCTGTCCGACGACGTCCCGGACTTTCCGGAATACGTTGGTATCAAGGTTGGCTTTGCGGGACAGCGGCTGATCCTCGCCGATGATATGCCGCTGCTCGGGCATGGCCGTGATCGCGTCGATGACTTGCCGGCGTTCCGCATCGGATTCGATGGTTTCGGCGGCTGCCTGCGCGGAAAGGGCGTCGCGGATCACTTTGGCCTGCGGCGCGTAGTTCCGGTGGTTCATGATGGTTATGACCATGATGGCGAGCGTAATCAGCATGACAGTGGAGAAACCGCTCCGCCAGGAGCCGAGAATTCCCGCCATTTTCTGTTCATGCGGCGTCTTCGCCGAACCGGAAGTGTCGTTGCCGTACCAGCTGGCACGGTTGAGCAGGGTGGAGAAAAGCCAGACGACGAGCGAAAAGATATTGAAATCCCGCAGCCGGCTTACGTCATAAGGATTGAGGAAACTTTCTCCGGGTACCCGGTCCATCATGGTGGGGGCGATTTCCGCCCCCCATGAGATATTGAGCAGAACATATCCGGTGATGATCACGAAGACCGGATAGGCCAGCAGTCCCTGAAACGTGTCCGTCAGCAGCAGGGAGACCCGTCCGCCCGGCCAGATGCAGATCAACGCCAGGATGATCAGGGTGACCAGAATAAAGGAAAATGTGGTAATCTCGACGCCGCAGACCGTGAACGTGTGCGGCAGTTTCAGAAAATAGATGAAGAAATTCACCGCGATCGCCGGGCTGAGCGCGTTGGCGATCATTTCCGAGGCGGTGCGCAGGGCGGCGGCGAATATGCGGAACGGCCGGTTGTAACGCATTTCCAGAAACTGCCCGAACGACAGTGCCTTCGTTTCGCGCCAGCGGTAGGTGCAGTAACCGGTGAGCGAAAAGATGATGCCTGCCGGCACGATGATTTTTGCCCAGAAGTCGATGCCGTAACCGATCTGGTATTTCTGCTCGCACATCGCCACCAGAAGCATGACGCTCAGCCCGGAGGCCATGTCGCCCACGGAAATCACATAGCGCCCCGCGACGCGCCCCGCCGCGAGAAAGTCCACAACTCCCCGGATGTAACGTCCGGAATAGACAGCCAGCCCCAAAATGGCAATCAGGGGGATTATTGCAATACACCAATCGATCCAATGCACTTCAGTTATCCTTACATTATTCGGTTGAGCACACATGCCGTATGCGTTTCTTCTGCCGTTTTCATAGCTTCACATTGCCGGTCATCTTGGCCCGGAACTGTCGGCGTGGAGTTCGAAAAGCACTGTGTCCGGCGTGTCGAACGGGTATGCCAGACAGTGATTCCTCAGCTCGAATCTCCGCCCGGAGAACAGTTCGGTAACGGCAGTCACTTCCGCGGGAAACATCAGGCTGCGTTCTCCTCCCCGGGCGGTATGAAATGCGGCGAGGCGAGCATTGGCAAATACCGGGGCCTCTTCTTCCGTCCAGATATGGACTCCGGCATCGCGGACCGCCTGCCGCAGCAGCGGCACGGTCAGCTCCTCCGGGCGGCAGAGGTAGAGCGTCCGGTGGCTGTCATATTCGGTCAGGGAGAGACCGGGAGTGCCGAACGGAACTCCGGCAAGCTCTCGGTTGCGTTCGAGTTGGATCTGTATGCCGTCGCTGATTCCGGCGGCATAGAGCCAGAGGATCGTGCGTCCGCCGCCGGCAATCCGTTCCGGTATCGGCGAAGCCGTTCTTCACTCAGTTCGAAGATGGAGGCGAATACCAGAAATTTGTATTTTTCCGCCGCGCCTGGTTCAAGCAGGTCGTCGAAGCTGACCGCCTCGAACGGCGCGCCGACCCGGTTGAGCAGATGGCAGAGGTCGCGGTGGAAACGGTCCGCCCCCGCCGCTTCATCGTTGACCAGCGCGGCCCCGTCGGGATCGACCACCAGGGCGATCTCGGCGCGCCCGGGGGAATCGTCGCCGGAATAGCGGTCCCAGAGCTCCTTCATCCGGGCGAGATTGTCGAAGACCGCCGGCGACTGATAGTAGCCGCCCCACATGTCGAACCACCAGAGCGAGGTGTGGTGTATCAGGGACAGCGCCATTTCCCGGCGCATCCCGGCGATATCTTCCGCTTCGTCCTGCCAGTGCTGGAATTCGAGCCTGACGGCCCGGGAAAGGTTCGGATTGAAGCAGTGGGTGCGCTGGTCGCATTCATGCAGGTAGTTCCGCCCGAAACGGCGCACCGTTCCCATCGGAACCATGAATCCGCCTCCGTCGCCGATCTTCCGGTGCTCATAGGTGCCGGGGCTGATCAGGAAATCGATGCTGCCGGAAGCAAGCAGTTCCTGATAGGCGAGGTGACCTTTCTTGACCCAGTCGCCGCCGAGTTCGAGGATGTAGCCGTAGAAGACGCCGGGTTCGATTTCGCGGCCGCAGCGTTTGCGGACGCGATCCGCGAATTCCCGGATTGTATCGCAGACCAGGCTGGAGGTGAAACGCCAGTAGCGGATGCTTTCGGCATCGGTCGCCGGGTCGCGCAGCACATTTTCAAATCCGAACCTGCCGCGCCGGGAACGCGCGGGGACGTCGTCCGGAACCGGCAGGCCCTTTTCCCGGCACCAGGCCCGATAGCGTTCCGATTTATATTTTCCGGCGCCGCCGTCACAGAGATCCATCCATTCGTCGGTACTTCCGCAGGCGGGGATATAGGCGCGGATTCGACTGCCGTAATGTTCCTCCAGAAAGTCAACCAGCGCATCGCAGTAGGTTCCGGTCGCCTCCCGCCAGCGCGGAATCGAAACCGCTTCGGAAAGATTGGCATAACTGTCGCCGTTTACGGCATACAGCTGCCGCGTCAGCCAGAGCGGAGAATTCAGGTCGAGCATGACCAGAAATTCCGCGTTCGGATTGGCCGACAGCAGGTCGTCGAACTGCCGTTTGACCGGCTCGAAATCGTATGTGTCGAACCAGAGCCAGTTCGGCGGATATTTGCTGTAGGGTTCCCCCAGCGAATTGCAGGTGTTGGAAGGGAAAACCGCCACGGTATTGATTCCGATTTCTCCGAAACGCCGAACGGTCTCCAGTTCCGGCCAGAACGAGCGGTATGCAAAGAATCTGCGCAGTTTTTTCATTTTGTTTCCCTCCGGTTCGCAACCAGCAGGACCGCGTCATGGCGCGCCACGGTAATCTGGCTTTTCTGCATTCCGGCCGGCTGGAGAATTTCCTCCATTTCCTCCGGCAGATCAAAATCGGAAAAATTCACGGTCATCTCCTGCTCCGTCTCATTCAGGACGGCCAGCGCCGCTTTGCCGTCCACGGTGCCGGAAAAGGTATTCAAATAACAATTAAGCTGCCATTTCGCGGGCCGCACGTTCCGCATCCGCAGTTGCGCCGCCCGGCGGAGGAGCGCCAGCCGGTCCGGCGGCAGCGTTCCGAGGTTGTCGCTGGTCAGCGTGACGCCGGTCAGAATTCCAACCAGAACCGTGAGCCGGCACTCCCCCAATGTCAGCCTGATGCGGTCCGTCCGGGTGAACATCACGTCGGGGTCCGCCCGGAACCAGCGGTCGAACATCCACCAGCGCTCCAGGGAACAGTGAATCGCCCGGGGAATCATGGTTCCCCACTCCGGCTGGGTGTCCGGCCCGACGCGGCACATATCGACCAGGCCGGCACAGGGCAGGTACGGCGAACAGCAGCCCAGCAGGAACGCATCGGGCACGGCTTCCCGGATGGTTTTCAGCCCCAGCCGGAAGGCGCTGACGGCGGTGGCCGCCGGGTCGCGGCGGCGGCCGTTCTTCAGGGCGAAGCCGAGACCGTCCAATTTGAAATAGGTGAAGCCCTGCGCGCGGAATGTCCGGAAGATATTCGCAAGGTGGCCGCGCACTGCCGGAATCGTGGCGTCGAGGCAGGCCCAGAGATGATCCGGGTCCGGCGACCACCCCTCGCTGACGGCGGTTTCCCCGTTTTCGTCTGTGACGAACCAGTCGGGATGCTCGCGGTACAGCCGGCTGGCGGTGGAGGCCTGAAACGGCATCAGCCAGATGCCGGCTTTCATTCCGGCCTTGCGGATTCTCCGGGCGACGGTTTCAAGCGGTTCCGGCCAGCGTTCATTCCGGTCGAACCAGTCGCCCATGAAGGTCTGGTAGCCGTCGTCGATCTGGACCACCCGCGCCGGATAACTCTCCCTGTGGAGCTGCAGCGCATTCAGATTTTCCTGAAAATCCTGTGCGGAGACTGCCGTATAGTAATAATACCAGGTGCAGTAGCCGGTCAGGTTCTCCGCAGGTTTCATGGGTTTGACGCTCGCTTTATCCGCCACGGCCTCCGCATACTGCACCAGCAGTTCCCGCCAGTCGCTGTCGGTCAGGATCAGGATTTCCTCCGGCGGCTCCTCCGGCCCGATCGAAGGCTGGCGAACTAGGATTTTGACCAGCCGCCGGGCTTCTCGGACCGCCGTGAAGAATGTGAAGGAACGATTTGCCGTCACCGCGCCGGCCAGCAGAAACTTCGAGTGTACGGGATCGCCGACGATAATCACGTCTTCGCTGGGGAATTCGCTTTCGAATGCGGTGATGCTCTGGAGCGAAGGCAGTTCGCGCGATATGGCCATGTTGTTGACGGTGGAGTAGAGAAACACGGTCGGCGTGAGGATATCGACTTTGATTTCCGCACGGTAGCAGGGAGTTTCCGGGCACAAGGCGGGCGTGTTCATGGAAAAAGGGTACTTTCTTTTGAGCGATGATGGAATTATGAAAATCCTGCCGCCGGGAGGAACGGCAGGATAGGAAGGGGGAGTTGTTTCAGCGCGACAGGTGGTAGGCGAGAACGCCGCCGGGGAAGGCCGTCGTGTCGGCGGTGAAGCGGAAAACTCCGTTTTTCAGGCTGCCCGGGACTTCGCCGGTTTCGGAGCCATCGAGCGCGAGTGCAGCCACCCGCCACGGCGTCCCCCGACATTCAAGTTCCAGTGTCGCCGTGCAGCGTTCGACCAGAAGTTCCGGTGAATTCCCCCAGGCGCGAAGCAGGGTGGAACTGCCGTAACCGGCTCCGCTCTGGCTGATGTTGCTGAGATGGATGACGAGGATGCTGTCGCTTTCGGTCAAAGGCTTGCCGTCCAGCGAGATTGCTGCCGCCGTCATGAATTTGGAGGCGTCTTTGACCCGCAGCTTCTTTACGGCGAGGTCTCCC
>OJMH01001456.1_pt1 | contig 23563 bp, 24 predicted proteins | sample 1597111 | NCBI WGS metagenome assembly OJMH01 (sample SAMEA2452115, study PRJEB22498) | human gut metagenome | reverse complement strand
CAGAGGGGGTGAATCTATGGCTAACATCAAATCGGCGAAGAAACGGATCTTGGTGAACAATAAGAAAAATCTGCGCAATCGTTCCATCAAGTCCGCGCTTAAAACGGCTATCAAAAAGTATGACGCCGCCGTTGCGTCAGGAGATAAAGAGCTTGCCGCTTCTATGCTGCCCCAGGTATCAAGCACAATAGATAAGGCCGCGGCTAAGGGCGTGATCCATAAAAATGCCGCTAACCGCAAAAAATCGCAGCTTGCTTCCAAGCTGGCCTGATTTCTTAACGGACATATGCTCTTTAAAGCGCCTGTAAAAGGCGCTTTAATTATATAACGGAAAACTGCTTTATTCGGGCCGCATGGCTTAAGCCGACGCTTTGGCCATAAGTAAAACTATCAGGCCGGAATATACCTCCCCGTTAATAATATGGCAGGATATAAAAATATGGCGACATTTGAGGATTTTTTAAAATTGGATATCCGGGCCGGAACTATTGTGAGCGCTAAAAAATTTGAAAAGGCGAAAAGGCCGGCATATCAGCTGGAGGTAGATTTAGGCGGAGAAATAGGCATAAAGAAATCCTCCGCTCAAATAACTCAGCTTTACACAATTCAGGATTTAATAGGCAAGCAGGTTCTGGCGGTAATTAACTTTCCGCCCAAGCAGATTGCGGATTTTATGTCAGAGGTACTGATACTGGGGATATACAGCCGGGACGGAGTTGTGCTCATATCGCCGGATAAAAAAGTGCGCAACGGGGATAAATTGGGCTGATATAATTATCTTGCCAGCCTATACACCTTTAGTTTGCAATTAAGACGCTCAGAAGACCTAAAATATGCGTCCTGCTGCGCTGCTTTGGCTCCATATACGCCAGGTACATGCCGTTTCTGCGCGCTTTACCCGGCACAAATTTTTTGTCTTCTGACTCCGAGACCTCAAACGGGGAGAATTTCTTCATTTTCAAGGCAGACGAAAGAAGCGTACCGGGGAGTACGCTGATTGAGTATAACGCTGAAAATGAAGAAATTATCCAGTTTTGAGGCGTGTAGTTTCTTGTAAACTGAGGGTAATCGCATTTTAAATAACTGAACCCAAATATTTTATTTTTCAGAGGTATAAAATGATAGAAAAATTAATGCCCAGGGAATTTGACCAGGTATTTGATATAATGAAGACGAGTTTCCCGGAGGATGAATACAGAACATATCAAGAGCAGAAAGCTTTGCTGGATGTCCCGGAATATCAGATTTTTGTACTTAGGGATGACGCCGGCGGCCAAATAAAGGCGTTTATAGCTGTTTGGGATTTTAATACCGCGGCTTTTATTGAGCATTTCGCGGTGAACCCCCAATACAGAAACGGCGGACTGGGTTCTAAAATTTTGAATGAATTAGCAGATAAATTGGGTAAAATGATTGTGCTGGAGGTAGAATTGCCTGAAAATCAAATGGCTGCCCGCCGGATTGAGTTTTACAGGCGCAATAATTTTTTCCTGAATGAATATCCGTATACAATGCCTGCGTTGGCAAAGAACCGCAATGCGGTAAATATGAAAATTATGACCTTGGGGAGGTCTGTAACCCAAGAGGAATTCAACAACATAAAAACTCTGCTGTACAGCAAAGTTTATAAAGTTGTTTAATTTTTAACAAATTTATTATAGCAATAAAAAAGCGTATATATCCGATTCGGCGCTCAATTTGTCATGCTTCCGGATAATTTGTATTTTGCAGCGGGCAGTTTGTTAAAACTTTAACAAACTGCCCGTTTTTTAACACAGCTATTTATTACCCTTACAGATAGCAATAGTTCTAGCTTTGCTCTAAGAATTTCATCAGTTCGGGGTACGCGTCTTTAGCATCGTTGTATCCTTCATTATACAGAGCCTCTAATTTGCGCCTGTCCTTTTCCACCAGGCCTATATGCACAGCTTTGCGCGGCCTTATTACAAACGCTCTGCCCTTTTCCTGCTCCTGCTGTATGAAATCCAGCGTTTCATTGTATCTTTCGTGCCTGTTTTCCAGCTTTTTGATAAGCTCTGGGCAATCAGTGAATTTAAGACGTATTATTCTCGCCAGCCTATTGGGCTTTTTTCTGTAGGATGCGTCCCTTGTTAGCACCAGCACGTTCTTTACGTTGCCGTCCTGAATGGATTTCTTTAATGGTATGGAATCAGCTATGCCTCCGTCAAGATATTCTTCGTCATTTATGACCACTCTTCTTGCGAGCAGCGGAAGTGAACTGCTTGCGCGCACGGCTATTATATCTTTATGCATTTCCTTAACAGGGAAATATTCCGCTTCGCCTGTCCTGCAGTTTGTGGCCACAGCATAAAATCTGCATTTATTATTATCAAATGTCTGATAATCGTAAGGTATAAGCTGATTAGGTATTATGTCATACAGCATATCGGCGCCGAACAAATCTCCGGTAGTAACAAGGCTGTGAACGCTGCAATATCTCTTATCCTTTAAAAAATCCACGTTAGTACTGAAAGAGCGCCCTCTCTGCTTAGACAGATAACTGCACGCATGGCAGGCTCCCGCTGAAACGCCGTAGCAGGATGTAAATTCAATTTGCTTATCCAGAAAAAAATCAAGCACGCCCGTAGTATACACTCCGCGCATGCCTCCGCCCTCAAGTATTAAACCGGCATTGTACATAATGGTCTCCTCCTGCCTGTATTATACCACACTTATTCAGATATGCAAAATTTATTATGACGCTTTGATTCCCTAAAATAATGCATATTGAAGCTGATTGTGAGAAATTGTTTTTATTTAAATATGAACAATGCATTAATATTTATCTGAAAATGCGTTTTAATTGTTTATTGCGGTAATTTGTCTTGATTTTTTAGGCAACAATTATTATAATATTATAAACTTAATTTTTGGGATGAAGGAAATAATGAGTTTTCAGGAGAGCTTTGCAAATATTGCATCCGAACAGTTTAAAAACGGCGTGTGCCGCCTTTATGTGCAGGATTATCCATTTACTCTGGAAGCAGCGGAAAATAATATTGAAATTAAATTTCCGTTTAATAAGAAAAAAAGCGGGTTTATATATTCCCTCTCAGATAAAATAAACGCTTTTTTCAGCGATAATCCCAGCCTGCTGGACAGCCATTCAAACGAACAAGAGGATATTAATGAGGAAATAGTAATTGTAAGGAACAGCTCAAACCAAAATGAAAGGCAGCCTGGAAAAGAAGCCGAAGCCTCTTCGGACCAATCCTCCCCTGAAAACCATTCTGCTAAAGCCCGCAGAATTATAATTCCTCAAAGCGTTTCGGAAAACGGCGAAACACTCCCGGATCAAACGCCTTCTGAAATGTTTTCTCATGAATGGGACGGCATGTTCTATTATATATCCTTCTGCTGTGCCCAAAATGACGAAGCGGCGTCATTATGCATGCGTCTGCTGGAATATATAGCCGGCTTTTTAAAGGATATCAACCTGCAATCTGATATGTGTGTTTTCTGCGGAGAGGACGGCGCTCAAAAGGGGTTTATTGTGGAGGGAGCGCTGTGCGCGGCGCATGAGCAGTGCGCGGCGGGCCGGCTGTCCAAAAGGCCGGTTCCGCGCGCTATATTTGCCTATCTGACTGCTGCGGCGTTCTGCGCAGTTGCGGCTTTAACATTTATACCTCTCTGCCGTCTGGGCATTATGCCTTCCCTTGCAGGCATACCTATGGGCCTGCTCGCTGCGCTGGGATTTTGGCTTATGGACAGGAAAAATGCTCCAAACAGATTGATTATGCTTATTATCTATATTGTTTTAGGCAGTGCGGCTAATTTCTGCGGCGATTACTTATACTTAATCAATAGTCAGCCTCAGTTTGATTTTATTGCTACATTTACCTATTCTCTCAATATAATAAATTCTATTTTTGACGTCATATGCTGTGTTATTATAGCGCATTTCAGCTCGGTCATTATTTATGACCTTTTGTACAAGCGCCTTAACATAAGAAAGCCGGAAAAAAAGCAGTCCTCCGCTGCCCATGCTAATGCTGAACACGAACAGGATTCTTTTTGATACTTTATAAATCTATTTAAAGCGCAATTTAATTTTATTCACAATAAAACATATTTATGGGGGAAATAAAAATGACCGTAAGGGTTAAAAGAATAACGGTATTATTTTTAATATTGCTAATGCTGTGCGCATTCTTCAGCGGATGCGCTTCCCAATCTGCATATGCGCCTACGCTTTATCGTGTGCAGGCGGAAAACGGAGCAATATTATATCTGTTCGGCTCAATACATATCGGGGATGACGACACTTATCCTCTGCCCCAGGAAATTTCAGACGCCTATAACAGCAGTGAATATTTGGCCGTGGAATGTGATATAGTGGCTTATGAATCGGATACTGCCGCCATTACCCAAATGGCTGCGGAAATGATGTGCGAGCCCGGAACGTATATATATGATTATGTGGGCGAGGAAAATTATAATTCGGCCGTACAGCTGCTTGAGGAATACGGACTGTACAACGAGTATTATGATTATTTTAAGCCGGTTTTTTGGACTTCGCTGATGAGTGAAATCCCGCTTGAGCTGGCGCAGCTGGATTCAGAAAAAGGCATTGACAGGTATTTTATTAACACGGCCAAGGAAGAAGGAAAGCCTATACTGGAAATAGAGAGCGTGCAGGAGCAGATGGACATGCAGCTTAATTACTCAATGCCGCTGCAAGTTCTGCTATTTGAACAAAGCCTGACCGACCCCACAGCCCAGGGGCTTGCCATGAAATTGATGTATCAGAACTGGCGCAGCGGCAATGATTCGGCCTTAATGGGCGGTATGGATTATTCATATGCAGAACTGGTACAGCTCTACGGCGAAGAAGAAGGCGGCCTTTATTATGAATACTATTATGAATTAGGCCAAAAGCGCAATATCAAAATGGCGGATACGGCGCAGCAGTACATGGATGAAGGCAAAAATGTTTTTTATGTAGTGGGAGCAGCCCATATGGGCGGAGAAAAAGGCATAGTATCACTGCTGGAGCAGCGGGGCTATACCGTAGAAAAAATAAAATATTAAATATTCAGCGTTAGTATACAAAGGATGCGGCCCCAAAAGGTCAGATTGGCGTCTGTACCGTAAAAACAAGCGAATTTACAGGCCTGGAGCGTATTATCCTTTATATGCTGACGCTATTTGCTATTGATTTTTGAATATTTTAAATCGCGCTGCAAAGGAAATGAAAGCATGGGCGCAATATTCGTACAGCCAGATAAAAACTGCTATTGCCGCCTGCGCTATTGCGGCCAAAGCTGCAAAAGGCAGGACGGAAACGGCGCCTTCGCCAAACAGCGCCCGCGCGGCAAAATATAGCGCAAGCCCTGCGCCTTCGCAGTAAAGCGCCAATAGTGCGAAATATACCGTTCTGCGCCGGATGTGCTCAAACCAATGGCGCATAAGCGGATATAATCCGAAAAACAGGCCGTAGGACAGACAATAGGCCGGATTGGGTATTAAAAGGAAAATGAGCAGCGTACATGCAATGTAGCAGGCTATAGAGGCCAGAACTGCCCTGTCCTTGAGCAAGATAAGGGGCAGAAAGGAAACAGCTACAAAAGCCGCCAGCTTGCCTCCGGGTAAAATATACGAGGCATATATAAGTATAACGGTAAGAGCGGTTATAAGCCCTCCGCGGGCGATATAAACAGATTTTTTCATATTCTTGCACTCATTTTCAGCAGGAGAACTGCCCGGCAGATAAAGCAGTTTATCATTTTATATATCAGCAGCAGGAGATAAGGTCTCCTCCCATACATTCACAGCAGGTATCCGCAACGCAGAGGCCGGTGCATAAATCGCAGCCGGTGCATTCACGTCCCGAAGAAGCTCCGCGCTGATAGTAACCTGAACGGGAAGAATATTCTCTCAGTGCCTGAGCATATTCCCCATTTTGAGGATCCATCCTGCATGCCTGCGCAAAATGCTGGACGGCTTCGTTATGCCATCCCCGCCGGCTGTAAATCATTCCCATGAGATAGTACCATTCTGCGGGACGCTCGCTCATGCTTTTAAGTATGCGTTCGGCCCCATTTATATCCCCTGCATTGATTTTGGCGCGCACTGAAGCAAAATCAGGATTAGCTGAGCCGGAGTATGATGAACCCGAATAGTATGACGAGCCGGACGAACCCGAAGAATATCCTTTATTCTGAGAGCGCATTTTTTGAATCATATCATACGCTTCATTTATTTCTTTCATTTTGCTTTCGGCCAGATCGGATAAGGGATTATCCTTATACTGGTCAGGATGATATTTCCTTACGGCCGCATGATAAGCGGCTTTTATTTCTGCGTCAGTAGCGTTTTCATTTACTCCCAGAACCTTATACGGATCCATTTTTCTCTTCCCTCGTCTTTAATATTGCTAAAGTTTTATCATACATACCGTAATCTATAATATTGCTTATTATTGGAGTGTTGGGGCTTTGCGGCAGCAGGGCGCAGGCACGCGAAGCGGAATAAAGAGACTGAAAAAGCGTCTCTCGTATCCAATCGGGAATTTCTTCTTCTGATATTCCCCTTCGGAGACTCTCTGCCGTTATTGGATTATAGTTGCCCCGCTTTTTATCCTTGTCCATATCGTCGTAGGCGTCTATTATATATACCCATCTGGCAGTATTATATGAAATCTGATACACTATCCGGCGCAGCTCGTCAGTGCTGACAAAGGGCGATTCTGAGGCCAGCAGCCCGCATAAATCTGCGAATTGGTGAGCAATTTCATCCAGCCTGCTGCATCCGGCCTTTTCCAGGCTGGATAACGCCTGCAAGCCGTTATCTATTATCTCCCCTGCCCTTGGAGCGTTTTTTGACGCATTGCGTTCGGCCCGTTTAAAGAACGCAAGTGCGGCGGCGCGGGATTTCTGTCCGTCCGCAATATCGTCCCGGAGCTTTCCGCAGCTTAAAAGCAGATTGAGAGCCGCTGCATAGTCAAGCGCCTCTCCGCAGGCATAGGGCTTTTTCTTTAAATTCCATTTGCACCGCTTTACTTTTATTTCCGCCTTAGCTTCAGAATCAATCAAAAGAGCATAAAACGCCAAATCATAGTTTAACAAGACGCGGCCTATAAAGGTATACCGGCTCATCCCCCGGCATACGCCGCAGTAGTAAGCTTTATATCTGTTAAACTCTTTTACTTTTAATTCCTCGCTGGCAGTCCTGACGTAGCCGAACATTATTTATCTCTGATATCAAATATGGCATTGACTAATTCAGCCAGCAAGCGTATTATTATTATCTCAAAAACCAGCAGGAAAGGAGCGGTTATAATTTTCCATATGCCCGAAAGGATATCGGCAGCGCCGGCGTCTCCTGAAAAACACATTACAAATCCGCCCACAATATTGGCAAGCATGGCAAAAACAACAACTATCAGCGCCGCATAATATGCAACGGTGACTATCTTTTTCCCATAGCTAACCTTAAGGCTCAGCATACCCTTAAAATCAAAGCCATCCATATTATACCCACCTCAAAAATTCATTTCTCCGGTATATCGGTTATTATATCAAAAAGCTTGAAATAACACAATCAAATCCGTGCAGCCTTTATGCTTTTTAGGGGCTTTAAGGGCTATTATTTATGAAAAATTAATAATTATGCACCCATTTATTCAATATAATTGCCTTTGCCCCGCCCCGGCGCGGCCGACTCCATGTTTTCACGGAGCCAGGCCCAGCAGCCGTGAAACAGAAGCTACGATAAAGCATATGACGCAGCCGGCGGCCGTAGGAAGCAGAAACGCCGCTGCGGTCCACTTAAGACGCCCGGTCTCCCTCTTTATAGTAATGCAGGTAGTAGAGCAGGGCCAATGCATCAGGGAAAAGATAATGGTGCAGATTGCCGTAAGCCATGTCCAGCCATTATCCACAAGCAGGCTTTTAAGGGAAGCAAGGCTGGTATAATCTGTTATAGAACCGGCTGCCATATACGCCATAATGATTATGGGCACTACTATCTCATTGGCGGGCCATCCTAAGATAAAAGCCATCAATATAACGCCGTCCAGCCCGATAAGATGGGCAAAAGGCTCCAGGAAGCCGGCACAGTGGGACAGAAGGGTAGCGCCGCTCACTGTGACATTGGCCATAATCCATATAATCAAGCCCGCCGGAGCGGCAACCGCAGCAGCCCTGCCCAGCACAAAAAGGGTTCTGTCCAATATTGAGCGGACTATGACCTTCCCTATCTGCGGCCTGCGGTAAGGAGGCAGCTCAAGAGTAAAGGAGGAGGGTTCCCCTTTTAATAAAGTGCGGGATAAAAGCTTGCTCATAATAAGGGTCATAGCCACGCCTGCAACTATTACCCCGGTTAAAATTAAAGTAGAAAGCAGCGTTTGAGTCAGGCCGGCTGCCGAGCCCACAAAGAACATGCTTATTATAGCTATAATGGTCGGGAAGCGTCCGTTGCACGGCACAAAGCTATTGGTAATTATGGCTATGAGCCTTTCCCTGGGAGAATCTATTATGCGGCAGCCTGTTACTCCCACGGCGTTGCAGCCCAGACCCATGCACATAGTGAGGGACTGTTTCCCGCAGGCGCCGCATTTCTTAAAACTGCTGTCCAGATTAAACGCTACTCTGGGAAGATATCCAAAATCCTCCAGCAGGGTAAAAAGGGGAAAGAAAATAGCCATAGGCGGCAGCATTACCGATATTACCCACGCAAGCACCCTGTATATGCCCAGCACAAGAGCCCCGTGCAGCCATGCGGGCATACCGATATATACGCAGAAATCAGTTAATCTGTCCTGTATCCAGAATAACCCGTCGGCCAGGAGCTGGGACGGGTAATTTGCTCCGGTGATTGTTATATAAAATATCGCCGCCAATAACGCAAGCATAAAGGGAATCCCGGTCCATTTTCCCGTTAATATTTTATCCAGCTTTCTGTCCCTGCGGTTATAATCGGCTTTAACATAGCTGACGCTCTCTTTGGCTGTTTTATCCGCTTTTTCAGCTACGCTAAGCGCAATGATATCCTTAAGCCTTTCAGCGTCTATGCCGGCCCGCGCCAGTTTTTCTCGCTGGATCCTGATTATTTCTACGCTCTCCGCCTTAAGTTCGTGTCCATTATTAATTAATCTGAGAACGCCTTGGTCGCCTTCCAGCAATCTTAATGCCATCCAGCGAGGGCTGACAAAAGGAGGCAGCTCATTCTTAAGCACAGTCTCAACCTGCCCTGCGGCCTCTTCTATTTCCGGAGGGTATTCTACAATTAGTGAATGCGAATATGTATCCTCGTTAAGATTCTGTACAGCCTTTTTTAATTCCTTAAGCCCCTTAAGACTGCGCGCGCTCGTTCCCACCACCTGCACTCCCAGCAGCTCGGACAGCTTTTTAAAGTCGGGCATTATGCCCTTCTTTTTGGCTTCGTCCATGAGATTAATGCATACAACTGTTCTGCCTGTAATTTCTAAAGTCTGTATGACCAGGTTTAAATTGCGCTCAAGACAGGTCGCGTCACAAACTACCACCGTTCCCCACGCCCCTCCTGCGCATATAAAGTCCCTGGCAATTTCTTCTTCCGCAGAATGAGGCATAAGGGAATATGTTCCGGGCAAATCCACTAAATTATAAAGCTCCCCCTCAAATTCGTATTCTCCCTGCGCGCTTGCTACGGTTTTGCCCGGCCAGTTCCCAGTATGCTGCCTCATTCCGGTAAGCGCGTTAAAAATAGTGCTTTTTCCTACGTTGGGATTGCCCGCCAGAGCAATAATCCGGGCATTTTTCCCTTCTTCTCCTTTGCGCAGCAGTTTATTACCTTTTTTCATCCATACAACCTCCGAAAGCGATATATCTGATACGGGGCCGCCGGCGTCAGCCGCCCCGCTATGAGATTTCAAATTTTTTCTACCAATATGCGCGCGCTGTCTTCTTTTCTAAGCGCAATAACCGTTCCCTTTACATAAAATGCCGTCGGGTCGCCTGATGGTCCGCTTTGAAGGCGCTGCACGCTTGTTCCGGCTGTAAAGCCTATGTCCTGAAGCCTGCGTCTCATTGGGCCATCCGAAAGCAGGCCGGATATTGTTACAATTTCCCCCATCTCAGTCTGAGCCAGGTTTAACTGCTGTGTACTCATAAAATTCCCTCCTGTTGTATTGGGATGCAAATCCCTTATTGTACTATATTCCCCGAATACTGAATATGTTCAAGCCTTCGGGAACTCGGCGGGAAATTGAAAAAGATTCAATAAAGAAAAAAGAGAGGCAACTTTAAAATTGCAAATATTATAAAATGCATAAAAATACGCCCTTCCGCCTGTGCAGAAGAGCGCATGATTTTTGTCCTGAATTTAAAAATATTACTCTACCGAAAGAATGTAGTAATACAGGGGCTGACCGCCGTTATGCAGTTCGACGTCCGCGTCTTCAAAATGCTCCTCCAGACGCTCCTGGAGCTGCTGCGCCTGCTCAGCAGAAACATCCTGGCCATAGTAAATGGTTATCAAATCATTTTCCTTTTCATCGTACATATCCTGCACTAAATCAAAGGCGGTTTGGTCAATATCCTTGCCCGAAGCGGCTATCTTGCCGTTATAAAGCCCCAGGATATCTCCCTCTTTAATGATTTTATCCTCCATTTCGGTATCCCGCACCGCATATGTTACCTGACCGGTTTTAACGCTGTCTATAGCCGCGCACATATCCTCGTAATTATCCTTTGCTTCGCGCTCTGGATTATAAGCCAGCATGGCCACTATACCCTGGGGAATGCTCTTGGTGGGCACAACGTAAATTTCCTTATCCGTCAATTCATTAACCTGCTGCGCTGCCAAAATAATATTAGAATTATTGGGCAGGATTATAACCGACTTGGCATTAACCTTCTGCACAGCGTTTAAAATATCCTCAGTGCTGGGATTCATGGTCTGGCCGCCGGGTATGATGCCGGCAGCGCCTATGTCTTTAAAAATATCCTCCAGGCCTTTACCGGCGGCAACAGCTACAATGCCCAGGGGAAGCTGTTCCTCCGCCTGCCGCGCAGCCATAAGCTCCCTGTGCTGTATGACCATGTTTTCTATTTTAATTCCGTTAAGCTCGCCTAATTGGAGCGCATACTGCAAGGCCTTGCCCGGAGTATTGGTGTGGACGTGTACCTTTACCAGGTTTGTATCCCCTACAACTACGAGCGAATCGCCGATATTGCCCAGCATTCTCCTCAATTTATCAATGTCCTTTTCAGTTACAAAATCAAAGAGGTTTTCAATAAAAAATTCAGTGCAGTATGCAAAGGTTATATTCTCTAAATCGTTTTCAGCCGGCCACTCATCCCCGCCTGACGCCTGCGAGCCTTCAAAGCTCTCGGCAGTTATGATTTCATCAGGAATATATTCGCCGTTTATTACCTTTTGATATGCAGTATAGATAAACAGCAGGCCCTGGCCGCCCGCATCCACAACTCCGGCTTTTTTAAGCACGGGAAGCATTTCGGGCGTTTTGTTCAGTATCGCCTTTCCGCTGCTTACCATTATATCAGTCAGCTCATATATATCCTTGCCTGCTCTTGCCGCGTTTACGCAGGTTTCTGCTATAACGCGCGCTACGGTAAGAATAGTGCCCTCTTTAGGCTTCATAACCGCCTTGTAGGCCATATCCACACCGCTGCGCAGCGCTGCGGCCAGAGTATTGCTGTCTATAAGCTCGCATTTTTCCAAAGGCACGGCAAAGCCCCTGTAAAGCTGAGACAATATAACGCCGCTGTTCCCGCGCGCACCCTTAAGCGCGCCCTTAGCCGCCGCCGCAGAAATATTTTTTACGGTAATGTCTGTAACACTTTGAACTTCCTTTACTACCGATTTCATTGTTAAAGACATATTGGTACCGGTGTCTCCGTCGGGTACCGGAAAAACATTAAGGTCGTTCAGCTGCTTTTTATTATTTTCCAGCGTAGCGGCTGCAGCAAGAAAGCACTCCTTTAATGAAGCGCCGTCAATTTTATTCTCTTTCAAAGCCTTTCTCCTCCAATCAGCCGCGTATTAGACGCGAACCCCCTTAATGTACACGTTTACGCCGTCCACTATAAGGCCGGTCATGGATTCGATGCTGTATTTGACGGTGCTTATAACATTATCTGCTACCGCTACCATAGAAACGCCGTACTCCACGATAACATTTATGTCCACCTGTACATTTTCACCGTCCGAAATTACTTTTACACCCTTGGTAAGACTTTCAATTTTAAGCAGCTCGGCAATACCTTCTGCGGCTCCCTGCGACGCCATTCCGACAATACCGGCGCACTGCATGGCCGCCAGACCCGCTATTGTAGCCAAAACGGTATCCGCAATAGCTATGCTGCCCAGCTCGTTAGAAGTTTTTATAGCCATCTTCGCTTCCTCCAGAATCAAATATAAATAATTGCTTATGTTATTTTACTGCAAAACTTAAATAATTGCAAGCAAATACGGAATAAGCCTGTAAAACCGCTTTATATTTATATTATATTAAACTTTTGAAGGTTCATACCAAAAAACCCTTGCACAAAAACGTGATTAATGGTATAGTATTAACGCTGTTTAAAGATATAAACGTAAGTTTAACATACCCAAAGGAGGTGTGCAACATGGCTAAATATTGTGAAATTTGCAAAAAGGGCGTTATGTCGGGGAATAAGGTAAGCCATTCCAACAGGCATACGCGTACCTATTGGGCTCCCAACGTCCAGAAGGTCAGCGCTATAATCAACGGGCAGAAGCGTCGTGTGACTGTATGCACCAGATGTCTTCGTTCGGGCAAAGTACAGCGCACCATTTAACGCCCAGAGCTTTTATACCTTTGGGAAATTATCCGACCGGCAAAAACCGGCCGGATTTATTTTTATATGCTAAAATAAATACCGCATTTAAACATCTCAAATTTTATTGAAATATGCAGTAACAGAAAAGCCCCTCTGAAAAATCCAGTCGGATCCGAATTAATTTATAAAGCCTTGCGCTGGAAGGCAGGATATTGCCTTCCGGCAATGCGCCGGCTATTTTTTAAAGAGCTTTTTTAAGAATTTTAGGGGCCCGGAAAGGCTCTTAACCTCTTCGGAAACATCCGCGGCATTCTTTTGGGCCTGAAGCATCAGATACTGCTGGCTGTCCAAAGGCGCGGCAAATTTCTCCTTTTTGGCGTATGAACCGTCAGGGAAAAGTATTCTTGCCTTTACCGTATCAGACAATACCGCGTCTATTAATTTATGTATGCTTTCCCTTATCTGGGCGTCGTATATCGGGCACGCTACTTCCACCCGCCTTTGAGTGTTGCGGGTCATAAAATCGGCCGAGGATATATACATCTTCTCCTCTGCTCCCGTTCCAAATACATATATGCGCGAATGCTCCAGATAGCGCCCCACTATGCTGCTTACCTGAATATTTTCGGTTTTGCCCGGAATGCCGGGAAGCAGGCAGCATATTCCCCGTACTACCATTTGTATTTTAACGCCCGCGCATGAAGCCTGGGAAAGTTTATCAATGATTTCAGCATCAGTAAGAGAATTTATCTTTATAAAAATTCTGCCCTCTTCCCCTTTTAACATTTCCTTGTCTATAAGTTCAAGCAGCGAAGATTTTAACGAAACGGGCGCAACCAGCAGATGATTGTATTCCCCATGCAGATTTGCTATAGCCATATTTTTGAAAAATTCAGCGGCATCCTGCCCAATTTGCCTGTTGGCGGTGATAAGGGATAAATCGGTGTACATTTTTGCAGTGTTCTCATTATAATTCCCCGTTCCCACCTGCGTTATATAGTGTATGCCGTTCTTCCCCATCATGGTTATAAGGCAAACTTTGGAATGCACCTTATAGAAGTCAAAGCCGTAGGTTACATTGCAGCCGGCCTCCTCCAGGCGTTCGGACCAATCTATATTATTCTGCTCGTCAAAACGCGCGCGCAGTTCTATGAGCACTGTTACTTCCTTGCCGTTTTCAGCCGCTGCGCAAAGATAGTCAACCAGCTTTGCGTGGCTGGCAAGGCGGTAAATAGTAATCTTTATGGATATAACCTGTTCATCCCAGGCCGCTTCCTTTATAAGGCGCAGAAAGGGCTCCATGCTCTCAAAAGGATAAGACAGCAGAATGTCCTTTTTCTCGGCCTGCCTTAATACGCTCTGATATCTGTTGATGGTATCGGGCCAGACCGGGGTATACTCCGGATAAGTCAGGATATTCTGCTTGACCTTTGAAACCTTTGAAACCAGCCCGTAAACATAATTCATTTTTATAGGGGCGCGGGTTATGTAAATCTGCGCCCCGGATATACCCAATTTATCCATAAAATAAGCTGAAAAAGACACGCTTACGGGCGCGGACAGCTCAAGCCGCACGGGCGATAAGCGCTTCCGCTGGTTAAGCACTTTTTTCATGCGTTTCCTGAAATCTGATTCATCTGCAAACACCTCATCGTCCGGATTGACGTCGGCATTGCGTGTAACGCAGAAAATCACTTTTTCCTTTACTGTATACGGCAAAAACATCTGCTCAACAAATTCCAGAACAATGCTTTCCAGCCTTATATAGCGGGTCTCGCTGCCGGGAAGATAAAACACGGCCGGCAGAGACGCCGGCATGGGTATTACGCCGAATATTTCCCTGTTTTTATGCTGGAGCACAACTCCAATATGAATAACATTGTTGGCAAGATGCGGAAAGGGGTGATGAGTATCCACAATCTGCGGTGACAGCACCGGCCGAATGGAGGCCTGGTAATACTGACGGACTATCTTCTTTTCATTTTTTTCCAGTTCGTTAAATTCCAGATTGTAAATGCCATGTACGCGAAGCTGTTTTTCTACTTCGTCAAATATTTTTTCCCTCTTTTTATACAGCGGGCGAACAGCTTCAAAAATCTTTTTAAGCTGTTCAGCCGGTGTTAAACCTGATTTATTATCTATAAACTTGTCTTTTAAGGCTGCCATATCAAAAAGGCTGCCTACCCGTATCATGAAAAACTCGTCCAGATTGCTGGTGAAAATAGCTATGAATTTCAGTCTTTCGAGCAGAGGCACAGATTCGTCCATACCCTCGTACAAAACCCTTTGGTTAAATTTCAGCCAGGACAGCTCGCGGTTCTGCGTAAATCCCTTTTGATACAGGCTATTCACAATTATTTCCCCTTTCGGACAGACAATGCATCAAATATCCCTCTCTTACCCCATAGCTTATAGTTACAAAATTTTCTGAGCCAAAATATTTTGCAACAGTCTGGAAAATCAGCAGGCCGGGTACAATAGTATGGATTCTGTCGGGCGCCGAGCGGATTATGCTGCTCAGCATCTCTCTGCGGCCGTCCTCTATATTGGCAAGAAAACGCTTAAGCTGAGAGCGGCTGAAGCCTTCTCCGTCCAGATTAAAGCACTCTTTCATAAGCTTAAGCGCAGCGCGGGCCGTACCGCCTACGCTGTAAATAGGCTGGGTTATCAGTTCTCCCTGGGGCAGGTTTAAATTCTGCAAAAATGAACGAACGTCCTCTTTTATGCGCTTGGCCTCTTTTTTGGTAGGCAGCAGTCTGTCCACCCATTTTTGATAGAGGTTAAGGGAGCCAACCGGGATGGATACGGCGCTTAACACCTGTTTGTCTTTAAAAAAGGTAAGTTCGGTGCTTCCTCCGCCTACGTCCACCAGCAGGCCGCTTTCCCCTATGCCGTTCTCAAGCGCGCCGTAATAGTCAAACATCGCTTCTTCCCTGCCCGAAAGTATGCGTACATCCAGGCCGCAGCGCTCTTTAATGAGGGCCGCAGCATCCAGGCCGTTTGCGCTGTTCCGCAGAGCCGCCGTCCCGAAGGGAAGCACGCATTCGGTTTTTATATGGCTTAAAATAACGCTTATATCTGAAAGCACTTCCAGCAGTATGTTAATGCCCTGCTGGCTTATGCAGTTGGATTGGTCAATATAGCCTGCCAGCCCTGCCGCATATTTTTTATTCAGCATGGAGCGGGGCTTTCCGTCCTCCAGCGTATATATAACCAGCCTTATTGTATTTGAGCCAATGTCAATAACAGCCCACATAAGCTATACCTCCCACGGGCGATTTATATAATATATATTTATCTTTTGCAATAATATAGCGTTTTATTAAAGCAAGTATACAATCATATTGTAAAATGAAGCGCAGAAGCAGGTAAAATAATTGTAAAGCGCGGATATGCTTTTGTATTCAGCAATACACCCTGTCTTTTATTGACCGCATTACCCGCCGCATTCGTCCTTTAGCTTATTTTCGGCGTTATACGCGATAATTTGCAGAGCCTCTGTTATCTGCCCTGGTAAGCAGCAGCAAGCCTATAAGACATATTAACCGCAGCAGCCTGTTTTGCTTATGCGGCAGTGAGTTTTCCATTATTTATACATTAGCATATGCGGCGAGAGTAATGCGGCAGAAAACTGTCTTTGCAGCCGTGCGCGCTTAAGCCGATATATAGTATAAAATAATTTGGACGGCAAAATAAATGAATTTAATTGTATTGATATATGATTAAAAGCAAGCCCTCTATCAGGAACTGCCGTATACCCTCTGATTGAGAGCTTGCCATTTATTTTATAAGTATGTAATTAAAGATCCTTAAATTGGTCTGCGGTCAGCAGCTTGCGCAGCGTAGTATATTTGGGGGCTCGTGTTGAAGCTGCCGATATTCCGCCCAAGGGTACTGGGTTTTCCAGTTCTATTGCCTGCCCGTCCAAATGGATAATATATTTTTGCATGTTTTCATCAAACTCAAAATATTTTATCTTTGCGTAATGGGTAATTTTTGAAACGGGCGAGCTTACATAAATAGCGATATATTTGAGGCTGGGAAGCCTGTCTTCCCGAATACGGACATAATACCATTTGTTTTCATCTAAAAACACATTTCTGAAACCTTCCTCATGCGCCGGAAAAACAACCGTGTCAAAGAATTCATTATCCGGGCTTTCTGTTTCCATTTTGATGCCCTCTTCTTCAAAAATCTGTATAGCTTCCTCAATATAGGCTTCTACAGCGTCCTCGATAATCATGTTCCTGGAGGTGCTTCTTCCCGACTGCTTGGAAATTGTTCGGGCGACTGCCTCCAGCTTGTCCATGCATTCTTGTTTCAGCGAAATGACAATCTGCTTTTTCGGCTGTGTTTCCAGAGTTTTCAGCCGGTTCTTAATTGATTTTTCAATATGGCTCATATATCATAACCTCCTGAAATTTATTTTATGACTATATGATAACCCATAAAAGACAGTTTGTCAATACTATAAATTAATTTTTATAAAATAATTTATAGATTTCAATTATAGGTATTTAAAATTTAATTTTTATATAACCGCGCACCTTGCATCCTTCTATAAATGCCGCAGGTAAAGGAGGTTTTTCTGCCTGTAAAAGAAGAAGCCTAAGAAGTATAAGCGTACTTTAAGGCTGATAAAGCAAACGGCGGGACACTTAATGCGCCTTAGGCGCAGTTATATCTGATTGAAACGCCTTGATAAATATAAAAGCCGCAGAAATTATTGCTCCTCCGCAGCTTTTGACGTTAATCATAATAATTTACAATATAAGCATTGCATCGCCGAAACTGAAAAAACGGTATTTTTCTCTTTTGGCTTCCTCATATATCTCCAGTATTTTCTCTCTGGAACAAAGCGCGCTGACCAGCATTAAAAGAGTAGACTGAGGAAGATGGAAATTAGTTATTAAGCAGTCAACGCATTTAAATTTATATCCGGGATAAATAAAAATATCCGTCCAGCCCGATTGAGCTTTTATAAGGCCGTCCTCCCCGCATGCGGTTTCCAGCACCCGCGTGCTGGTGGTGCCTACTGAAAAAATCCGGCCTCCCGCGGCTTTAGCCTCATTTATGCTTTGGGCCGCCTGAGCGCTGACGCTGTAATATTCGCTGTGCATTTTATGCTGCGATACGTCTGCAACTTTTACCGGCCTGAAAGTGCCTAAGCCCACATGCAGCAATACGGGTACAATTTTAACCCCCATGCCTTTAATAACTTCCAGCAGTTCGGGCGTAAAATGCAGTCCGGCCGTAGGCGCTGCCGCCGAGCCGTTTTCTTTAGAATAAACCGTCTGATAGCGTTCTTTATCCTCTAATCTTTCTGTTATATACGGAGGCAGGGGCATCTGTCCCAGCTCGTCCAGGATTTCCTCAAATATCCCCTCATAATTAAAGCGGACCAATCTGCCGCCGTCCTCAAGAATCCGGAGCACATCAGCGCTGAGCTTTTCAGAAAAAATAAGCCTCTCGCCCGGGCGTATGCGCCTTCCCGGCCGGGCCAGAGTTTCCCATATATCCTTTTCCCGCCTGTTAAGCAGCAGTAATTCTATTATCCCGCCCGTTTCCCGCCTGCCCATTAAACGGGCCGGCAGTACCCTTGTTTCATTTATTACAAGCACATCTCCCGCTCTTAAATATTCGGGCAGATTGTAAAAATGCCTGTGCTGAATGCTGTCCGTCTGCCGGTTATATACAAGCAGTCTGGAATGGTCGCGCGGTTCAACCGGAGTTTGAGCTATAAATTCCTTTGGAAGTTCATAGTCAAACATATCCGTGCTAAGCTTTTGCAATATAAATACCTTCTTTACTTTTTCTCTTCATACGGTATGCCCAGATGCCCATAAGCCGCCGGAAGGGCCACCCTTCCCCTGGGAGTGCGCGCTATAAAGCCCAGCTGTATTAAAAAAGGTTCTATAACGTCCTCTATTGTAACATCCTCGTCTCCCGTCGCCGCCGCAAGAGTATCCAGCCCCACCGGGCCGCCGTGAAATTTGTTTATCATGCATTCCAATACGCGCCGGTCGTCCGAATCCAAGCCCAGGCCGTCAATTTCCAGCATATCAAGCGCAGCTTTGGCTACCGGCCTGGTTATAACGCCGCCTTCCCGCACCTGAGCATAATCCCGCACCCGCTTTAAAAGACGGTTGGCGATTCTGGGAGTCCCCCGGCTCCGTCTGGCCAGCTCCATGCAGCCCTCTTTATCTGATTTTATACCCAAAATACCCGCACTGCGCTCTACAATCCGAGCCAATTCCTCCGGGCTGTAAAGCTCCAGGCGGCATATGACTCCAAAACGGTCGCGCAAGGGAGAAGTAAGCATGCCTGCCCGCGTAGTAGCGCCCACCAGCGTAAAATGGGGCAGACTCAGGCGGATGGAGCGGGCGCTTGGCCCTTTGCCCACCATTATATCAAGGGCATAATCCTCCATAGCCGGATAAAGCACCTCTTCCACGCTGCGGTTGAGGCGGTGAATTTCGTCTATAAAAAGTATGTCGTTTTCGTTAAGGTTGGTAAGTATGGCCGCTAAATCTCCGGGCCGGTCTATGGCAGGGCCGGACGTAATGCGTATTGACACGCCCATCTCCGAAGCTATAATATTGGCCAGCGTGGTCTTCCCAAGGCCGGGCGGGCCGTAAAGCAAGACGTGATCCAAAGCTTCCCCCCTGCTTCGCGCTGCCGAAATATACATATGGACAAGCTCCTTAACCTTTTCCTGCCCTATATATTCATTTAAGTGCTTGGGCCGCAGGGAAAACTCCTGTTCGGCATCCTCCTCCCGAAAAGAGGAGGTTATTATTCTTTCATCTTCCATATTTTAAATCTTCCTTACATTTTATCCAGGCCCTTTAATACAATGCGTATTATCTCTTCGGCAGTATCCGCCTTCTGCGCGGCTTCCCTAACTGCCCGCACAGCCTCGGCCTGGGGCAGGCCCAGCGCTATTAGCGCGCCTACGGCCTCGTTTACGCATTGTTCATCCGCAGCCGCGGCCGCCTGAAACCCGCCTGAAGGCAGTTCGTCGTTATCCACCCTTTCGCGCAGTTCCAGGATAAGCCGCTGGGCAGTCTTTTTGCCGATTCCGGGCACTCTTGTCAATGCGGCCGTATCTCCGGTAACCAGCGCTATGGCCAATTCCTGAACAGAAACCGTCGTAAGCATCTGCACGGCTGTTTTAGGGCCAATGCCGCTGACGCTCACCAGCCTTAAAAACATCTTCTTTTCTTCAGCTGAAGCAAAGCCGTAAAGAGAGATATCATCCTCTTTAACCGACTGATATACATATATTTTAGCGGGTTCACCCAGCCGGCACATATTTATGGCCTCTCCTGTGGCAGTAATAAAATAACCCAAGCCCCCGGCTTCCAGCACTATATAATCTGTTCCTATATCCTCTGCTGTACCCTTAATATATTCGTACATAACTCTACCCCGCTTAACTGATTAAATTTTAAATTGCCGCCCCATTTTAGCTGAATGCGCATGGCAGATTGCAACGGCGAGAGCGTCGGCCGCATCGTCCGGCTTGGGCAGTTCTTTAAGGCCAAGGTATGTGCTGACCATTATCTGCATCTGCTTTTTTTCCGCGCGTCCGTATCCCACAATAGCCTGCTTTATCTGTAAAGGCGTATATTCGTACAATTCGTCCGTTTTGGAAGAAGCGGCGGCCAGCAGCGCGCCCCTGGCCTGAGCTACAGCTATGGCTGTTTTTACATTCTGATTAAAAAACAGTTCTTCAACCGCTATTGCATCCGGATTGAATTTATCTATGACCCAGCATACGTCGTTATAAAGATTGCGAAGCCTGACGGGGGTATTCATACCGGCAGGCGTAGAAATAATGCCGAAATCCACAGCGCGGTGCTTATGACCGTCCGTGCTTATAATACCATAGCCCAATGTGGCCAAACCAGGGTCAAACCCCAAAATAATCATCTATATATTCGTCCTCAGCATATTTTAACTACTATATATAATATAGTATCCGCCGCCTTTAGTCAAATAAAATAAATTATTCAAAAACAGTTGCATATTTATGCACTTTGTTGTATAATCCATGAAGATTTATATGGAGGGATAAAATTATGAGCGATAAAAAGGAAAAGGTAATACTTGCATATTCGGGCGGCTTGGACACATCTATAATAATTCCGTGGCTGAAAGAGAATTATGACTATGAAGTAATAGCTGTAGCCGGGGATGTGGGCCAAGGAGAAGAATTGGAGCCTCTTAATGAAAAGGCGATAAAAACAGGCGCCAGCAAGATATATATTGAGGATTTGCGCGAGGAATTCATAACCGACTTTATTTGGCCCACTCTTAAGGCGGGCGCGCGCTATGAAAAAAAATATCTTCTGGGCACCAGCTTTGCGCGTCCTGTTATTGCAAAGCGCTTAGTAGAGATCGCACGCAAGGAGGGCGCCGTCGCTATATGCCACGGCTGCACTGGCAAGGGCAACGACCAGGTGCGTTTTGAGCTGACCATTAAAGCGCTTGCTCCCGACCTTGAAATAATAGCGCCCTGGCGCATATGGGATATAAAATCCCGCGAGGATGAAATTGATTACGCGGCGGCGCGCGGCATAGACGTGCCCGTAACCAAAAAGCACATTTACAGCATGGACCGCAATCTCTGGCACCTCAGCCACGAGGGAGCAGATCTTGAAGAGCCTTGGAATGCTCCTCAGGATGAATTATATATGATTTCCTGCCCCGTGGAAAAGGCTCCGGACAAGCCTGTATATATTGAGATAGAATTTGAAAAGGGCGTACCGGTGGCTGTGGACGGAAAGCGCATGGGCGCAATAGAAATTATGGATACTTTAAACGCCGTTGGCGCCCAGAACGGCATAGGAATAGCCGATTTGGTAGAAAACAGGCTTGTGGGAATGAAGAGCAGGGGCGTATATGAGACCCCCGGCGGCACCATCCTTTTTGAGGCGCATGATATACTGGAAGAGCTTACCCTTGACCGTTCCACTTCCCACTATAAAGAGACTATGGCCGTTCGCTTTGCCGAGCTGGTATATGACGGCTGCTGGTATACTCCTTTAAGGGAAGCTATGAGCGCCTTTGTGGACAAAACTCAGGAAACAGTCAGCGGAACTGTCCGCTTAAAGCTCTATAAGGGCAATGTTATCCCGGCGGGCGTCAAATCCCCCTACTCTTTGTACAGCGAAGAGCTGGCCACTTTCAGCGAAGATGAGGTTTACGACCAGAAGGATTCTGCGGGCTTTATAAATCTCTTTGGCCTGCCATTAAAAATGCGCGCGCTTATGCTGGAAAAGAATAAGGAGAATAAATAAATGAAGCTCTGGGGCGGAAGATTTAAAAAGGAAACCAGCGGGCTTATGGACGATTTTCATTCGTCCATAAGCTTTGACTGCCGTATGTACCGCGAGGACATAACCGGCAGCATAGCGCATGCGGAAATGCTGGGCAGACAGGGAATAATTTCTGAAGAGGATGCCCAGAAGATAGTACAGGGATTAAAGGATATCCTGATTGATATTGAAGCGGGCAAAATAGAATTTTCAGCGCAGGCAGAGGATATTCATATGAATATAGAAAGCCTGCTTATTCAGCGCATAGGCGAAGCGGGAAAACGGCTGCATACCGGCCGCAGCCGCAATGACCAGGTAGCGCTGGACATACGCATGTACCAAAAGCGCCGTATAGAGGATTTATGCGGCCTGCTTAAAAATTTGGAAGAGGTAATCCTCAATATTGCCCGCAGTAATTTGGACACCATTATGCCGGGATATACCCATCTCCAGAAAGCACAGCCCATAACGCTGGCACACCATGTCATGGCATATTTCCAGATGTTTGCGCGGGATATTATGCGCCTGAAGGACTGCTGTTCGCGTACCAATATCTGCCCCTTGGGCTCAGGAGCGCTGGCCGGAACGACATACCCGCTAGACAGGGAATATGTCGCTCATTCGCTTGGCTTTGCGGATATAACCCAGAACAGCCTGGACGGGGTTTCAGACCGGGATTTCCTCATTGAATGCGCTGCCTGCTGTTCAATCATCATGATGCATTTATCGCGCTGGTGTGAAGAATTGATACTGTGGTCCAGCAATGAATTTGGATTCGTTGAAATGGACGACGCCTTTTCTACCGGCTCAAGCATAATGCCTCAGAAGAAAAACCCCGACGCCTGCGAGCTTATACGGGGCAAGACCGGCCGGGTATACGGCGATTTAACAGCGCTGCTGACCGTAATGAAATCCCTGCCTCTGGCTTATAATAAAGATATGCAGGAGGATAAAGAGGCTATTTTTGACGCTGTAGACACAACCGAAGGCTGCCTTAAAGTTTTTACTCAAATGCTGGACAGCCTTACGTTCAACAAGGAAAGAATGCTTTCGGGAGCAGGACTGGGCTTTACTAACGCCACCGACGCAGCGGATTACCTTGTTAAAAAGGGTCTGCCCTTCAGAGAGGCGCATGAAATTATTGGGCACATGGTACTGCTGTGCTTGGAAAAAGGCTGTTCTATTGACCAGCTTTCCATGCAGGAGCTTAAAAATATCAATTCCATATTTGAAGAAGATTTTTATGAGGCTGTAAGCCTGAAAACGTGCGTTGAACAAAGGCTCACTCCAGGCGGACCGTCTAAAAACGCCGTTCTTAAGCAAATTGCCTGGGCTGAAAATTTTCTTAGTGAATGCTGACGTTTTTTCAGCCCTGCGAAAGAGAGCTATAACCCAGGGGGCGGCGCGGACGCCCGGCCGCAGGCCGGGCCGGAGCGGCCTGCGGCCGCTCCGCTGCGGCTTCGCCGCAGG
>OJMH01001451.1_pt1 | contig 23659 bp, 18 predicted proteins | sample 1597111 | NCBI WGS metagenome assembly OJMH01 (sample SAMEA2452115, study PRJEB22498) | human gut metagenome | reverse complement strand
AGAAGATATAAAAAGATAGTCAAAAAGACATATATAATTTATAATCAATTATGACCATTTCCTTTCTTCTTTACTTCTCAGAAAACGCAAAATGAATGGGCACCCTTACGGCCGAGAAGAAAAGAAAAGCTGCCGTAAACGTGCCCATACATTCATCTACGATACCCACTGGTACCACCTCCTCCCCGCGTTCAGTATAGCATCGTAAAAAAATGCTGTAAACGCTTTCTTCCGGAGAATAGTAGGTTGAACAAAACACATCCTGAAGTAGTCAGCATTGCTCATCCGCATGATGATCTCACGATCGTTCACACCTGCTTATCCAACAAGGATCATCGTTCTGTCTGATCAGATATCAGGCATATTCATGCAAGCATACCATCCTCTGGTCTGCGCATATCCTCATGCTCTCACGATCAACTAAAAAAAGACCGGCAGTCCGTCATGGATTACCGGTCTTCATCGTCATCGATCGATGATCAGATGTGATGTTTTCTCTTTCTCAGCATCAAGGCTGCAGCTGCGCCAGACACGATCAGTGCCGCTGCAGTTGTCGGCAGTGCTGAAGCTGCCGCTGTGTCAGAATCTGTTCCCTCTCCAGGCTTGCCTTCATCTGGATCCTGCGGATCAGCAGGTGTTTCCGGATTCTTCTGCAGAGCGTTCTGTGCCGCAATCAGTTTCTTCGCTGCGGCATCGACCTGATCCTGCGTTGCAGTCTCATCGACCATCACTGCCTCTGCTTCCTTCAGGGCCTGTTCAAACACATCCACTGTCTCTTTGGTGTACAGCGATGTGTTTACTTTCTTCGCGTCGGCAATGGCCTGTTCCAATGCACTCTTATCGCTGTCGACGATATCCTGCAGGCCGTTGATGGCCGCCTGCAGATTGCGATAAGCTTCATCAAGCGCCTGGGCATCAGCGTTTTCATCAGCAAGCACTGCCTTTGCATCTTCCAGTGCCTGAGCGAAAGCTTCCATGCTGGCTGTCGTCTTATGGCTCAGATCGATGGCTTCAGCTTCGCTGATCAAAGCCAGCAGCGCATCTCTGGCTGCTTCCGCTTCGGTCTTCATGACGTTTGTGATCGCATTGACCAGTTTCTGCAGCATCTCGTCCACCTGTGCCTGTGTCGGCTCAGCACCAAGCAGGTCTTCTGCTTCACGCAGTGTCTTCAATGCTGCTTCCGCACTTTCTGTGTCATAGCTTTCCAGATCCATTGCTTTGGAGGCATTGATCATTGTTTCCAGGATCTGCGTATCCGTATGAACCTGTACTTCAAGCTGGTTGAAGCCAGTCACGATACCAGAAGCATCGAATGCAGATTCCGCCGCAAATGCGTCACTTGCCTGTTTCAGGGCAGTGAGGCTTTCGGCAGTATACGTATCAGTGAGCTCATCGACGATGGCGCTCATCGCATCAACGATGAGATCCTTGCTTGTCTGCAGGCTTCCGCTGGCATCCTCCATGCTCATCAGACGCTCCACGACCGAAGCGAAAGCCGTGTCGATAGAAGCAGGGGTATTGTCATAATAAACGGTAGACTGTGCATTGCTTACGGTTGCCAGGATCTTATCCAGATCTGAAGTGGTGTAGTCTTTCTTCACTGCTTCTTCAGAAAGCACATCGATCACTTTCTGCAGGGCCGCAACTCTTGTCGGTTCGCTGCGCTGAATGTCCAGGGTGGCATTGAACAGATCTTTCATTGCCGCGTTCATCGCTTCCTGTGTAGCAGAAACATCATTCAGCACATTCTTCGCATTGGTCAGTGCGTCATTGAATGCACTCAGACTATCTGACGCATATCCAGCAGTTTCCAGTGTAAAGGCGTGGATGACATCTTCAAGCTGTGACACATTGCCGCTGGCAGTGCTTCCCGGCAATGCCGTACGCAGATCGAGCCCATCAGAAACGACAAATGCGGCTGCCATGCTCAGATCTAATTCTGTATCAACGGTCGCGCTCACGCGGATCGTTGCCAGGCTCATCGTGCCATTCAGGCCTTCCGCATCGCCTTCCATACTGAAGGCAACAGTGTATTCGTCATCATTTTGCGGCATGCGGGAAAGATTGCGCATATCTGCGGTTGCCTCAGCCGCCGTCGTCGTAATCGTCGTGACATTGATGCTCTCCATGTCGATCGGCAGACGGAGACCAAATGCGTAAACATCTTTCAGGTTCGTTCCCTGCAGCGTGATGTCCACGCTCTCTCCGTCCTTCAAGGATGTCTTGTCAGCATGAAGGCTGAGCGTTCCGCCGGCCTTATGGTCTGCCGGCTGTACCTGATCCTTCTGCATCATCATGAACGCCAGATCATATGCGTCGATTTCATTGTTATAGTTGAAATCGCCATGGGAAGCCTGCTGCCAGAGCCTGCTGTTTTCAGCTGTAACACCCATATAGTTTTCAAGGAACTTGATGTCATCATCGCCGATCACATTCGGATCGCCCTGCGTGTTTGCCGGGTTGAACGCACTTGTGCCATCTGTCTTATATACTCTGAATTCGTTGGCACTATTGTGATGGCGATCATGAGAAACGCTGCGCACATAGCGGGCCGGCTGATCGCCCAGCGGAACAAAGACACGGAAATCTCCTTCAGCCGGCTTTTCCCACACGCTCTTTTCCACGGTCTTGAAATGCGTGCCATCCAAGCTGATCTGGATCTCATGATCCTTGATCTGCGCGGTACCATTATTCAGATATTCAAGCTGATTGACAGTATATGCGTCACGCAGATCGATCGTAAATGTCTTATCATTGGCATTAGCGATCGGATCGTCCCAGTTGGTATACCAGAGGCTGGATTCATCGCCATCCACTGCATTGGATGCCGGATATCCGCCTACATCTCCGCCATATTGAGAAGATGCCGTACCGATCGTATTCTTCACCACATTCTTATATCGATCTTCGCTCGTCGCAAAGCGCTGAACCTCACCTTTGACTTCATCCATCGTGTTATACATGACGAGCTGATAGGTATGCTCTTCTGCCGCGTTCAGGGAATCATGAACAAACGGAGAAGTCACGTTGCGATAAACGATATCCTGGTTACCATCGATGATCATGCCATAGTTTACGTCATCAGCCATTTCCCAATTCAGCGTGATGGAAGAATCAGTCACTTCTGCAGTCATTTCTGGTACATCGGCGGCATCCAGCTGCGGATCATCTGGATTGACGGCCTTCTCCTGTGCGTTGACAAAGCCTTCTACCGTCAGCTTCACCTCATTGGCCGTAATGTCTGTCTTCGCGAGCTTGACCATGACCTTCGCCGTCGTGATGATCTTCTGATCCGCAAACGGTGAACCTTCGCTTGCATAATGGTTCAGATCAGGAGCCTCATTATAATAGTAAACATTTGTGCCTTCATTAAATTCCGCCTCGCTGCTGACTTCCTTCAGCGTGACTTCTTCGCCGCCGATCGTCGCAGTGACCGTTTCTGGTTTCTCTGAAACATTGACGATGAACTGCGTTCCGCGTTCGCTCTTCATGCCTTCAAAGGTACCACTCATCTTGCCTACCGTGATGACTGCATCGCCCTTTTCACCGGCTTCTGGCGCTTCAGAGGTGATGTGAGTCATGGTGCCGAGGCCTTCTTTGTAGTCCTGGCTCATGCCATCATCATCGTAAAGATCGAAGGTAGTCGTTCCTGCAGGATATACCTCAAAGATACGATCTTCATCGCCGTTCAGGAACAGCTGTGAATTGTTCTCTACATCTTTTGGCAAGATAGCACCATTCTTCACAAACAATGGCAAATTCCATAATGGAGCATCAAAGTTGTTGATGACCTGTCCGCCCTGATACTGCTCTTCGGTAAAATAGTCGATCCAGATCTGATCTTTGTCCGGCAGATAAATGTTGTTACGCACATCGTTGCCGTTTTCATCCATCTGCGTATCCTGATAGACCGGAGCGACAAGCAGGTTTTCGCCCCACATGTATTCATACTGCGTCTGGTTGCCCCAAGTAAACGGATCCTCGGGATATTCCAGCACGAGCGCGCGAATCATCGGTACGCCGGTATCGTGTGCCTGCTTGGCATACGTATAGTTATAAGGCATGAATGCCGTCTTCATCTTCAGGTACATCCTGTTGATGGACGCATATGGCTCACCATGATACCACGGATTCTTTTCCGCGCCGGTCGTCCAGCCATCCATGTTGATTTCGATCGGCGTGAATGATTTCCACTGGAAATCACGAGTAGAAATGATGTTTCCCGATCCATAGATGCCATCCAGGTCTGATCCAACGTTCGGGTTGCCGCTGAGTCCGGCACCGATATACGTCGGGATATGGAAACGGATATACTCCCAGTTTCCGCCAGTCTGGTCACCAGACCACAATCCGGCATAACGCTGTGTTCCTGCCCAGCCATCCAGGGAAACGACAAAGCCACGATTATCGGAATTGTTTTCGATTCCCTCATATGCCTGTCGTACTGCATTGAGTCCGAATGAGTAGCCATCACCGACCCAGGCCACATCAGTCTTGATCATCTGGGTCCCGCAGTTTGCTACTTCGCGATCCAGTTTGTCCAGATCGTTTTCGGTCCACAAGCCGCTGACGAAGCCATAGTTTCTGGCTTCCTGCACGAATTTGCCCAGGTTGTCGATATTTTCATCGGCATCCGTCGATTTTCCATAGCCGCAACCATACCCGTCATTCGGCAGGAACCATCCGACAGGCATATCGTGTTCCTGATACTCTTTGGCGCGATTGATGCCGTCAACGAGCAGCTCTTCGCCTTCGCCATTGTAGCAGTCTGCGTTGCCCTGATAAAAGCCATATTTCGGCATGAACATCGGATTTCCGGTCAGCTCGATATAATCGCCAAGCACTTCCTTCATATCACCGACAAAATAATAAGCGTCAAAACGATTTTCGTCATGCTCCATCTTAGCTGTTGCGCTGAAATCATAACTTCCTGGCTGGAAAGTGTTGCGCATCGCGCCATAGCCTTCGGTAGAAATATAGAACGGGTTAGGAAAAGAAACGCCTCCGCTTACCCATGTGCTTTTGTTTTCGATCAGGATCTTTCTGTTTTTATGAGAAAAGAAGCCATTCTGCTGACCGCCGCCATAAAAATACTCTTCGTCCTTTGTCTTCAGCGTCTGTACGGTCTCAGTACCATCGTATTTCAGTGATTCTGCTTCTTCCCAGATGACTTGATCCTGGTTCGTCAGCTTCATCTTCGCAGTTGCCTTGTCGATCGTCAGTGTCACATCACTGTCTGCAGGTACGATCGTGATCACATCACCGCTGTCCTGACCAGATACTGTGATCTTCGTCGCATACTCAGCATCATAATCTGCCTCGCTCTTCGCTGTGATCTTTGTCGTATGCGTTGATGCCATTGGTTCCGGATATTCGTTAAATGCACCGGACTGTGGCTCGACATCGATTCAGAATACCTCATTATTGAGGAAAGTGATCCGTGCTTTTTGTCCGCTGCCATAAGTCAGATAGACATCGTTTCCTTCCACGCGGTCTATGCTGGCATCTGACAGCTGCCAGTCGGTGTCTTGTGCGCTGATCGTCACAGCGCCGGGAATGACTGCACTGAACATCATGGCAGCCGCAAGACTCATCTTCCCGATCATCTTCAAGCTTTTATTCATAAACACCTCATCCCAAAAAATTTCCATTGATTATGTATAAAAGAAATAACCGCCAGATGATATTCATCGAACGATTATTTCTGACAACACAATCATAAAATTCACCTCCGCTTTCTCGTACTGCCAGAACATGAAGTATTATTGCGACATAACACATCTTGATGTTCTGTCTTCAGCGCCGTCTTTTTTGACAGCGCTTACTGATATCGACAATAACATACCGTCATTATTTTGTAAACGCTTAATGCTCGTTTATACAAATTCTGGTTAATTTGTGCGCATTTTGTGAACATAAGTGCAAATCAAAACGTTCCAAACATCAAGATCTGATCAGATTTTTCAGTCTTGTCCCGGAAATTCGCTCAAAAAAGAGCATACGTCCTTGCCCTGCAAGATATGTCATTCTCCCCAGCATCAGCAGATAGACGATTCCTAGCGCAGCACGGATAAACAGATTCAAAGGGACACCCGATGGTTGAAGCATTTGCGCGATCTGACCAAACAGCCATGGCAGCAACAGAAATGCGCCTGACAAGGCATAGCGAAGCAATGGCTGCCACCATTTGAGCCTGCCGCGCAGCGCGATGACGCGAAAGCGCATGAAGCGCATGCCTGGTGTCTGCCCATGAAGCAAGACGGGCGTCAGCGCGAAATACCCGCAGAACAGCAGCAGCGCGCTGGAGGGAAGCTGCAGCCGCAAAAATGCCAGCATCCCATAAAGCAATGGACCAAGCAAGGTCATCACGAGCAGATCAGCGATAAACGCGATCAGCCGGCGTCCAAAAGAAACAGACATGCCTCTTTCATAGCTGCGGCGGTCAAGCTGCGCGCGGGCCGGAAGGAGGCGCAGAAACGGCTGGATGATGCCATAGCCGATGATCCCGCCCAAGGTATTGCCAAGCAGATCATCCACGTCAAACAGCCGATAACTGCGTGGATAAATGAAGTACAGACCACTGAGCTGGGTCAGCTCAAAGAACAAGGAGAGCAGGAACGTATACAGCACACACTTGCGGAAGCTGCAGCGAAAGTAATAACGCAAGTAGATGCCGAAGGGGATGGTCATCACGATGTTGAACAGCATCTGAAGCAGCGCACGGTTATGCAGCAGCGAAAAGAAAGAAAATGGCTGATCCGACGGTGTTTCTTTCACGATGTCCACAAGAAAATGAAGCGGGATCAGCTGTGTGGACGGCCCGCTCATCAATTCGACCTCCTGCATGGAGGGCAGCGGCAAGATCACGAGAAAATATGCGCACAGCAAATACAATACAAACGAATAGACGATCAAGATCCGCATGGAAAACACTGAGCCATATTTGCGGTAATTATAGATGATATATGGCAAGGTAAATATCACGGCCATGAGCGGAAAGACCAGCAATGCGTTCATGATGACATCCAGATAAGCATTCATCGTACATCCCCCATTCTTCTTTCAGTATGCGATGCGCTTTACACCTTATTCCTCGGGCAAAGCATAACACAGAAATATCATTCTGAAATGAAAGATGATAGCGATGTAAGGATCATTCAGGCACGGCAAAAGCCAGAAGCTTCATCAGAATGTGCTATAATGGTCATATGCATATTGATGGATGTCAGACAACAAGGAGGGGGAATGAAAATGAATGAAGAAAAGCAAAATGAACTGATCCAGACGTTCATGGAAATCAGCTATGTGCCAGATAACGACGCGCTCAGCCTGAAAAAGAAGTGTACCAGCATCGCGATGAGCGATCTCTCTTTTCTCAAGTCAGGCATTCTGGCCGTATTGCCGCGCTCACGGGAATTCCAGCAAGTGTTGAACATGCCAGAAACCGTTCCAGGAAAAGAGGGGCTTTACCGGGTCGTGTTCAACAAAGGGATCAATGGCACTTTGGCAGAATTCAAGGATGGCAGCGGCTATCTGGGCACAGTGGTCGATCATGGCATCCAGGGACAGGCCCATCTGATCCCGCTTCAAGCTGGTGAAATGAGCGTGAGCGCCGCGATCCCTGTGGACCCCATGATGACCGCGATGGCGATCATGCTTGTGCGCATCGATAAAAAGCTGGATGACATTCAGAAAACTCAGAAGCAGATCCTTGATTTTCTGAATCGTGACAAAGAAAGCAAATTGCTCGCTGATCTGGATCTGCTCATGGAAATGACCAAAAACTATAAGTTCAATTTTGACAACAAGGAATATCTGCGCACCAAATTAAACCTGACCGAGGCCATCAACCGCAGCGCGGCCGCAAATATCAACTTTTATCGCAAGCAGATCGAGGAACTCGTCAAAGACAATGGGTTCATCCACCTGAACATGAATACCGATGAGAAGATGGACAAGCTGCAAGATCAGTTTTTCTATTACCGGCTGGCGCTGTATCTGCATGCGTTCTCCAGTTTCATCGAGGTCCTGCTGGTCAAGAATTTTCACACCGAATACCTTGCGAACATCATCCAGAAGATCAAAGGTGCCGCGCATGAATACCAGGCATTTTATACTGAGTGTTATGATGCCATAGACGCGTATTCCAAAAATACCGTAGAGACGCATGTCATGGGCGGACTGTCCTTTCTCAGCAGATCGGCCGGCAGCTTGATCCGTTCAATTCCGTTCATCAATGAAACATCGATCGATGAGGCGCTGATCGATTTTGGCAATCAGATGGAAAAAGAGAGCACGAAGGCTGCCAAAGCAGCGATGAAACGCTTCATCACCAATAAGCAGAGTGATGTCCAGCCATTCATCGAAAACCTTCAGACCATCGACCGGCTCTATAACAAGCCATTACAGCTGTATTGTGATGAAGAGCATCTTTATCTGAATGATAATTGAGCGCACAATCGACAGGACATCCGATCAGTCAAGACATTTCCCCTTGCACAGGGGATTTTTCTTTGTTCAGCTGTCAATTATTCCTGTTTACATGCAGTTCTACCTGTAAGCGACCATCTGATCGTGAGCATCACGCAGATCTGGTTTATAATGGTGCTGCAGGAGGGATAGGATGAACGATTATCAATTTGGCAACCATCTGTATCAACTGAGGCATCAGGCAGGATATACGCAAAAAGAAGTCGCGGATCACTGCGGCGTCAGCAACAAGGCCGTGTCAAAATGGGAAAATGGCAAGACGAAGCCCGGGGTGCAGATCATCCGCAAGCTTGCGGAATTATACCACATCTCCGCCGAAGCGCTGCTCATGGAGATCGACACGAAGAGCGCCCAAAAGATCACGACGATCGTGCTCACCGGCGGGCCCTGCGCAGGCAAGACCACCGCGATGAGCTGGATTCAGAATGCGTTCACTGAACGCGGCTACCGTGTCTTGTTCGTGCCGGAGACCGCGACAGAGCTCATCACCGGCGGGGTCTCCCCAAGCACATGCGGCTCTAACCTAGACTATCAGTGCTGCCAGATGATCTTGCAGGCAGAAAAAGAAAAGATCTTTCTGCGGCAAGCACCATGAAAGATGAAAAGATATTGATCGTCTGCGACCGCGGCCTGATGGACAACAAAGCATACATGACCAACGCTGAATACCAGATTGTCTTGGATCGCATGCACACCGATGAAGTATCGATACGCGATCGGTATGACGCGGTCTTCCATCTGGTGTCTGCCGCAAACGGCGCGCCGGAGATCTACGCGAAAAACAAAGAAAACAACCCCGCACGTTCAGAAAGCATCGATCAGGCTGTTGATCTGGACAACAAGCTGATCCAGTCATGGACCGGACATCCGCATTTGCGCGTGATCGACAACTCGACCAGTTTTGAAGAAAAGATGAAACGGCTGGTCTCGGAGATCTCATGTTTTCTGGGAGAACCTGAACCTTATGAGATCGAACGAAAATTTCTCATCGAGCATCCAGACATCGCTCTGCTGGAAAAGCAGCCTAACTGCCAGAAAGTTGAGATCATCCAGACGTATCTTCGTTCAGATGAAAATGAAGAAATACGGATCCGGCAGCGCGGCGCACAAGGCAGCTACATCTACTTCAAGACCGTGAAGAAATATGTGACACCGACGACCCGGGTCGAACTGGAAGAGCGGCTGAGCGAAAAGGAATATCTCAAGCTGCTCATGGAAGCGGATACCTCCATGCATCAGATTCGCAAGACACGCTATTGTCTGAGTGAAAATGGACAATATTTTGAGATCGACCTCTATCCTTTTTGGAAGGATCAGGCCATCGTGGAGATCGAATTGCTTTCGGAAGAGCAAGAGATCCAACTGCCCAGCTTTTTGCACGTCATCAAAGAAGTGACCGATGATGACTCATATAAAAACGCGTCTTTGGCCAGACGGTATTGAGGGGGGATGGCGATGAAAAGACGGATCGCATGGGGAACATGCGCGCTTGATGAAATCGAGCTCGTCTATGAAAAAGCTGAAGAAAACACCGCGATTGCCGATCAGCTGGAACAATTAGAGCTGCAAGCATTAAACGAAGCAAAAGCGAATATCGGCATGTTTCCGAGCGATGATCATAAGATCCTTCTTCCCGAACAATTTGACGCGTTGTCTGATAACGACAAAGAGATCCTCATCATGCTCACGGGCAATAAAGGTCTTTCTGGCCTGCAAACCGATATGGAGACAGCCACAATCAAGATCAGACTGTCTTCGCTGATTCCAAGGGTCCAGGCCTGCACCATTTTTTCGATATTGAACACCCTGGAAAAACTGGATGGCGCGATCAATGTCCTCATTCCTAAATGGACGCTGGAGCTCTACATCCCATTAGGCGGAAGAAAAGGATTATCGCAATGGGAACTGCTGATCATGCAGCTGTATCCATGGCTGTCCATACGTGAGCTCTCCACAAATGAAACAGCTGTTTCTTCCTCATAAGTGCAGCTGCAATAAACTCAACATACATCAAAAAGCCAGGTTGCTCACTTCAGCGTTACCTGGCAATTTTTATGGCTTTTTAAGATCAGATGCCAAATATGTTTCAGTAAAGATCAATAACAGATTATTTCGTTTTTGATTATTCCAACAATTTCTTTTGGCAAATTATTCGTATCATACAAATAAACTTCATTCGATCTCGGATTAAATATCCCTATGTTATGGATAGTTTTAAAAACACCTTGTCCTGAATGCTGCCCCATTATCCAATACATCAAAAGCTGCAGAGTATGCATCTTGTTTGGTTTAGTTTTGCTTACTTTAAAATCCCAAATTGTATCTGCAGTGAGGTAATCTCCATCACCTCTATCAACGGTTCTTGTATATCCATTCGGCTTGAATTCAAATCCGTCTTTTACTATAAGTCCATATGATTTCCAGAATTCAACGCTTCGATCTACAATGATCTTTATATTTTGTATTGTCTCTTGATCAGGATCTATTTTATCTGGTTCTTTTGACCTGGTTGCTTCCCTGGGATTCCTTGCCCACACATCATATGAAACTAATTTACATGCGTTGACAATAGACTGCTCATTCATATTTTATTCCGCTCAACAACATGCGCGCAGTTTCTAATGCATTTTTGTGAATGCATATGCTCTGACTTGCTTGTGTCTGCTAAAGGTAGTTTAAAGGCTTTTTCAGGATCCGCTCCCATCACATATCTCGTCAAATAATCAACTGTCATACCAATGACTGAAGCATGTACATTTTCTGATTCTTTCATCTGTCTGTGATCATTTAATTTATATACAGCAAATTGTGATCAATTAAGATATCCGCCTCTAGGCTGTTTTATGTTTTTACTCTTTCTGTTACTGAGCTCAAATTAACATCTTCTTAAAACATCCGCATTTGATGAAATCATAATTGAAATGGCAAGCCGAATTCCTTTGCAAATCCGTTGATCGAAGCTTTCAAAGATTCTGCCTGCTCACCGACAAATTCTGTCGCAGTATTCAATGTTTCTGATGCATACTTTTTTGCTTGATCGATAAGTTCTGACGCATTCTCTCCCAATTCAAGCGCAGTTTGATATGCTTCAGTTGAGACCGCATATCCGATCATGGATCCTACCAATCCCACTCCAGCACCAACTACTGTGCCAGCTCCAGGAACGACAGAGCCCAATATCGCTCCTGCTGCAGCTCCACCAGCTACACCTCCGGCCACACCAGTAGCACTTCCGCCTAGATCTTTAGCAAGTTCTTCAAAACCGATCTGTCCCTGTGCAAAATCTACAACAGAATCAAAGGAATCCACGCCAAAGGAGACTACAGCGGCGGGAACGCTGCATTTCCCCAGAGATCGAATCAGCTTATGTCCAGACTGCAACATTCGATTTCCTACTGTGGTACTGATAAATTCAGTACCATACCCAATTACACCGGATGCTCCCGTTTCTTTCGCTACGTTGGCTATGGCCTCGGTCGGAGATATTTTTCCGTCAAACACTTTTTTTACATTGTCTACAGTAGACATTGATGCAGTGATCATCGCAGAACTTAATCCTGCTTTTTCAAATGACTTGTGTCCTGCCTTGATGTTTTCTTTGAGGAAGTTTTTAGCGACATAACGTTTAGGATGCTTTCTAGCATATAAAGCTTCATCACTTGTTACAGTACTGCGTTCCAGCATAGAATCCAGCTTATTCAATTTGTTTAATCTTTCTGTATACTTTTGGGTTAGTTTTGCATCGTTCCTTTCTTTAGCATGATTCAACTGATTGGTGATCTTTTCCCTCTTATTGATTATCATTTTTTCTTCTGCTATCTTGTCATAAAAATCCTTTGGAATCTCGATCTTGTCTACTTTTCCGCTATCAAGATATTTGTCAAACTTTTTTGTCATCATCTTATCTAAACACTGCTTAGCATCTTCGCCTATAAACTTTGTCTGGATCCGTTCGATGATATCACCTTGTTGATTCATCCTCACTTTATCCACAAACTGATCATTCTTTGGAAATAAATCAGGAAGGTCATCCGCACGATATGTAGTAATTCCGGTTTTTTCAAGCTGGGCCTTTAAGTTTTCTTTGGCCGTGCTGATCACTTCAGCGCTAAATCCTGATTGTTGCTTAAGGTTTTGATATTTAAAATCAGGATTTACCTTCATTTTATGGATCTGTTTTAATCCTCTAGTTTTTACGCCATTTTCATCAACACCTGAGTACATCCGTTTAAACGTATCATATATTCCTGAAGTATCTTTTTGCAAAAGCATTTTTTCATCTACGCCAAGCCACTGTGCTATATTTCTGTTTACTGTATTATCAAAAGATGAATCAAACATTCTATCTTCTGTGCTCAATAAATTTTCAAAACTTTTATTTAATCTTTTTTTATTCGTTTCCCCAATGCTCTTATCGGCCTCTTCCAATACCTTTTTTTCAAACGTTTCAATCATCATTATCCCCTCCACCATATGTTAGAAAATAGCAAACTACTTGAAGCTGTTTTCTATTTAATCCTTTCATGCGATTGCCGACATGTGTTATCAATTCTTTTGGCGAACGTATCGTAGAAATCTTCTTTTCATTCATATCTAAAAGATCTTGCAGCAGTGTTTGAAGCTCACCCCATTTTTCTTTTTCCCATCTCAGGTTTCCAGCAAAAAGCTGATAATCTGCAATCAATTCCTGAAGCTTGGTCTTGTCTTCTCTGGAAAGGTCAAGAATATTCAAGGAATTATATAAGGATCCTACAGGAATGCGTTCCAGGCCGAACCAAGATTGTAAAAGCATTTTGATCAGCAATGTACGTGCAGTCCTTTTTGTCTGCATTTCTGCATTTGACGCAATATATGGCTGCTCTGTAATCTCTGCTTTGTTGATCAGCGTAAGGACCGGATTCACCCAGTCATTCTGGTAGACCGCGGCTACTCCGCTAGGTAGCTTGGCAATCTCATTGACTTGATCAGACGTCAATCCCATCGATCTGCCTACCGCTTCTCTGTCATTGGCTTCTGGCGTACGCAGCACGATTTTCGTATTGGTATTCTTGATCGCAGAGATATCGACAGCTGATGGCGATTGATCCACGATGATGAATCCTTCACCATATGTTCGAATTTCCGCGATGGTCTGTGTCAGCATCTCAACTGATTTTCCGATCAGATCAGATTCTGTCCCTGCGGTATTTTTTAAAAGATGATGCGCTTCTTCCAGCACAGTGATGTGACTTAATCCACGATTGCTCTGCGTCTTTTTATCTGCCCTGTATTCATTCAGAATATAGACCATCAGTCCCATGATCAACGCTTTGGTTTCATTGGATTTGACACGGCTGATATCTAAAATGCAGTTCTGATCAAAAATCGTATCATATGCGGTCTGTTTTTCTGAGAAGATCATCTTGTTCAGTCCTACGGTCAGTGATCTGATCCTGGTAATCAGTGCGCCGCGATAATTAGATTTTACTTCAGCGTCATAATCAGACTGATCGATCAATTCACTCAATTGTTCCATGAGAAGCTCAAAATCAGGGTATCTTATCTCCTGGCCTTCAAAGACAGACGCAGCCAGGTCCCAGCCCAGTGCTTCATATGACCTTAAGATCGCGTCTTTCAAAAACGCAGACATCGCGTCATACATTGGCCAGCATACGTTGAAGATTTCCACGAGTCCATCTACGTGTTCCAGCACATGGATAGAATCAGGAAACATAAAGGGATTCAGATGAATCAGTTCTGCGATCTTTGGGTTCGTAGAATAAACATTTACATCTTTAAAATGTCCAAATACATCTTTGTATTCCCCTTTTGCTGGTTCAATGACCAAAAAAGGGATCTTATCCTGATACAATTCATTCAGCATCTGATAAACTGTGTTGCTTTTTCCTGAACCAGTGGATCCAGTAATAAATGTATGCATGTTCAAGCTTTTATTCTCTAATTCCACGACTTTGTTTGTGATCTGGCCAAGATCAAACACTTTGCCTAGTGTCATGCGATCTTCAGGGCGAACTATTCGGTCACGGTCGAACAGACGGTAAGCTACGACTTCTTTTGCAAACTCCGCGTGCTCAATGACCGGAAGTCCAGAAACGGTCGCTCTGGGCAGTCCCATGTGCAGCCCTAATTCTTTCCCGCTGATCGATGTCGTTGCATCAATAAGCACCGGATTTATTGCGCTGGCCACATAAGTAAAGTGAGGATGAAGGAATCGAGACAAATATGTTATCAGATCTGAAAAACGTCCAGCAGTTTGCGCATCATCGCTCCGCCAGGAATTGATGGCCGATAATTCTCTTCCGGAATGATCGCCATTCATCAAAGAGCGGTAATTGCTTGCAGCAATTTCTGCTGAGGACATATCATCTGAAAGAAAATAACTGGCAATGTTCCACATTCCATAGCTGTCAAACTCATTGATGCGCTTTAACGCGTCATCTATTGACTGAAGGAGCTCGCTCACTTCTTTGTTTTCAGTAGTCGTGCTCGTATTGGTCGATGTTGATTCAGATATCTGTTCGTTCGGCGCAAGCGCGCTGATGAAGGTATTCAGTTGTCCGGCAATCTGACCGCCAAGCATAGATCCGCTTACAGCACCAATTGCTTCATGTTTTACACCTAAAGCAGTACCAACTCCTATGCCAAGCAATGAAATGGCCGCTCCGGCAATCATCGATGTCTTCTGTTTTCCATCCATTTCAGAAAATGATTTGCTTTTGGAAACCGACTTTGAATCACCGGAAGAAAACTGTATTTTCTGATAAGATGATAGGCTTGTATACAGATCCTGATAATTCTTCCTCAGCTGCTGGATCACCTGCGGAGACTGATTTTCCGCAAGGATGATCCCCATATATTTTCTGCCTTGCATGGCCAGGGCCAGTTTTTCCATCCCTTGTACGAATTTCTCATTCGTCTGCATATCTTGGATCTTATTGCTTCCTACAACGCTGACGGAAACAACATTCTTCTGATGCAAGATCTGATCGGATAATGACACGATTTTCTTTCGATCTTCATGATGTAGCTTTGCACCAGGAAAATGACCGATCAACGTGCTTCTTAACGTATCACCGAGCGCAACGGTGGATCGCTTAATTGCTTCATTTTCTTCATTATTGCGCACGCCTAGATAGAAATCTGTCTTTTTCCCATCAGAATCCATCAAGATGAATACTGAATCACGATATATGGAAAGGGTATTATAGATCGTAGTGAATTTATCCGTTACAGATTCACCTTTCTGATAGACCATTTCGGTAATATGATACAGTCTGACATTATCAACAAAATCTTCTTCTGCTGGCAGAAGGTCTGGAAGCGCCGCAATCTGCATATCGTTCAGACGAGCAAGATACTTTTTACGCATTCCATCTTCAATGATTTCCAGCCGATTTTCCAAAGTCACTTCTTGTGTTACCGGCACTTCTGTCTGTGTTTTTTCCTGGACATCATTCATACACTCATCTTCTTTCTATCATGCCCAACATGTCACTAAACTGTTGCAGCCACTCTTTTTCTTCCTGAAACATCTTTTCTTCCATAGATAAATGATCGGTCACTTGATCAAGCTCTGCATTTTTTTGCTCAATGCGCTTATTCAAACGCGATATATATGTATCTGCAAGCGTCTGTTCTTCTTGCTGCAACAAATCAAAATACAAATTCAGAGCATGTTTCGACAATGGTTCCGCTATACTGACCGCATATTCGCGCCAATCTTGATAAAGATAGGTCACTTCTAAAACAGGCTTTTTATTCTCCTTAGAATCTGATTTGAACAACATGCCAAAGAAATCATCCTTCGGCATGACATATTTTTCTTCTTTTAAATCAAGCAAAGCCTCTGTTATTGCTGGAAGCGGTGGAATCTCCTGCATACTCAGTTCAGGCAGCGTAAACGAAAAATCTGTATCCTCTTCTGATTCCTGATACCATTCCCAATAGGCTTGTTCCATTTCTTTTCTAGATTGGTCGACCGCACGGATCAGATCTTGAATAAATTCATTAAAATACATTGATAGGTCCTGTTTAAATTCTAAAGCGACACGTACCGCTTCCTCTGTATTGGTGATCTTCGTTTTTCTTTTTCGCCATGCATAGACTTTTCCGATCATTTTCTCCAGAATTTCTTGCCAAGATGAAGGCAGATCTAAATTGTCTCTATTGACGAATAAATCATGCGCATGCTTCAAGCGTTCGATTTTGTTTTCCAAGGACTGTATTTCTGAATAAATTTTCTGATTGCTCACTTCTTTATGGTGACCTTCCTCTTTCAACACTGCCGAAATATGATCCCGTATCTCTCCTAATTGTTTTACGACATGGGAAATGGTATCGGTGATCGGATTTAATGCTAAGTATTTTTGAATATTACCATCACTGATGTCTTTGATGATCTGCGGCCGTACGATTCCTAAATCTTGGATCACGCGTTCTATCTTATTGGGTTCAAGTCCTTCACTGATATAAAAGAATAACTGGTCCTGTCGAACATCATTTCGATTTTGCAAATAACGAAGATCTTTCTGTAAGTTCAGGAGAACATCACTATTCAGATTAAACAAGAGCGGCACATGGGTCAAATCCGTATAGTCTAATTCTTCCATTTGACTTATACGTTCCGCATGCACAGAAATATGATGGAAAACCTGCAGATCTGTTGTCTCGCCCTGTATGATGATACAAGAATACGGATTTTCTACAAATTCTTTGCGCTGTATGTCAAACGTATCCAAATCGACCAGCCTGCATGGATTCTGTTTTACCCAATCAAATAATTCGTTAATTTGCTTTAACTTCTCTTCTCTGCCATCAAGATCATTTTTATGAAATAACTCTACTTGATCCTCATATACGCCAGCATATCGAAAGGACTGCTTTAATTCTTCAAAATCAAGCTTTGTTCCGGAGAATTCCAATTCAAAATCGTAACCATTCATTTCATCATGGAAAATATAAGGGATCTTATTGATCCAATTTTGCAGCGGCAGATCCTTATACTTTTCTATCTGACTATTGATTCTCGGTGTTTTACCATTAAAACGAACATTTAATTGTGATGTATACGGATTATACATCAGCTCTGCTTTCAACATATTCACCACTCCCCTAATCATTCCGTCGATATAAAACTGCAATAAATAGACGATTCTCAGAAACAAATATGCTCCCTTTTCAGTATAACCGATCAACAAGACAATTTGGTTTTCTGATGTTCTTATGCAAGTTGATCTTAAATGGCATGTCTACCCTTTCGTCAGCTACGGTATGTACGATAAAGCATCAACCATCAGACGAGATAGAAAGCGTTTACATTATATATATTAACAGATAACCGGTCATCATTAAAGATATTCATTCAGAACAAAGTGTTTTATCATCCATGCTATTTACAATAGGCTTCAAAATATGGATATTTCTATTGATTCGATCTTGCTGTTCATCATGTTTGGAAACCAGATAAACACAGCGGTATCCTAAAAAAAGAAACAGAATGCGCATACCACACATTCTGTCTCACGGTCAATTTGTATTCTTTCTCAGCTTTTCCAGCATCGGCGCTGGCAGTTTCTTCATCAATGCATTGACGATCACAAACCCGATGACACGGTCAAGGTAATCAGTGCATACTTGTACGATGAAACAGCTGAGTGTCAGTCCCAGCGGTGTCTTGGCCAGAAGCTGCACGATGACACTGGAGCCGGATGAGGTGATGCCGCCAAATAATCCAGCGGTGATCAGCGAGCTGACCAGTGAGCTGGGAATGGTCACGATCAGGGCTGCCGCAAAGATCCACCAGAGCTTGTCGCTTTTTTTCTGCCATGCCAGACCGGTCAAAAAGCCAAACAAGATGCCGACCGGCGCATAATACAGCGAATAAATATCGGAAGTCATGCCGAGGACAAGACCACTGAGCACATTGGGGATCATGCCATAGACCGGACCGCAGGCCGCAGCGATCAAGATCGTGCCGATGCTGTCGAGATAGATGGGCAGGCGCAAGATGAGCGCGATCTGTCCGCCGACCAGGTTGATCACGACCGCAAGCGCGATCAGACAGAGATGGTACGTTGTGATTTTGTGTTTCATGAGCAAGCTGAGGCATCAGATCAGGATGTCTCTTTCCCCTTCCTTTCCATATGCGTCATGGTTTCTCAACAGGTGGTCCAGCAGATCAAGCCGAGCGCGGTCACAGCGCAAGATCCGTTCCAAAAACATATAGAAAAATTTGGTCACATCCACTTTGTCGTATACTACCGCGTTATGGGGCCGACGATAGAAATCATAGGCGTCGACAACGCTCTGCCCTCTGCAGATGCCTTCTTCCGCGATCTCTACGTGTGCCGAAAAGCCACGGCACACTTCAGGATCCAAGAAGCAGGCGACTGCCAGGGGATCGTTGATCACACAGCCGATGAGATGTTCCCACTGCCAGTGGAAATCAAAGTAGAATTTCGTGATCTTGCGGATAAATGCGCCTTCATGCGGATCCAGTCGTTCGATATAGGATAAAAGATCCGGAGTGAGCACGATCTGACGGGTGACATCCAGACCGATCATCTCGATCTGTTTTCCCATCTTTTCCATCTGTTGATAAACGATGGAAGCTGCTTCCGGATCTTCCCAGTAATTGTATTCGGCCACAGGTGAACAGTTCCCATGCGAGCGGTAATTGCCGCCCATGGAAATAAGCCTGTCGATGCATGCAAATGCATCCTCGTCGGTTTCAATCAGATGTGCGAGATTGGTCAGCGGACCGATAGCGATGAGTGAGCATCGCTCTTCTCTGAGCTTGCGGCGCAGAAAAGAATTGGCGCTTTCTGTGTTCAACGGACCTTTTGCATTTTCCAGAAAGCTTTCGCCCAGGCCATCCCGGCCATGGGTATCTAATGCGTCCGTATATGGTTTCTTCAATGGCTTGTCTGCCCCGATCAAGACCGGAACATCCAGCCTGTTCATATGCTTCAGCACCTTACGGGCATTTTCCGCCCCCATTTGCACCGGTGCATTTCCGCATACGACCGTGATGCCGACAACTTCGATTTCCTTTGCAGTCAATGCCATCATGATGGCAAGGCTGTCATCGATGCCAGGGTCACAGTCAATGATCACTTTTTTCTTGATACAGCATCCCTTCTTTCAAAAAAAGACCTTGCAAAGAAAAACCTCGCAAAGTCATGATATGCTTCTGCACATGTAAAGATATCTGATTGAATTTGCCTATGATTATACTGGGAGGTTCGGAACCAGTTCGTCAGTATTAAATCACATCTGAGACAAAGATACAAGCGGATGCTCTTCGATCAGAGAAAGATCTCACAATCAGATTCGACCTTCTTGCAGTTTTTCAGCACCTCTGCCATCACTGCTTTGACATCAGCGCCCTCTTCAAACTCCACATTCATCTTCAAGGTCATAAAGTTCACGACAGCGTTCTTGACTCCATCCGTGCGATTTGCTGCGGCCTCCATCTTATTCGCGCAGTTTGCGCAGTCCACATCGATCTTATAGCTTTTTTTCATGTTGTCCTCCTCATTTCATCAATTAAACATGTATTAAATTGTACAGCTACACTTTATCATAGAATCTCATAAACACAACCTTCTTTGCGGCGGTGCTTCTAAACGGGCGATTTTTATTTCCAAACAGGCCAGTCCCATAGCATAACACGATCAAATACGGAAATACTAAAAGCAACGCAAAGATGAAAGGAGCCTCCCATGTGTACGAGCATCGCATTATTCGAATGTAACTGTTTTGGTCGAAACTTAGATCTGGATCGGGGATTTGGAGAAAAGGTCGTCATCATGCCGCGCCGCTTCCCTTTGCATTTCCATCATGCCTCAAACCTGGATCGTCACCATGCCATGATCGGTATGGCTGCGGTCGTCGATGATCATCCGCTGTACGCAGAAGCGATGAACGAGCATGGACTGTATATGGCGGGACTGAATTTCCCTGGAAATGCACATTATGATGATGCTGTCCCCGAAGGAAACACCGCACTGGCTCCTGATGAACTGATCCCGTGGATCCTGGGCACCTGCCAGAACATCGAAGAAGCCAAAGAAAAGCTGCAAAGCATCTCACTAGCACGGATACCATTCACCCGACATGATGGACAAACTTTGCCATTGGCCCCTTTGCATTGGCACATCGCAGATCAACACGGCGCATTGGTGCTGGAAACCATGGAATGCGGGTACTTTCTATATGAAGATCCTGTAGGAGTGTTGACCAATAATCCGCCTTTCCCCTTTCATCAGATGAACCTGAATCAGTACCAGCATCTTTCCGCTTCTCCGGTGCAAAACAAGATCGCGCCGGCATTGGATCTGCAGCGTTTTGGAGAAGGGATGGGCGCTTTCGGATTACCTGGAGACTGCTCCTCTCCTTCACGATACATCCGTGCTGCCTTTTATCGATTGAATTCCCGTTGTGAAGATCAAGAGCACTCGCGCGTAGCACAGTTTTTTCGCCTTCTGGATACAGTAGCGATGCCTAGAGGAAGCGTCATTACCGAACAAGGCCGTGAAGACATCACCATTTATTCCTGCTGCATGAGCAAGGCGACGCAGACGTATTATTGCAAGACTTATGAAAGCGCCGGCATCTGCGCAGTATCCATGCGGCCAGAAATGATGGATGACAAACAGCTTCACATTTATGATTTATGCCAGCAATGGTCACCGATCTTCATCCCTGAACAACGTGCTTAAGATCATCTGGAAAAGCAATGTTCATGGCATTTCAGGCATCTGCTGGAATATGAAATCTTAAAATATCATCCTTTCAGATTGGCCAAGGCAGATGGATCGTTCTCCAGGATCGCCCTTACCGTGGAACAGCTTTCCAGATCTGCGCAATTGCCGCAGGTCGCCATGCCTTTTTTCAATGCGCACTGGCGGATCGCGCACAGCTTATCGCAAAAGATCGTTTTGACGCCATCGACGCGGCAGCCCTGGCAATGAATATGCTCAGGAAGGATCGGCGCCTGATTTAATTCAGCCCACAGCTTCGCCGTTTTTTCCCGCAGTGCCTGATCGTCATTGATCGTTGCGAGATATGCGTCGCATTTTTCACAATCCAATCCGCAATATCCGATCATCTTTTTCATTTTATGTCCCTCCTCAATAATGAATATATCATGTCGATCAACAGGATTCTTTTGATCTGACTTTTTCTTGATCGCCAGTAATCGAACAAGATCTTGAAACACGGATGTGCGGCCAGCGCAAACATCACCCATTTACCATTCCTAATTTTGGCTTCATCATAGCACTTTTGTATTGCGGAGAATACGCATGCCGGTCTGCCTCAAATTGCGCGCTCCCCGTTTTCAAAGATGATCATCAGCCCTATTTTCTCTGGCATAAAGTACGCACAGCTTGGTCCATACGTCATATAAGGATCCTTTCGTTTCCTATGCATCCGGTATGCTCTCCAGCATAGCTCCTCCATCTATATTCATGGCACTTTCATTTGGGACGCATTCCGTTTTCTCAAATGTTCGATCTATACAGATCATATCAGTGATCACTATGCCATTCAATGAAATGAGCCATTTGACTGTTTTTGCTCCACTGACGCATAAGAAGACCATCCAGACTATATCCAGATGGTCTTCTCTCATTATTTGATGATATCAGACGGCGTTTTTTACTGCTGAACGCCAAAATGCCTGCAAAATCCATCATAATCCTGTTTCATCGCCATATGAACATCAAACAGGCTCGTACTATTGGTCAATGATAAAAGCAGTTTTTCAATGCGGGACTGCACGCTGCCTGGATCACGCAAGATCTCATCGATAAGCGTACGATTGTCTTCATAAGTATATGGATACTTTTCTTTCACGTAAGCCAATTCCTCAGGATGAGAGATCGTATATTCGCTCATGTTCCATTCGCTGCTCAGCTGATCGATCATCGCGGATCGTTCATTTTCGACAGGCTGCGAATTTCGGGTATAATCCCTGCTCAAAAACGCTGCTGTGATCTTACTGAGTTTTGGATCATACATATACTGATAAGATTCCCATGAGGTGAATCCAGAATGAAGACATTCTTGCGCAGATTCTGTGTTCAAGCAGTTTTTCTTCTGGATCATGTTGATTAGATTCAGAAACAGCGGCTGGACCCATTTGGAATCCATGAACGTCGAAAGCGTGACGATGATCCGACACATGCTTTGCTCTGCCCGAGGATCCAAAGTGACCTTATCCAAAAAGGAACTGAAGCGTTTCGTATCATTTTGAAACTTTCCGTTTTTCTGGCGCAAGTCAATTTCCAAAATAAACCCATATACATCACACATCAGAAATTCGCTGACCGACACATCATTCTGTTCCACATATTCAATGATATGCATGAACACATTTCTTGCTTTCTGTTCTCTTCCGCTGAGCATGAGGGACACCGCGTATTCAAACATATAATTGAAATCCTGCATCTGTTTTGCGTGAACCTTTTCAAAGTATTTCACTGCTTTTTTGTATCTGCGCTGCGCAAATTCTACATGCGCTAAATGTGTCAGGACCTGCGGTGAATTCGGTTCATTCTCATTGATCTGCAAAAGCAATGCTCTGGCATCATCAAAATGCTCTCCACGAATATACGCAACTGCCTGCAAGAAACGGATATCGTCTGTCTCTTTGACGGCTTGAACATCAAGAAGCAGCTTTGACGCTTTCTCTGGATCGCCTGTCACGGTTTCCAGATATGCCTGTTCCAATTGATCTTTCATCTCCGGAGAATACAGCTGGCATAATTCACCAACTATACGCTCCGTTTCTGCTTTCATCCTTTCCTGCAAAGCTTGTTCTCTGTTCGTTGTCTTTTCTTTAGTTTCCATATCATCTATCTCCTGTTGATATAATATGTAAAAACGGCAGACGCTCGATCTGCCGTTCATTTTGTTCATGGTCGGGATGACAGGATTTGAACCTGCGACCCCTTGCACCCCATGCAAGTGCACTACCAAGCTGTGCTACATCCCGATATCCATGCAAACAGGCGACACTGCATCTTCAAATCTCGTCCTGTCCAGAAAATGATATCACTAAATCACAAGTTTGGCAATAAGGTTCGCACGTTTTAAATCGCTTGGTGTGTTACTATTCACCGATACCCAATAGAATAGGGCATGAGAAAAGAACGTCTTAAGC
>OJMH01001449.1_pt1 | contig 23704 bp, 15 predicted proteins | sample 1597111 | NCBI WGS metagenome assembly OJMH01 (sample SAMEA2452115, study PRJEB22498) | human gut metagenome | reverse complement strand
AGCCGGGCCGCCAGCGTGCCGCCGTTCATTCCCGGCATCCACAGATCGGTCAGCACCATTGCCGGAGTTTCCCGGGCCGCCCGGGTCAGCGCCTCCTCCGCCGACTGGCAGGCGACCGCTTCCCAACCCAGTTTTTTCAACATTGCCGCCAATACCTTCAAATTCATCGGCACATCGTCGACGATGAGGATTTTCCCGCCCGGCAGGCCGGCCGGGGCGGCTTTTTCCGGCCGCGCGTCCGCCACCGGCGCCGGCTCGGCACACTGTACGCCCCGCAGCACGACGGTAAAGGTGCTGCCTTCGCCCAACTCGCTCCGCAACGAAATTTCACCGCCCATTTTGGCAACCATCCGTTTGGTGATCGGCAAACCCAGCCCGGTACCCTGATAAATCCGGTTGCCGGGAATATGCTGCTGCTTGAACGGCTCGAAGATGCTCTCCTGGTAGGCTTTGGCAATACCGGACCCGGTATCGCTGACCCATAGCGTCAGCACGCCGCCGGAGCCGTCGGCCGGACCTGCCAGCGTTACGCCGATGCGGATGACGCCGTCATCGGTAAACTTCACCGCATTGCCGATCAGATTGAGCAGCACCTGGCGCAAACGGATCTGGTCGAGCAGCAGCATTGGCAACCGCTCCGGCACTTCCAGCTCGATTCGGCTGCGGTGCTCCCGGCAGCCCGGTTTGAACAACTGCACCGTCTCCTGAACCAATTTACGCAGATCGACCGGCTGCAGCGAAATTTCCAACTGGTCGGCTTCCAGTTTCGACAAATCAAGGATGTCGTTGATCAGCTTGAGCAGTGTATTGCCGGCGAAATTGATCGCTTTCAGGCTGTCCTGCTGTTCCTCCGGCGTCATCCCGCCGGCCTGCATCAATTCGCTGAAACCGATCACCGCATTCAGCGGCGTCCGCAATTCATGGCTCATCGTCGCCAGGAAAGAACTCTTGGTGCGGTCGGCCGCCTGCGCCGCCTCCATCGCCGCCTGCAGCCGCCGCTGCTGGGCGTTCAGTTCGGAAACGTCCATGGCACTCTCCAGCACATAAGCGAGTTTGCCGTCGGCGTCGAAAATCGGTTTGGTGACAATGATATAATCGGAATTGTCGACATGAAGCGACCGCCGGTGCACCGTTCCGGTTTCGATCGTCTTTCTGACCGGGCAATAGTCCGGCACCGCCGACTGCTTGCAGAAAATCTCATAGCACGGCCGTTGTTCACCCGCTCGCTCCTCCGCCCGGTAGGCGCGATAGGCGGCCCGGTTGGCCCGGATGAAATTGAAATCGGCGTCGAACAGCAGAATCGGCGTATCGATGTTGTCGAAAATCTGCCGTTTCTCGTTTTCGCTCTGCAGCAGTTCCTCCAAGCCGTGCCGCCGCTCCAGATAAATTTCGATGATATGCGCCGCGGCGGCGATGATGTTCCTGTCGCCCTCTGAAAACGCCCGGCGACTCCGGACAAAGTCCACGCCCAGAAAGCCCCACAGCTCCTCATCCAGCCAGATGCCGGCGGCGATGATCGACTGAATGCCCTGCCGGCGCAGCAATTCGAGCGTCGCGCTTTTCAGCGGCACTCCTTCTCCGGCCAGATTGCCACAGCAGACCAGTTGCCGGCAACGCAGCAGCCGGTTCCAGTCTTCGGTCATCTCAATCGGGACCCCCTGCAATTCGTTTTGTTCCGACAGAATGCCAGCGGCCGTCCATTCGTGAGTGTTGTCGCAAACGGCACGCCGGTAATCGTATCGGCAAATATAACAGCGGTCGGCGCCGATCTGGCTGCCGATGATGCTCAGGATATCGGAGACGGCCTCTTCGGCATCCTCCCGCAGCAGAATCCGCTCCAGACAACTGTTGACCAGCCGCTGCTGCTCCGCATACAACTGCAGCGTTTCGGTCAGGCGCCGCTGCTCCTCCTCCAGGCGCTGCCGTTCGGTAATGTCCACCGACATCGTCAACAGCAGCGACCGGCCGTCGCCGAGCGCCAGCGGCGTTTTCATCGTCTGCATAACATACTTCCTGCCGTCCCGCACCGTCTGAAGCGCCCCGACGATATTTTTCAGTTGCCCGCTGGCACGCACTTCGAGATCCTCCTCCCGGAACCGTCCGGGATCGCCGACGAAATGGTCGATCTCGAAATCAGTCCGGCCAATCACCTCGGCAGCCGGAATTCCAGTGATCTCCTCGGCCTTTTTATTCCAGAGCGCGTAGCGGAAATCCCGCATATCCTTCGTGGCAATCAGCGCCGGCAGATGATCCAGTATTCCCAACAGCAGCGCGTTGTTCTCCTTCAGCTCCTCTTCCATCCTGACTTGCGTGGAAATATCCAACCCCATGCCGAGCAGCAAACGCCGGCCGCTGGCCTGGCGCCAGGTGCATTTCAGGATCCGCACGGTATGCGGACTGCCGTCACCGGCGATGAACTGTTCCCGTTCATCGAGCAACCGGCCGGATTGCACCAGTTTCAGGTCGTCCTCCCGGAATTTTTCCGCATTTTCAGGCTGGCCGAAGATTTCCGCGTCGGTCCGGCCGATGATCTCCTCCTCCGGATGGGAGACGATCTCGGCAAACGCCCGGTTGCACATCAGGTAACGCAATCCGGCATCCACATCTTTGACAAAAATGTAACAGGGCAGATTGGCCATGATATTCTGCAGCAACGTCAGCGTATCGCGGTATTTCAGTTCATTCTCCTTGTCGGCGGTAATATCCTGAATGATGCCGAAATAGACTTTCCGGCCGGCAACCGGCGTTTCGTCCTCCACCGCCCGCATTTCAAAATAACGCATTTTCCCCTCGGCGGCGGAACGGTAGACCATCCGCAATTCATGTTTCTCGCCAGCCAGCAGCCGGCGCCAGCCGTCCAGAAATTCCGGCAAATCCTCCGGCAGCACCCAGTCCTCGACCGCCGCCGGCCGGTCGCCGCATTTCCGCCAGAGCGCCTCATACCCTTCCCGGGCGGAAAGCACCCGACCGTCGGCATCGCAGCGAAAATAAGTCAAAGCGGCAATGTCGGCGGCGCTGTTCAGGAAAATATTGTTCATCTGCATCCGGTCCCGCCCTTCGTATTCCTGCGTCACATCGCGGAATACCAGCACCGCCCCGTCGATCCGTCCCGCCCGGTCGACGATCGGCGCGGCGCTGTCGGCGATATGATACCGCCGGCCGTCGCCGGCAAGCAGATCGGTATGGTTGGCCAATTCAACGGTCCGGCCGGTCCTCAGCGCCCGGGCCACCGGCGATTCGACCGGCCCGTCGTCCGGATAATGGACGATACGGAAAATTTCATCGAGTTTCCGGCCAACGATCTTTTCGACCGGATACCCAGTCAGCCGGGCGGCAACCGGATTGCAGATCGTCACCGTTTCCTCGGCATCGGTGGCCAGCACGCCGTCGCCGATCGAATTCAGCGTCAACCGGAAACGCTCCGCGGTGCGTACGATCTCCTCCCGGGCCAGGTGCAGTTCCGTGATGTCGGTCGACACCCACAGAACCGTTTCCACACCGAAAATTTTTTTCGGCAAGTGGCGGAATTCGGCATAGCGGTACCGACCATCGCGCCGGTATTCCTTCGAGACCGGCTGCATCGTCTCCAATACCTGCCGGACCGGCGCCTGAAAAATTTCGCCGCCGGCCGGCAGATCCGTCAAATGGCCGATTCGCCCCGGTTCATTCCGGACGGGCCTATCCCGGCCCTGCAAAAGACGCACCCGTCCCATGGCGTCCACCGCCGTCACGCAGACCGGCAGCAAGTCGAAAACAGCCTGCAATTTGCGGTTGTTCCGGTAATGTACGGCCAGGAAAACCACGGCCAAAACCAGACCGCCGATCGTCGCCGCTCCGGCGACCGCCGGCCAGAAATAGAGCGTCAAAAACGACGGCGGACGATTCAGAAATATTGCTTCGGACGGCAGCGCGGCGGGATCCGGCCGCCAGCGCTCCACCTGCGGCCACTGGAACACCGCCTGCGATGAACCGACTTCAAAAGGAATATCATCGGCACGCCCGCCGGCCAGAATGCGTTTTGCCAGCGCGGCGGTTTCCCGGCCGTAATTGCGGCCGGTGGTCATGATGCCGCCGAGCACTCCTTCGTCAAAAGCCGTATCCCGGGACACCAGTACCGGAGAGGTTATTGCCGGCCGTTCCCGGCCGCCGACGGCGGAAAAAGGTTGAAATGATTTCGTCCGCTCTTCCCACCAGTTGTCGAACACAATCAGGGCATTCGACGGTAACGATTCCAACGCTTCAAGCATTTCCCCGGTCGTGCAATCGGCGCCGTTAATCTGTTCCAGCTCAATGGCATCCCCCCAGCGGCCGCGCAGTGATTCGACATGCCCGGCAACCGCCAGGCCGTCCGGACCGCCGTCGGTGACGACCACCACCCGCCCGGTTTCCGGCAGCAACCGCATTCCCAGCTCGATATTGCGCTCCACCGAGGAAAAATCCAACAACAGCCCGGTCATGCGCGGCAGCCGGGGCAAATTCCCGACGTCGCCGATGCAGGCGGCAACCAACAGCGAGGTCGTTTCCGGCAGCTCCTCGTAATGTTCGAGGCACATTTCGACGGCCGCATTGCCACTGGCCACCACCAAATCGTAATTGCCGGATAAAATCCGCTCCCGGCTCCATTCCACATCACGCGCCAGCGGTTTCCAGTCCGGATTGCGCGCGACGTTCAATTCGACAACATCGATTTCGACCGGAATGTCCTCCCCGCGCCAAAACTGCTGGAAACTTTCCACCATGTCACGGGTCCACCGGAAAAAGGCATTGTACGAGCAGAGATACAAGATTCGTTTGGGCTCCGGCTCACCGGCCGCCGCTTCTCCCCGCAACGATGTCATCGCTCCCATCGCCAACCAGATGAGACCGACCACCATGATTCGACGCCAGAAACCCCGTGTCGTCGCCGTCTCCACCACCCACTGCTCCTTCCCGGCAGGCCCCTTATACTTGGAGCATCCGCTTATTTCCCCCACCATTTCCGAAAAAGAAATCTCTTCTCTTCTACTCTACAACCACTTTCCACATTTTCCAATCATTTTCCCTTTCGGCATTCCAGTCTTCTTCCGGCAAAAAATCAGAGCGGACCGGAAAACAAATTTTCCGGTCTGCCGCTTTTCCGCCGCGCCGCCGCCGGTGGTACAGGAAGCTGGAATGAGGCTGCTTCACTCCCCAGCACGACGCCGCAATGCCCAGCCGTTTGCCGTGTTTGCGCAGTTCATCTTTTAATTCCGCCAATAGACGGCATACTTATCCCACTCTTCCCGGCTTTCCGGATATTTCCAGTCGATATTCAAGCCATCGAAACCGTAAAGCCGTTTTCACCTGTTATTCACTTTCCCCGGCGCGGAAAATTGAAAAGGCAGACGGAAACAATGTTCCGTCCGCCCCATCGCCCCGGCCAGGCATTTTCTCAAGTCATGCCCTGATATGGCAGCAGTTTTGTTTCTGAACCGGCCTGGATTTCACAGCGGCACCAGCATTTTTCCCGTTCCAGCCGCCGCCGGGCCGGGAAAGAATCGGCCGTTCATTCCGCCAATGATTTTTCATAGTCGCGGCGCAAGTCCATGAAATGCCGTTCCGTCTCCGGCAAAACGGCGATGTCGCCCCGGATGCTTGCCGACGGCTTGTCGCGGCACGGCCGGGCCGGGTCCGGATTCCAGTCGTCATGCCGGTAGGCGTCCCGTACCGCCTGGTCGCGGAAATCCGGAATCGGCATCGGCATGCCGCCGGCCAGCGCCGAACGGTACCCCTGGATGCCGATCAGAGTCATATCGAGCGCCATATAGACGTCGATGATCGGCCGGCTGTTCTCCCGAATCGCCTTGGCGAAATAGTAACCGGTGAAAAAATCCCCGCCGCCGTGCGAAAACCCGGCCGCCGAAGCGAATTCGGCCGGAAACCGCGGCCGGTAAAATTCGGTGCTCGCTTTCGCGTCCGGAAAATCAAACGGTTCGCGCCGGACCCGGAGCAAACCGTCCTCGGCCTGGTTGCACTCCATCGAACCCCGGCTGCAGCAGATGCGCACCCGGTTGCCGTGATCGCGCAGAAAGGCCCACGGGATGATCTTGGCCCAGCCGCCGTTGTCCATCCGGCACATCAGGATGCTCGCCGTATCCATTTTGTTGATCTGTTCGGTCCGGCGGGGATCGTGCTCATCATAGGGAACGACGAAACCGCCGACCTGGGTCGGCCGGGTGCCGGTAATCAACATCACCGGTCCCATCGAATGGGTGCAATAATAAGTGATCGGCAGCCAGGCGCGCCAATGCGATGGTCCGGAGCACAGGCCGACGGATTCCGACAACGGGATCGGGTGAATGTATTCTCCTTCGCCATATTGGAATTCACCCAGTTCGCCGGACTGGTAAAGCCGTCGCATTTCCAGGTTGGGCGCGGCAAACGGATAATTTTCGGCAAACATGTAAACCTTGCCGGAAGTCTCTACCGCTTCGACCAGCGCGACGGCTTCCGCCGGCGTGAAAACCGCCATGCATTCGCTCAAGACATGCTTGCCGGCCTGCAAGGCCCGAATCGCCGCCGGCGCGTGTTCGGTGGCATAATTGGCGACGATCACCGCATCGAGGTCATGCTCGAGAAATTTACCGTAGTCGGTGTAGAAAGTTACAGCACTGTTTTTCAACGTCCGCTTCGCCTGCGCCAGCAACGGTTCGAAGAGATCGCAAATCGCCACCAGCTCCATGCCGGCCGGTTCAACGGTGGTACCCAGATATGCCCCGCGACCGGCGCCGAAAACGCCAACCCTGATTTTTCCTGCCATGATTTCACACTCCGTTTTTATGGTTCCGCATTGCAGACGGGAAATCGTCGTTTCTTCCCGCTTGTCATTCATTATAGTTCCGGAAAAAAGATTTGTAATCCGCCGGAAGCGATTTATATTTACAGAATAAAACCAAATATTATAAAATTGCGACATGTTGCTCCAGCCTCATATTATCGCCGCCGGCGTCTACCGGCAGCCGGAGAAAGCCTGCCAGACCATCCCCTGCCGCTGGCTGGTTTTTTATGTCAGGGGGGTGGTTCGCGATTATGTCTACTGGCCGGACGGCAAATTGAAAAATATTTTTTCCGCCGATGCCGGCGCCCGGCTCTCGCTGGCTTTCCCCGGCATGAAAACCGACTTCGAATACGGTCCGGAACGGGAAAATTGGGTCGTGATGCTGGATTGGGAGGCGCTGGGCTTCGACGCGGCGTCGCACTGTTTCCGGATCGACACGCCGAGCGGGCCGCTGCCGGTTCCCGCCGAACTCGCCATCGCACCGGATGAAATTCCAACGTTGCGCATGGCCTTTAAGCGGCTGACCGACTACATTCACAGTTCGCTGCCGCGTCATCTGGCGGCAGCCGATCTGCTGCTGGCCGGTTTGCTGGCCCGCTTCCTAGAAGAACCGGAGGTGGATACGCCGGCCGCCCGGCTGCGGCGGCTGATCGACGCCGACGAACAGTGGCACCATTCACTGGAAGAATTGAGCAGGCAGGCGGGCGGCAGCCGCGACCATCTGCGCCGCCTCTTTTTCGAACGTTACCGGATCACCCCCGGCGAATACCGGATTCAGAAGCGGCTGAAAAAAATCCTTCACCTTTTCGCTTACAGTGATTTGAGCTTGAAGGAGATCGCCTTCGCCGCCGGCATGCGCAATGTCACCCATCTGAATGCGCTGATCCGCCAGCATTGCGGTAAAACGCCGACTGCAGTACGCCGTCGTTATCGCAGTTGAATACCCAAAAATAAAAACCGCTCCGGCTGCTCGTACCCGGACGCAATCCAGCATGCAAACTCCGCCCGAAAACTGGCAAATCCGCAACTCACCGGCGGCTCAGCAACTGAAGCAACGGGCCGATTTCCCGCGGATTGAATTCCATTTCGAGCTCCCGCCGGTCGTTCAGCCGGATGGTGCGGACCACTTGCAAGGCCAATGCGAACTCTTCCGAAGCAGTCAATTCCGCGATCGCCCGGTCCGCCGAAGACTGAATCAAACCGGCCGGGACCGGCAGCCAGCCGATTCGGCCGCCCAACCAGTCGACGCGCAATTGCCGATTTTCCAGGCACGGCGTAAATCGCAATTCGCCATTGGCAGCCAAGCCAATCGCCAGCGGCTGACTGAAACGGAAATAAAAAACCCCGGCCTCAAATGCCACCCCGAAACTGGGCCGGTTCCGCCACTGGTAAGCCCGCACCGCCCCACGCAGCAGCGCGTTGATTTCTTCGCCGGTCAGGACGATACGCCCCGCTTCGGCGACATAGCCGTCACGGTCGGTCATCGCGCCATGCAATTTTTCCACCACCGACTGGGCGGCGGCAATCTCCGCCTCGTCCGCCGGCGGCAGCCGATAGTCGCGCGGCAATCCCAGCCCCAGAAACAGCAGCAACAGCAGCAGCAGACCGCCGCCGGCCGGAATCCACCGCCATTTCCGCCGGCGCTTCCTGAACGCTTCCGGTTTCATTGCCGAACCGGATTCCCCGGCAATGTTTTCAGTTTGTCCCCCAGCTCCGGATCGCGCTCATACAAATTCCGCAGCCGCCGAAGGTCTTCCGCCGACAATTTTCCAGTCACCTTCAGACCGGCGTCCTCCTGCTGAAACTGCAAACTGCCATTGACCGCCCGAAACAATTCCGGCTGCTGTCCCAACAGCGCCACCAATAAAATCGTAGTCAGCATCTGCGCCTGTTTTTCAGCATTCAGCGCCGCTTTCTCATCCTGAAACGCCGCCAGCGCCTCGGCATTCAACCCCTGGCCGTTTTCGGCGCTGCCGACCCGGAACGTCAATCGATCCATCTGCCGGGTCAGGCCCAACGGGTCGAAGTTCATACCGGACGGCCGGTTGGAAACGCCAAAAATCAGATCATCCCGGCCGATCGCGGCCAACTGCCTGCCCAGAGCCTCGTCATATTGACCGTTCAACACCGTCCACGGCACCGGATTTTTATTGCCGGCCAGCAAAACGACGTCCCCGGCCAGATAGACGACGTAATAGCTTTTGTCCGCTTTCTGCGGCCGCTGAAACACCAGTTCCACCACCGGTTTGTCCGCTTGCCGATATTGTTTGACCTGAACATTTTTCGCCGCCGCATAGCGTTGCTTCAGCCAGGCGGCCAACTGTTCCGGCGAGTACTCCATCGCCGCCAGAACGACGCCGGTCCGCTGGGCGCCGAACAACGCGACGACGACATCCGGCAAAGTGCCGGCGGCATTGAACCGGAACAACTGCAGCTCGTCGCGAAAACCGCTGATATCGCCGGACGCCATCAAACTCTGCAGCGCCGGGTGGCCGTATAGCCGTTCGTTGCGCAGCCAGATCGCGCCGTCGGCGCCCTGCGGAATCAAATCGGTCACTTCGGCGGCGGTCACGCTGCCGATTCCCAGCGCCAACAGCAACAGAGCCTGCCAGATTTTTTTCATTTTCCTTCATCCTTCGCTCGTTTGAACAGCAATTTGAAATCGAACAGAATCGCCGCCAGCAGACAAACCGCCAGCAGATACGGATAGAACATATACCGCATGATATCCAGCGGGCTGACCAGGGTGCTGCCGGCGATGCCGGCGGCGGCCAGGATCTGCGCGCCATACGGCAGAATTCCCTGAACGACGCAACTGGTCGCATCCAGAATGCTGGCCGAACGCTTCGGTTCGACGCCGAAACGATCGGAAAGGTCCCTGGCGATCGGTCCGGCGACGACGATCGCCACCGTGTTGTTGGCGGTAAAAACGTTGACGACGGCAACCAGGCCGGCAATGCCCAGTTCACAGCCCTGCCGGTTGTGAATCCGGCGTTCGATGGCATTCAGGAGATAACTGATGCCGCCGTTGTAGCGGATGACCTTCAACAGCCCGCCGGCCAGCAACGCGACGATCAAAGTTTCCGACATGCCGAGCACGCCCTTCCCCATCGCGTCCAGGAACCCCCATGCCGAAAAACTGCCGTTGCCGATGCCGATGGCGCCGGCCAGTGCCGTCCCCACCAGCAATACCGCCATGACGTTGACGCCGAAGAGCGCCAGCACCAGCACCGACAGATACGGCAGCAACGCCCAAACCGAACCGGCCTGGTCCGACGGCAGCGGCTGCGTCACCTTCGGCGACAGGAACAGATAGATGACCAGAGTCAGCACAGCGGCCGCCAGGGCGATTTTCAAATTGGCCCGGAATTTTTCCCGCATTTCCACCCCCTGCGTCCGGGTCGCCGCAATCGTCGTATCGGAAATCATCGACAGATTGTCGCCGAACATCGCCCCGCCGACCACCACGCCAAGGCAAAGGCCGGGAGAAACATCAAGACTCTGGGTCAAGCCCATCGCGATCGGCGCCAACGCCACCACGGTACCGACCGACGTGCCGATCGCCAGCGAAATGAAGCAGCCGACCAGGAACAGCCCCGGCAGCAGCCATTTGCCCGGAATCATCGCGATGGCCAGATGGACGGTGCCGTCCACCGCGCCCATCATTCTGGCGGTGTTGGCAAATGCGCCGGCCAGAATAAAGATCAAGCACATCGACATGATGTCGACATTGCCCATGCCGTGGGCGAACAGTTCGACTTTGCTGCGCAGCGATGCCTTGTGATTCATCACCAGCGCCGTCGCGGAAGCCACCAGGAAGGCGACCGGCATCGGCACTTTGTAAAAGTCGCCGGTCGCCAGCGACACGCCGAAATAAAACAACAGAAAAACCCCGAAAGGGATCAATGCCCTGGCCTGCGGCGGCCGGGTAAACGAATAATCGGTAATATCCATCGTTACCAGTTTCTCTCCGAAAAAAAATTGATTGTTTGCAGTCGACCGCTCATGCGCTCCGTCCCGTCTTTCGCCGTTTCAGCCGGCCGCCGAACCGCACCGCTTCGCCGCACCACAGGATCACCGAAGAAGCGCCGATCACCGCCAGCCACTCTTTCCAGCCCAGCGGCGTCGTCCGGAACACCTCGCCGCCGATTTCCACCAGAATGACCTGGCCGACCAGAATACCGCCGGCGATCAGCAGAAAGGCCCGGTTGTCGAACAAACGGCTGAAAATCGACCGGCAGCTGCCGTAACATTTGGCATTGAACATATTCCAGAATTGCAGAAAGACGAACAAGCTGAAGAAAATCGATTGCCAGTACCGGTCATTTTCATAATCCCGGCAATCCATCCAGCTCAACAGACCGACCAGCATCAGCAGAAAAATCGCCGACACCCCAAAAATACCCCGCCACATGCCCGGCGTGACGATAAAAGCGTCGTTCCGCCGCGGCGGCAGATTCATCACCTCGCGGCTCGGCGGCTCCGTCGCCAGCGCCAGCGCGGCAAAGGTATCCATGATCAGATTGACCCACAGCATCTGGATGACCGTCAACGGAAATTCGATGCCGATGAACGGCCCCAGCATGGCAATCGACAACGCCACGACGTTGACGGTCAATTGAAAGAGAATGAAGCGCTGGATGTTGCGGTAGAGCGAACGCCCCCACATCACCGCATTGACAATACTGCCGAACGAGTCGTCCAGCAAAATGATGTCGGCCGCCTCCTTGGCGATCGCCGTACCGGTTTTGCCCATCGCGATGCCGACGTCAGCATAATTCATCGCCGGAGCGTCGTTGGTGCCGTCGCCGGTGACGGCGACGATCTCGCCGGCGCTCTTCAACGCTTTGACCAGTTTCAACTTGTCGTTCGGCCGGGCCCGGGCCATGATCTTCAATTTCACCGCGGCGGCCACCGCCTCCCCGTCGGGCAGCGCGGCGAATTCGGCTCCGGCGATGATTTCGCCCTCGCCGGCTTCCCGGTCATCCCACAGGTGAATCTGGCGGCCGATTTCCCGGGCGGTTTCCGGATTGTCGCCGGTAACCATCTTCACCTTGATGCCGGCGTCGTAACAGGCCTGGACTGCCGCCGGCACATCCGGCCGGACCGGGTCGGCAATGGCGACAAACCCCTGCCAGGTCAAGCCAACCGCCACGTCGGCAAGTTCATCGCCGGCCGCCGGATTCTCCTTCCAGGCAAATCCCAGGGTCCGCATGCCGCGCTGCTGGAATTCCAGCAGCCGGCGAAGGATATCCTGCCGCTCGGCGTCCGTCAACTCCGCCACAGCATCGGCGTGTTCGATCGCCACGCAACGGTTCAGGATGATTTCCGGCGCTCCTTTGACCAGCAGCAGTTCCGTTTGCTCCCCATGACGAATTCCCTTGGTCGCCATGAATTTCCGCTCGGTCGAAAAAGTCCATTGGTGCAGAATCCGGAACGACTCCCGCACCGGTTCATAATCAATGTCCTGCTTTTCCAGCCACAACAGCAACGCGCCTTCGGTCGGGTTGCCGACCGCCGTCGCCCGGCCATCCCCGGCGCGCGACAGATTGGCGCTGGAGTTGGCCGCCATCGCAACGGCGACAAAGTTCAACGCGTTCTCCGGCGTTTTCCCCTGCAGAGCCGCGAATTCCGCCGTCATCACCGTCATCCGGTTCATCGTCAAAGTGCCGGTTTTGTCCGTACAGATCACCGTCGCCGCACCGATCGTCTCGCACGCGTGCATTTTGCGGACCAGATTGTTGGCGGCGGTCATCTTGCGCATGCTGTAAGCCAGGCTGAGCGTCACGCTCATCGCCAGCCCTTCCGGCACGGCGACGACGATCAGCGTCACCGCAATCATGAAGAAATTGATGAAGTGCGGCAGCACCGCCGCGTTGATCCAGCCGGCCGGGGACGCCGGCAGAACGCCGCCAATCCAGAGGATTGCCAGACCGAGCGCGGCAATGCCGGCGCCCAACGCCACCATCAGTCCCCAGCCGCGCGCCGCTCCTTTCTTCAACCAGCCCGGCGCCGCGTCGCGGCCTTTCCACAACTCCCAGCCGTCAAAACAGACCGGCAGCCAAACCCGCGCCAGCGCGACGACGATCGCCGCCAGCAGAATGGCGGAAACGCTCCACTGGGCGGCGCTCTGCGTCAACGTTTTCAACGCCACGCCGCGAACGACCAAGGCGGCAAAAGTCACCGTCGCGACCCCGAAGCCGATCACCCCGATCAATTTGCCCAATTTTTTCAACTGTCGGCTCAACGGCGTATCGCCGTCGGTCTCTTCGGAGGCCGCCAGCGCCGTGCGGCCGATTTCGGTGCCGGCCCCGACGGCGGTCACTTCGATATAACCGTAACCGTCGACCACCGGGGTGCCGCGCAGCACCAGATAAGCCGGATAAGTATCGCCGTCGTCAGCCGCGATTTCCGGACTGTCGAACGGCAGCTTGGCGACCGGATCGGATTCCCCGGTCAACCGGGATTGATCGAGTTGCAGATTGACCGCGTCCAGCACCCTGCCGTCGGCCGGGCACTCCTCGCCCAATTCGATGAACGCCACATCGCCGACGACCACTTCTTTTTTCGGAATCACCTGGAAGCGGCCGTCGCGGATCACTTTGACCGGCACGTCATCATTGACTTTGTTCAGGATGTCAAACTCTTTTTCCGCCTTGAATTCATTGAGGAAAGCCAGTCCGGTGGCCAGAAAAATCGCGACCAGAATTCCGGCGCCTTCGATAAGCTCGCCGGTGCCCATCGCCACGACGGCGGCGATGATTAAAATCCGGATGACCGGATCGTCGAATTTTCCCAGAAATTGCTTCCACCACACCTGGCGGGCGGGCGGATTCAAAACATTGCTGCCATGTTCCCGACGGCTGTCCGCGACCTGAGCGGCGGACAACCCCTGAAACCGGGTGGAACCGGTCACTTCGCGTTCCTGCATCTTTTCTTCCTGTCACTCACTTCGATAATGTACTGAGCCAACGATAATTTTCGGTTAATTTTCCAATGCGGTCCCGTACCGTACCGCCTTTCGAGCGGGTTTCGTAAACAAACTGGCCGTCATAATCGATCTCCTTCAACGCCGCCATGATCGCCGGCCAGTCGTTGACGCCTTCCCCCGGCACCCAGTGCTTTTCATCGACGCCGTCGTAATCCGAAACGTGCAGCTCCAGCAGCCGGCCGCCCAACGCGCGAATGGCATCCGGCAGTTCCCGGTAACGATCCATGCAATGATTCAAATCCAAACAAACTCCATAGACCTCCGGGTCGAGCCGCTCGACGATATACTGCAGTTCCTCGACCGTGTTGCCGATGCAACTGCGCGGCAGCAGCTCCAAGGCACCCTTGACCCGGTTCGCCTTCAACACCGGCGCCAGCGCTTCGCAATTGGCGATCACATTGCCGATCTTCCGGGTTCGTTCGTAATTGAGAATCGGCTCCAAACTGGAATGAAATACCGCGATTCCGGCATTCAGCAGCCGGGCCAGCCCGAGCTGGCTGGCGAAGTTGAGCCGTTCCTGGTTCCAGTAATTCTCCGGCACCGTCGACAAATCATACCCGCAGCAGAACGGCATATGCCAACTGGTTCTGACGACCGATCCGGAAAAGACCAGTTGCCGGAACAATTCCAGCGTCTCCAGGATGTCGCCCTGTGCAAACATCCCGTGAAAGAATTCCAGCGCTTCCACCCGGTTTTCCCGCAAGATCGCCACCAGCTCTCCCGCCGGAATTTCGATGTAGTCATAGAGGGAAATCCCATACGTGATCTTCATAACTGCTTCCTTTGTTCCTGATCGCTCACCGGCAGATCAGCGCCCCCAGCACCGCGCCGCCGATGATAAAATACACCACATTGATTTTCGTTTTCAACAGACCGACCGCCGCGCCGACGCAGATCAGCAGCGCCGGGAAACGAACTTTCACGGCCGGAAAAGCGCGAATCGTGCCGGTGAAACAATCGCACACCCACGCCCACGGCAGCCGGGCGCTGAACACCGACATTTCCGAAAAAATGACGATCGCCGCCACCAGCAGCCCCAGCGAGGCCGGCCGGATGCCGGTCAGCACTCCCTGCACCAGCGCATTGTGCTCCCAGCGGCGGATGTAATAGACCGCCGCAATCACCAGCAGCACTCCCGGCGTCAAAAGTCCGAAAGTTCCGATCACCGCGCCGGGAATACCGCCCTGCAGATAACCGACGTAAGTTGCGGTATTCACACCGATCGGGCCGGGCGTCATCTGGGCGATTGACACCAGGTTGCCGAATTGTTCGATGGTGAGCAAGCCGCGCTTGTTGACCATTTCCTCGATGAACAACGGCAGCATCGCATTGCCGCCGCCGACGCACAGACAGCCCAGCTTGACAAAACAAAGATAAATTTCCAGATAGCTCATTCGCCGCCGTTCCCTGCCGCCCGCCGGCGGGCGGTCCAATACCAGCAGGCCGGATAATACGCCGCACCGACCAGCGCGGCGGCCACGATCACCAGCGCCGGATTCCACGAGAACATGACGATCCCGGCGGCCCCGCCCAATCCGAGCAGATAGGGCACGACTCCGTCCATGACCTTGCCCCACATCTTCCAGGCGGTCGCAAGCATCAGGCCGCAAATCGCCGCACGCACGCCGATGAAAGCCCCCTGCAGCCAGACGTTGTCCATCGGGGTGCGCGAGAAAAACGCCGCAATCAAGGTGATGATCACCACCGAAGGCAGCGCAATACCGATGAGCGAACAGAGCGCGCCCCAGAAACCGGCCACCCGGTACCCGATGTAAATCGCCGTATTGCCGGCGATGATCCCCGGCACCGTCTGGACGATCGCCAGCATATCCAACAGCTCTTCATCCTTGATCCAGCCGCGCTTCTCGGCAAACTCCCGCTCGGCCACCGGCAGAATCGCATAGCCGCCGCCGATGACGAAGGTGGCGATCTTCGCAAAAACGAAAAACAGCGTCCACAGCTTGCTCAACCGGCTCAATTCCGCCGCCGGAGCCGCGCCGGACGCCGCCCCTTCCGTCATTTCACCGTCGTCCATGCCCTCAACTTCCTTCGGGAACGATTGTTGCGATACCAAAAACGGCCGATCGCCCGGCCGTGGAACAACACCCCGTCATTTCTGGTCCGATTTCGCCACAAATTCGATATAATCAATCTCGGCTCTGGTATCCGTCTTCGTATACTGGCTGTTGCCGCAAACGCTGATCGCAAACTTCTTCGGCACCGACCCGTAAGCGGCCTTGAAATCCTCCGCCACGTTGCGCTCTTCAGTCACCCATTCCCCCGCCGGCGTCTCCTTATTTTCCACGACGAAATATTTGACCCGCATCAAACCGCCGGCATATTTGACTTCCCCGGCATAATCCTTCGGCGTATCGGTTTCCCAGCGGTAAGCGATGCTGCGTTTGCCGAGCAGGGCATTGGTTCCGATATAGATCGCCACCGCCTGGTCATCCTTGTCCTCGTCCCGGCCGTCCGCGCCGTCCGGCAGCGTCTTGACCCGCCAGCGCCAGCGCATGATCGGCGTCTTCTGCAAATCGACCTTGTCGGACAAATCATACAAAATGCAGCCGGTCGCCTTTTCACTGTCGATGACCAGAACCTGCTTGTCCTCGGCGCTCTCCTCCGGCTCGACGTAAAATTTGGTCTTCGGCACGCCGAACTTCGTCGCATCCAGTTTCCAGCCTACCGCTTCGAGCCGGCCGTCTTTTTTCTCGGTATCGGCAAAATTCTCCCGCCAGGCGGCACTTTCCGCCGCCAGAACACCGGTAAACGCCAACGCCGCCGTCAGCAGCCCCGGCCAAATCTTTCCGCCTTTCATCGCCATCTACTCCTCATTGCTCGGCTTCTTCACAATAATCCCGATAACGCGCCATGATGTTTTCCACATATCGCCGCGTACTTTTAAAATCAATCCGGTCCAACACCTCGCCATCCGGCGTCGGCGGCTTCCAGTTCTCGGCCCGCGAGCCGCCGGCATTGTACTGACAAAGCGCCAGTTCGGTGCCGTGTTCATACTGCTGCCAGCGCCGCAACGCTTTTCCCAAATACCAACTGCCGATCTCGATATTCAACTCCGGCGAAAACAGCATCACCGTCGAAGGCGGCGCCTGGCGCTGCGCCTCCGCCCAGTCCGCCACGGCGCCGGACGGCAACACCTGCATCAAACCGATTTCCCCGGAACTGCCGACCGCCGCCGGATCGAAACGGCTCTCTTCGAAGATCACCGCTTTGATCAACCGGCTGTCCACCGCGTATTTGGCGGCGGCGGCCTGAATATAAGAATCGAAACGGTCGTCATCCACCCAATAATCCAGCAGATCACGAGCGACCAGCCAGCCGGCCACGCCCATTCCGCCCAGCAACGTCAGCATAAGCAGATAAAAAAGGCAGCCGAACCGCCGTTTGCCGGACCGGCGGCGCTGACGGACGCCGATCCTCATCTTCTACCGGCAGAATTCGATAAACTCATTGCGCATCCTGAACCGGAATTTCATTCAGCAAATCTTCCAGCTTCATCTCGCCCGTGCCGTCGCCTTCGACTGCAACCGTCGCCTCTCCGGCATTTTCCGCCGGCGCCAACCCGGGCAGCGGCATCATCTGGAGCGGATTTTCCCCATTTTTCTGCATCTGGGTGCCCTTGTAGGCGATATAATCCGCCACTTCGCTGCCCAGCGCCTCCGGCACTTTGACTTTTACCGTGACATCCTCCCGGTCGCGGGAGATCTTGATGCACTCCAACAACTGCCTGCCCAAGTCCGGCTCATCGCTGAAAACCATCGTCGTAATCATCGCCGCCGACGCCTGCAACTGGGTGGCAAGCGTCGAGGAACCGCGCAAATCACGGCAATAAATGGTGGAATCCAACTCGACATCCCGGCCGTTGTCACCGGTCAGTTTGCCGTACAGCTGCAACAAATCGACCATGTTGAACAGCGGATTCGGCGGCATCGCTTCCCGCTGGGCGCCGCTCGGGGTTTTCAGGACAAAAAAGAACAACGCCTCCTGCGGCATATCCTCCGCCACTTCCAACACCTCGCGGTCGCGCGGCAGAACCTTGCCAAGCCCGGAAAGCACGGCGCCAACCTGGCTGTACTGCGTCGCCAGAACGATATTCGGCGTGACGTAAGTCAAAGCCGGGGCATTCGCCAGCTCGGCCGGATCGTTGGGATTGACGGTTGAAACAAAAACTTTGCGGCCATTGGTCTCCATCTCCGACACCGTCCGTCCGGACTCGTCGGCCTGCATGGCGTTGAGCACATCCTTGCACTTGTCCTCCGGCAAATCGGTCAGGAACAGTGCGGCAACGTTCATGTTCGCCACATTGGCGCCGATCAGCACCTGCCGGCAGAGCTGATCCGGCGTCACCTGGAAGGGTGCCAGTTTTTTCTCGAGGTCCTGCATCGCCGCCTCCACCTCGATATTTTCATCGCGCACGCCCTGAACCGCCTGGGACTGAAAGAAATCTTCCAGGTTGATAAAAAACAACACCGACGAATTACGAGGCACGAAATCAAGCAATTCGGAATTGCTGCCACGTCCTTCGAACGCACCGATCACCACCAGAGCGACAACCATGGCACCCAGCAAAACTTTCTTCATCATCTATCTCCTAATAAATTTATCAGGGGCAAAACAGCTAACTTGGAAATAGACAACTCAAAACAATAAGTTGTTCCTTCCAATCAACCGCTTCACCCCACTCATTTAAACGACTGGAAACAATACGGTCATTCGCCGCCTTTTTCCAGCTTTTCTTTCTCTTTTTTCGGCAATACCACCTGCAGATGCAGTTCCCGCAACTGCTTGACCGTCACTTCCGCCGGCGCGTTCATCATCAAATCCTGCGCCTGCTGGTTGAACGGGAAGGCGATCACTTCCCGGATATTCGGCTCATCCGCCAGCAGCATCACCATGCGATCCACCCCCGGCGCGATGCCGCCGTGCGGCGGCGCCCCCAGTTTGAAGGCGTTGATCATGCCGCCGAACTTCTCGTCGACCACCGAACGGTCGTAACCGGCGATTTCAAACGCCCGGTACATGATCTCCGGCCGATGGTTCCGGATCGCGCCGGAAGAGAGTTCGATGCCGTTGCAGACGATGTCATATTGATAAGCGAGCACTTCCAGCGGGTCCTGCTTTTCCAACGCCGCCATGCCGCCCTGCGGCATCGAAAAGGGATTGTGGCTGAAACAGATTTCGCCGGTTTCCTCGTCGGTTTCGAACATCGGGAAATCGACGATCCAGCAGAATTTGAACACCTCCGGATCGATCAATCCCAACTGGCGACCCAATTCCGGAATCACCGCGCCGCCGAGTTTCTGAACCACCTTTTCCTGATCGGCCAGGAAAAACAGCGCATCGCCGTCGGCAATTCCGCCGGCCGCCTTCAAGCCGTCGAGCACTTCACGGCTCAGGAATTTGACGATCGGGCTCTTCTCTTCACTGCCGGTCCAGATGATGTAAGCCATGCCCCGGGCGCCATTTTCCTGGGCGAATTTGATCATGTCGTCGAAAAATTTGCGCGGCTTGCCGGCCACCTGCGGCGCTTTGATCGCCCGCACTACGCCGCCGGCCGCCACCGTCGAAGCGAAAGCCTTGAAGTCGCAATGGCGGAACAGTTCGGTGACGTCGATCATCTCCAGCGGGTTGCGCAAATCCGGCTTGTCCGAGCCGAAACGGCGCATCGCTTCGCGGTACGGAATCCGGACGAACGGCGCGCCGTCGAATTTCTTCGAGGAAAACTTGCTGAAAACATCGACGAACAATCCTTCGACCACCGCAAAGATCTCATCCTGCGTCGCGAAACTCATCTCCATGTCCAACTGGTAGAATTCGCCGGGCGAGCGGTCGGCACGGGCGTCCTCGTCCCGGAAACAGGGGGCGATCTGGAAATAACGGTCGAAACCGGCCACCATCAGCAACTGCTTGAACTGCTGCGGCGCCTGCGGCAAGGCATAGAACTTGCCCGGATGCAGGCGGCTCGGCACCAGGTAGTCCCGCGCCCCTTCCGGCGAACTGGCGGTCAGAATCGGCGTTTGAAACTCATTGAAGCCGATGCCGGTCATATAGCGGCGCATCTCGGCAATCACCCGGGAACGCAGCAGAATATTCTGGTGCAGACGCTCCCGCCGCAGGTCGAGGAAACGGTATTTCAGCCGCAGCGCCTCCGGCGCATGGTCGTCCTTGGCGATCAGGAACGGCAGCACCTCCGCCTCGCCGAGCACTTCCATCGCCTCGGCCACCACTTCAATTTCACCGGTAACCAGCTTCGGATTGACCGTTCCTTCGGCGCGGGCGACCACCTTGCCGGTAAAGGAGACGACCGTCTCCACCCGCCAGCGCTCCAGCTCCTGATAAAACTCCCGTTCCGGATTGATCACCACCTGGGTCAGGCCGTAATGGTCGCGCAGGTCGATAAAAATAACGCCGCCGTGGTCACGCACGCTGTGAATCCAGCCGGCCAGTTTTACGGTCTTGCCGACATCGGCTTTCCGCAGTTCAGCACATGTGTTGCTTCGATATTCAGCCATTTTTTTCTCAACTGTTCCAGATTTTCTGCACCGTCCGCCGGGCAGTTACAAAACGAAAGCCCCGCCCGATTTCTACGGAAACTGCAAAATTTCAGTAATTTAGCACCCCAGTCGGCGCTTTGCAATCGGCCGGGGGCGCATATTAACGTCTTCCGCCGTTTTTTTTAATATAAAAGCGTTGGCAGTCTGGCATTGTCCCGTTTCCGGCATTATTTTATCGAAACCGGAACTGAAAACAGGGGGATTACCGAAATATGAAACGATTGCATTCTTTCCGCCGGCGCTGCCGCCACTGGGCCGCTGCGTTCGGAATTTGTTGCGCCGCCGGGCTTGGCGGCTGTCTGAGCTCCGAACCGCAGGACGAGCAAACCGATGTTTACAAAATCGGCGTACTGCTGCCGTTGTCCGGGGAAAATGCCGCCTACGGGCAGCGGATCCTGCAGGGAATCGAACTGGCCAAAGACCAGCTCAACGGCCAGGAGCCGTTTCTGGCCAAGCCGATCCGGCTGTTCGTCGAGGACGACGGCAGCCGGTCCGTCCAGGCGATCAGCGGAATGCAGGCTCTGGACCGGGAAGGCGTCCTGCTGGTCATCGGCGGTTACACGACCGATACGGCATTGAGCATGAGAAGCCAGGCCAACGCGCTGAAACTGCCGGTGGTGACGCCGAGCGCTTCCGGCGAGGATTTGACCGAGCGGAGCCGCTACATGATGCGCAGTTGCTTCTCCGACCGCGACCAGGCGGAAGCGCTGGCCGACTATACGCTGCACAAACGCAACATCCGGACCGTCGCCGTCTTGCTCGATCTGGACGACGACGGCACTTACAGCCGGATGCTCGCCCGGCTGTTCAGCCGTTTCTTCACCCTCAAGGGCGGCACCGTGGTCAAAACGGTCGGTTTCCGCGACGGCGAAGGCTACAGCAACGTCATGCGGGAAGCGATCGCCGCCAAGCCGGAAGCCATTTTCGCCCCGGTTTATCCGGAGGATGCGGCGCAAATCGTCAACCAGGCCCGTGAACAGGGCTTTACCGGCACCATCTTCGGCGCCGACGGCTGGGATGAGCCGGAATTTCTGAACAATCTGACCCATGCGGCCGACGGCCCGCTCTACCATGCCGCCATGTTCAGTTCCCAGCTCAAATTCAGTCCGCAGCTGAACTTTTTCAATGCCGCCATGTTCGACCGGACCGGGCGGGTCCCGAGCAACTGCGAGGCGCTGGGATTCGACGTGATGAGTCTGGTCGGCAGTGTGCTGGACGGCAAGGCCGACCGGGAAAGCCTGCTGGAAGCGTTTCTGGGCATCCGCAACTTCGACGCGCTGACCGGCCGGATTTCGATGCTGCCGGACGGCAACGCCGCCGCCGGCGTCATCATCAAAAAAATCGTCGACGCCGACGGCAAACCGGAAGCGGTTCTGGATGAGCTGGTCACCGTCCCGCACCTCAATGAATAACCGCTGAAGCAACGTGTCTTTCAGCGCCAAAGCTAAAGGAGTCTTGTACCGCCATGAGCTACCACATTCGCAACGCCCGCAACATCGTTGAACTCTCCGCCGGCTGGGACAGTCCGTGCTGGGCCGATGTCGAACCGATTAAAATCGAATATTTCCGTCCCGAAAGCAGCGATCACCGGCCGGTTGTCCGCTGCAAGCTGCAGCACGACGATTTCGGCCTCTACGGCTTGTTTCAGGTGCAGGACCGTTTTGTCCGCTGTGTGGCCGACCATTTCCAGGACAGCGTCTGCCAGGACAGTTGCGTCGAACTTTTCATCGAACCGCCCGGCAGCCAGGGATATTTCAACTTTGAATTCAGCGGCAACGGCCAATACCTGATCTACCACGTCCGCGATGCCAGACGCACCAGTTCCGGCTTTGCCGACTATTCCGCTCTGACCGCCGAAGAGGGAGCGAAAGTCAAGGTATTCCATACCCTGCCCGACCGCGTCGAGCCGGAACTCGCCGAACCGGTTACCTGGCGTCTCGGCTTCTTCATTCCCTTCTCGCTGATTGCCGGCCGGGTCGGCATCACCCGGCCGGTCCACAACCAGACCTGGCGGGCCAACCTCTTCAAATGCGGCGACCAGACCAGCCATCCGCACTGGGCGAGTTGGCAATTGGTCGAAGAGCTCAACTTTCACGCGCCGGAGTCATTCGCGCCGGTGGTGTTCGATTGACCCGAAGGATTATCCGATCGTTTTTCCCAACAAGCAATTGAGGATGAAAAAATGTTGCGTAGTTTTCTGATTGTTTTCCTTCTTTGTTGCGGCATCGTGCTGACGGCCGATGTCCAATACCAATTGACGGTCGAACCGGACCAGCCCAGATTGCGCTGCGGCCAACTGACCACCTTCCAGGCGCAAGCCACCGCGGACGGCGCGCCGCTGCGCGCCGGCAGCATTGCCCTGACCGTCACCAACGACGATCTGGACCGGCTGGAAACCGGCAACTACGAGCTGGCAGTCGAACCGGCAACCCTCAGCGCCAGGTTGACCCAGCCGGGTTTTCTGCGCTGCGATGCGGTTTTGACCGTGGACGGCAAGGAAGTCGCCCGGGCGGCAGCCGCAGCCGCCGTCGAACCGGAAAAAATCAAGCAGGGTTATCCGATGCCGCCCGATTTCAATCAGTTCTGGCAGGAGAGCCTGGCCGAACTGCAGCAAATACCGGTCGATGCTCGGATTGAACCGCTGCCGGAATTCTCCGACGGGGAATTCAACGCCTATCAAGTCAGCTTTGCCAATGTCGACGGCAAGCGCATCTATGGGTTCCTGAACATCCCCAAAGCGGAAGGCACCTTCCCGGCGGTGGTGTCCGTGCCGGGGGCCGGCCCGGCCAATTTCAGCCCGACGTTCCGTTATCCCGGCATCATCACCCTGTTCATGAACGTCCACGAATACGAGGCATTGCCGGACCGCGACGCCAACCAGCAGCGCCATGACGCGACTTATGAGCACCGGAATTATCCGGCGATCGGCCAAACCGACCGGAAAAAATTCTTTTTCCGCGACGCTTATCTCGGCATCAACCGGGCGATCGATTATGTCCGCCACCTGCCGCAATATGACGGTGAAAACCTCGGGATCTTCGGCAGCAGCCAGGGCGGCGCTTCGGCGTTGATCTTAAGCGGCATGAATCCGGACACCAAGTACACGGTCGCCAACGTCCCCGCCCTCTGCGACCACGGCGGCTATCTGGCCGGACGCGCCTCCGGCTGGCCGCGGGTGGCGCAGGGCGCGCCGGAAGAGGAGAAACAGGCGGTGCTGCAGGCCGTCAGTTACGTCGATGCGGCCAATTTCGCCAGACGGATTCAAAATCCGGTGGTCGTACTGGTCGGCTGGATCGATCCGGTCTGCCCGCCGAGTTCGGTTTACGCCGCCTATAACAACATTCC